>scf_100011_pt600 | contig 44472 bp, 41 predicted proteins | sample Micenr1anaerobic_FD_49594 | JGI IMG/M metagenome (IMG submission 49594) | reverse complement strand
GTGTCGGTATTTACGAGCTGCTGGAAATGAATACCAAACTTACCGATGCGGCCAATAATCATGACACCCATGTTTTTATCAAATTGGCTCGCCAACAAATGGCAGGAAAGACCCTGCGCAGTAATGCGGTAGCGATGGTTGTTGCCAAGCGCACTACAGTTGCAGAAGCCATGCGCATCAGCAATCAGTTTGAAGAATGAGGGAGGCGAAGGGCGAAAGCTACCTTTGCTTTCCCGATATTTTTTTCATGTTTGCCGTGGTTTAATATTTTAACCTTTAACCTTTAACCTTTAACCTTTAACCTTTAACCTTTAACCTTTAACCTGCTTCCATGCCATTTTTCTCATACAAAGGCCGTAACAACAAGGGCGAGCTGGTAAAAGGGGTCTTGGAGAGCCTTGACCGTAGCGCACTGGCAAAACACCTGCTTGGTATCGATATTACCCCGGTCGAAATTCTCCCCGCTTCGGCGCCATCTTCCGCGAACAATCTGTCCATTAATCTGTTTGAAGAACGTATAGAGCCGATTGATGTCATGATGTTCAGTCGGCAGATGTACACCCTGCTCAAAGCGGGTATTCCTATCATGAGTGCTCTGAGTGGGCTGCTGTCCTCGACCAAAAACAAGGCATTGGTCAAAGTAATTTCCGAGATTTGCTCAAGTCTTGATAGCGGTCGCGAACTATCTGCCGCGCTCAACCTGCACCCGAAAGTGTTTAACGGTTTTTATGTCAGTATGATACGCGTCGGCGAAACCACCGGTATGCTGGACAAAGTATTTATGCGTCTGTTTGATCACATTGAATTTGAAAAATTTATGCGTGAGCAGATCAAGGCGGCTTTACGCTACCCTACATTTGTCATGATTGCGATGACCGTGGCAGTTGTCGTCATTAACCTATTTGTTATCCCTGCATTTGCTAAAGTCTTTGCAGGCTTGGGAGCAGAACTACCTTTAATGACCCGCATTTTATTGGCTTGTTCTCATTTTATGGTGGCCTCCTGGCCTTATTTGTTGGTCGGTGGCGTTGGGAGCGTATTTATGTTTCGCTCCTATATCGCATCGGATAAAGGCAGGTATCAATGGGATAGCTTCAAATTAAGAAGCCCTCTTGCCGGGCCCATTGTCCATAAAGCAACTTTGGCACGTTTTGCCAGGAGTTTTGCCCTATCCAGTAAAAGCGGCGTACCCATCATGAGCACGTTAAATCTGGTGGCACAAACCGTCGATAACGATTTTATCGCGCACAAAGTGGAGCAAATGCGCGTCGGCGTTGAGCGCGGCGAATCCATTCTGCGCACCGCAACCAATGCCGGTATTTTTAACCCCTTGGTATTGCAGATGATTGCTGTTGGCGAAGAATCGGGCGCATTGGATGACTTGATGGAAGAAATTGCCGATATGTACCAGCGCGATGTTGAATACGAAATCAAAACCCTGGGCACCAAAATCGAGCCGATTATGATCATGTTTCTGGGCATACTTGTGCTTATTCTGGCCTTGGGTATTTTCTTGCCAATTTGGGATCTTGGTAAAGTGTCGATGCACAAAAGCTAACCATGAAGCTAAATGTTTTTCATTTTGCAGTCGCAAACTTATTCAACTTTGCAATCTCCAACGGCATTGTCGCCATACTGGTATTCACGGTGCTGTCGAACATTAACCATGCACAAGACCAAGTTGAGGTGTCAATGATGGAAACCGACGTGGCTAACATACGTTGGGAGTTACGGGAGCTGTGGGCTCACCGTAATGCGACCGGGCAATCGATTGCCGGTAGCGAGATAGATGATGCCAATCCGTTGAGACTGGTGAATGAACGGCCGAAAAACTATAGCGGCGAGTATGCAGAAGCGCCGCCGGAGGCTGAATCCGTCTGGTATTTTGATACTAAAGCCAGGCGTCTGGTTTACGTTTTTAGCGATGGTCACCAGGCTCGCTATCGATTGACCGGCACCGCCAAACTTAACCGGGCTTCATTGGGAGCGATGGGCGGCATAGATTTGGTGCTTGAGTAAGTTGAAGTGGCGCGAACGTAATTCAATACTGAGCTAATATAAAGAATCTTAATATCACCGCTTAGCGAATGCGTAAACTAGTGCTAGAATTAAAACTGTGACCCCGTTCAGCAAATATTAAAATCTTTAATGACACCAAACTGTGCGAACGCAATTAAAAAATGAATAAATCAAAAGGCTTCACCCTGATTGAGTTGATCGTCGTCATCGTCATTCTGGCCATCTTGGCGGCAGTGGCATTACCGCGTTTGACCAATTTGCAGCTTGATGCCCGTATTGCCAAACTTAATGCGGCGCGCGGCAGTGTTGCAGCAAGCTCGGCGATGGTTCATGCCACCTTGTTTGCGCGCAATGGCAGGGCCGATACGGCCGTGTGCCCTGGCGGCGGCGGCACGGCTGATAATAAATCCTCCGGTGCAGGTACCCTGTGTAGCGAGGCGGGTATTATTAACCTGGTTAACGGCTATCCCGCGGCTACCTCAATCGGCACAACGGGTATATTGACCGCCGCAGGACTGACCACCGTATTTAATCCAAACCAGACCGAATTGCAGGCAGAGGGGTATGACTATATCTCGTCAGGATCGGTAGCAACTTTTCAAGTGCGTGGCGGCAGTTCCTCCAGCGCTTGCTCATTTACCTATACCGAACCCGTCGCCAATGCCGCGCCCATTATCAGCATTATTACTACGACAGGATGTTAGTTGATAATATGTCCACAGGGAGCGTCAGCCCTGATGAGCTCGAATTAAAGAGGGCAGTTGTTCTTGGCGCCGTACCCGTACGAAGGTGTGACTTGAAAAGCGCACAGATTAAGTTGGTACGTATCTAGCGTAGTTTTTTTGGGTTCTGATGAGGAACGATTTTGAAAGGGTGCGCGATGCGTACCTTGCATTTCTGTAAACAGAAATGAGCCGTTTAGAGCGTTTTGCAAACATTGATGAAAAACAGTATGTTGGAATCAATTCAATCTACGTCCTAAAATATTACCTTTCGATCTCCAGGGATGGAGGAAATACCGCAAGATTGCAGGAGCAATCGCGGTCGGAGTCTTTAGCGACATAATCCATACTAAATTGTTTAATTTTTTAATATACTTTAACTTACCAAGAAGGACATAACTATGAAATACCAATCAAGCATGAAACAACAATCCGGTTTTACCCTAATCGAACTGGTCGTTGTTATCGTAATTTTGGGTATTCTGGCGGCGACAGCGTTACCGAAATTGCAGTCTCTGGATGCAGATGCCAAGTATGCTGTGTTAGATGGAGCGATTGCCGCAATTCAATCAGCGGCTGCCATTTCTTATGCTAAACAAAAACCGCCAATTCGTTTACAACTATACAAGCTCAAGTCGTTTTGCCGGATGGCGTAACCATTTCAACAGCAGCATGCAGTGGAGTAGTTACTTATACCAGCGGCGGTTTAACTAAATCTTTTGCTCTTGACGCGTCTATTTGTAGCTAAACTGTCTTGAAATTTGTTTCCGTTTTAAAAAGGGCGTTCGCGCCCTTTTTTGTCTTTATCGCATTGCTCTGCCTATTGCAGGCGTCGCGCGAGCTCACGTTTTTTTCTGGTGGTTGGGGCTATGCTTATTGGCGGCATTGGCCTGGTTGCAACAAGAGCGGCCTTTTACGCTGACATGGATTAGCGCCGCATTAATCGGGTTTTGCCTGCTGCTGCTTACTAATACACTGTATCTCAATTCTGCATACCATGCCGAAGGCATTTATTTGTCTGCAACGCTATTGCTTGCTTTCCTGTCCGCTTCGTACCGCCCTGTCTGGTTGACGCAAACAGGCTTTAAAATATTTTGTGCAGTTATTGCCCTGATTGCTGTTTGGGCGCTGGTGCAATGGCTGACAGGCTGGGGTTTTCTTGAGGAAAAAAGCGCACGCGCCCTGGCGCTGTTTGCAACCCCTAATACCCTGGCGACAGCGCTTAATCTAGGCTTGATGCCGGTTCTTGGCTTTTACCTGCTGGGCCGCGGCGGACCCGGTGTGTACGGACTGACGCTGTTGCTGTTTGCAGCGCTACTGGCAACCCAAAGCCGTGGCGGCTACTTAGGTTTACTGTCAGGCATTTTGTTTTGGTAACCTTTGTCGGACAAGCTTCAGTACGGGCAGAGTGGCGGCGTTACCGCGCAATAGTCATCGGATTTCTCGCTGTTTTGGCTTTTTTAAATTTTATGCCTGGTTGGGGCTGGCCAGTTGGAGCATGGATCCGATTTATGCCACACTCCGTTATGGCGATTCCTCATACCGTTGGGAAATATACCAGCTCACTTGGCGCGGATTGCCCGAACATTTGTGGTTGGGGATCGGTTATTTTAACTTCGGCTATTATTTTGAAGTTCATAAAGTGCCGCCGCTCCTTGATGGACGCACGTTTTTCGTTCACAACGACTACTTGCAATTTGCGCTGGAAACCGGCCTGTTAGGCTTGAGTTTGTTTTTGTTACTGATTATCGCTGTGTACGGACATTTGTTCAAATTCCGTCAGCAAGCAATGGCCGAGCAGCGCTTGCCGCTTATTCTGTCTGCGGCGGCCATTACCTCCATGTTGGCCCATGCGTTGGTGGACTACCCTTTTTATATTCCAGTGTTGCTGGCTGTTTTTGGCGCTTATTTGGGTATTATCAGCCAGTGTGTTGTCGACATGGGCGCAACGCATTGGCAGTTGCCGAAAATATCGGCGCAGCATTTTTTAGGCTTGCGTTCCGGTTTTATCGGCAACGCATTGGTGATTGGCTTGACGGTATGGTTGGGATTACCGGCTTTTGCCTCAGTTTCCGCTGACCTTGGTTTGTATCGATTGCTGCACGGTGACGCGCAACACGGCTTGTATTGGCATGGTGTTGCGCGAGTTTTGCAGCCGCGTGAAGCAAGCTATTATTGGAGAGAGGGTGTCATTTTTCGGGATCTGGGCGTCGCTCAAACGAGATCCGATCTGGTGGAGAAAAGTAATGCTGTTTTTAGCAAAGGGCTTGAAGCTAACCCCCTTGAAGTCAATAACTTGCTGGACAAAATTGCTCTGCATCGCAAGTACAGAACCATGCTGAAACAACCGGCTTCAAATCAGGACATCATGACCTGGATCAATTACGTCAAAAGTCGGCAACCGAATTCTGATCCGGCTCAAATCGAATACGTGCGTTGCCTGGATTTTGTAGGAGAGCACGCCAAAGCCATTGAGCAAGCCAAGATACTGGTGCATAGACGGCCGCGATCCAAACAGGTACAAAAATTGTTTGAATCGGTGTCGCATGAGTAGGCGGTGCAACGGATTTTCGCTGATAGAATTGATCGTAATCATAGTTATCATGGGCATACTGACAGCCTACGCCGCGCCCCGACTTAACCTTGCCGGCCATGCGGCCAGCGACTATGCAGAGATCGTCAAATCCTCGATTAGACTGGCGCAGAAACTGGCTATTGCTCATCGGACGACGCACACAATAACTTTTCCGGTTAATCCTTGTAACGGCTCTTCTGTAAATGGACTGCGAGTAGCCGGTGAACAATGCGACCCTTTGCCGAATGGCGTCTCTGTAAGCGGCCTTGGCACTGTGGCATTCAATGGTCTTGGCCGGCCTAACGTGGCTGCCGTGACAACCATTACCGTGTCCGGCGGGGATGTAATCAAGGTAATATGCCTCGAACCCGAGACAGGATATGTCCATGAAGAAACAGCCTGCTAATTTTCCTGAGGCTGCCCGGCAAAGAGGCATAACGCTGATAGAGTTGATTATATTCATGGTCATCGTTGGAGTGGCGATGACGGGGATTATTTCTTCCATCAATTTCAACGTGCGGCATTCCGCCGATCCGGTGGTCAAAAAGCAGGCGCTGGCGATTGCTGAAGCGTTGCTGGAAGAAATCGAGCTGATGCCGTTTACCCTTTGTGATCCCGACGACCCCAATGTCACGACAGCAACCACGGCGGCGGGTTGCACAGGGGGGGCTGACGGTGCGAATGACGAAAGTCGCTTGGTGCTCGGCCAGCTTGGTCCTGAGGCTGGCGAAACGCGCTACGCAGCTCCTTTTTTTGATAATGTCAGCGACTATAACGGATTCAGCATGGCGTCAGGGGCTATCATGAATATTGCCAGTAACAATCTTGGCTTCAACGGCTATACCGCCGCCGTGGCCGTTGTTAATAAGGCAATAAACGGCATTACTGCTGCCGACTCGCTGTCGATCACCGTCACCGTCACCGGCCCGCTCAACACAACCGTGGTGCTCGAAGGTTACCGCACCCGCTATACGCCACGGGAGCCCTGATGATGCTATCCTGCAACCGCAGCCAATCCGGATTTACTCTGATTGAAGCCGTCATGGTGATAGTCATCACCGGAATACTTGCCGTCTTGGCGTCCAGCTTCGCCGCTCCCTTGAAAGGCTATTTCGAGGCACTCGACCGCGCCGAACTTTCCGATGCGGCGGATACCGCTTTGCGCCGTATGGCGCGTGAACTTCGTACTGCTTTGCCTAACAGCGTACGGGTTAGCGGCAGTTTTATCGAGTTTTTGCCGACCACTACCGGCGGGCGCTATCGCAAGGAACAGGATTGCAGTGCGGCCTGCACAGGCGATATCCTTGATTTTGTGGCTACTGATACCAGCTTCGATGTAATTGGCGCACTGCCAGCCGTTCCTGTCGTGGGACAAGAGCTGGTGGTCTACAACACTACCCCGGGCGCTGTTTATGCCGGGACTAATGTGGTGGCGCTGACTTCCGATATCGCTACCTGTGCTCTGTCTGCAACCAGAATATGTTTTAGTGGCGGTATGCAGTTTCCATTTGAGTCGCCCGGCAATCGTTTCCAGATCATTTCAGGACCGGTAACATTCGCTTGTATCGGAAATACCTTGTGGCGTTATTCCGGTTATGCCAGACAGGCGGCGCAGCCAACCAATATAGCCATTGCTCCGCTCAATGCCGCAACCAGCATTGCCCGGTTAGCAACTGGCGTTAACTGCGCCACCAGCAGTTTTGTCTATAATGCCGGGGTCACCCAACGCGCCGATCTTGTGGTGATGCGCCTCACCCTGTCCAACAACAGCGACAGCGTAACGTTGCTGCATCAGGTTCATGTCCAGAATGTGCCGTAACATGAAACAGCGCGGATTCAGCCTCATCATGGCTATTTTCCTGATCGTGGTATTGGGTGGTATCGCCGTGTTTATCGGCCGGGTGTCTACCATGCAGCACCAAAGCAGCGCACTGGATGAAGAGGGTGCAATGGCTTATCAGGCGGCGCGATCAGGGATTGAATGGGGTATTTATCAAGCTATTGTAGGCTTCTAGCTGCGGTGCTCCCTCCGCATTTACCCTGGCATTGACAGTGCCAACGACGCCTTTAAGCACTGTCAACTACACCGTGACAGTGACATGCACCTCGACGGCAGCAACTGAAGGCTCAACTGTAATCAATATGTACCAAATTACCGCCACCGCGATAAATGCCAGTGTCGGGAGATTTTTTGTTGAACGCCAATTAACCGCAACCGTAACGCAATGATTTTAATCAATTGTGTCGTGGAGTCGCCGGGTAGGGCAGCGGTTTAACAAATTAGAACAATGACCGATGATGAATTAAAATCGTCGGCAACCGCAAGGCGATAAGTCGTCACATAATGAGAATTCATGAGAATTGCACTCAGAAGCTACCAGGCGCTGGAAAAGCTTAATCCGTATTTTGTCCGTTGGGATTATTATCAAGAGAAATTGGGCAATGGTTGACTGTCTGTAGATAAAATTTACGTAATCGTAGCGATAAACGATAGGGCTGGATATGCCGAAGCACGAATTGCATCAATCGCGAACTCAAAATAACAAAGCACAATTGACGAAGCCAGAACAACTAAGAGAATAAAAAATGCATAGCATGATGGTTTGGAAAAATAGAGTCTGCTTCAGTTTGTTCTGTTTTCTGCAAAGATGCATAGCTTGGATTACGGCTTTTTTAAAGCCAATTTATTGTGGTCAAAAAGATCGGCTTGAGAAAAGCGTCAATCCAATCTACAGCGTTATATCCATTGCAAGAAGATGCTTGGTCATTCTTTTTGCAATGGCAATTTTTTTACCCTCTCAAAATGCAGCAAACGCAGCGGTCGCGTATAGTTCTCTTGGTAACGCGGCTTCTGGTACAACATCGCTTTCAGTTCCGTATCCAGGCAGCATCGCAGCCGGTAATTTGCTCGTATTGATCGTCGGTAATAAGTATCCTACTAATGGTCCGGCAACACCGTCTGGCTGGACATTCGTTGCCAATGGACGAGGATCGGGCGGACTTGGCTCAGCCGGGGGTGATAGTGGATCAGTCTATAGTACTATTTTTGTCAAAGAAGCTCTCGGTACCGAATCCGGCAATCTCGCGGTAACGGTTAGTTCCGCCAATACTTCCATGGCGCGGATGTTTCTGTATACGAAAGCCGCCGGCACGACTTGGGATTATGCTGCCACAAACGGGAGTGATAATTCTGCTGGAACCACGTGGTCTGTGACCGGTGCAGCCAATCCGGGGATTACTTCCGGTGACGTGCTGATTGTAGGCACATCGCTGAATGGGAATAGGGTTACCGGCTGGACTGAATCTGTTTCCGCCACGGGCGCTACCTTCGGAACCACTGCCGAGAGAAACGATTCAACCAGTAATACCGGGGATGATATGGGACTCATCGTCTCGGAACATTCTGTGACCGCCGGCACTGCCTCGGCTGCCCCCGTCTTTACTATGACTGGAGGTAGTGGATCTGCGAACTCGACAAGCCCAACGGGTGCATCTGTGATGTTGCGGATCAGGGAGGTTGTTCCGCCGCCTGTAAATTGTATCAGTCAAGCTATCGGCAACTGGAATGCGTCATCAACCTGGACGCAATGTCGAAGCGGTATTCCTCTTGCCGGAGACAGCGCCACCATCGCTAACACCCATAACGTGACATTGAATGTCAACACGCCTACCTTGGCTACCCTTACCATCAATTCCGGCGGCACCTTGACCAATACCGGCAGCAACACCATTACCCTTAGCGGCGCGATGAGCAATGCCGGTACCTATTTCGGCGGCAGCGGCGCTGTTACTGTCGGAGGCAGCTTTACCAATACCGGCAGCTATTCCGCGGGCAGCGCCACGACTACGCTGACGGGGAATTTCAGTAACAGCGGCACGTTTACCGCCAGTACCGGCACATGGGTGTTTTCGGGCAGCTCGGCGCAGTCTTTCACTGGCGTCACCAGCTTCAATAAGCTGACGGTCAATAACGCTACTGGGGTGAGTCTGAATAACAACGTGAGTGTGAGTGCTTTGCTGACACTGACCAATGGCCATATCTCAACCGGCAGCAACATCCTTATTCTGTCGGCCAATTGCAATGTGCCTGGCTGGTCGCGTGGTAATGGTTTTGTCTCCGGCAATGTACGCCTGACTTTTCCCTCGGCCTCGTCGCCGGGTGTCAGTTGTACTTACCCGGTCGGTGACGGTGCCAGCTATACGCCGATTAGCCTGACTATGGTCTCTGCCGGTGGTACCCTGACCGGCAGTACTACTGGCCATGAACACCCGGCGATTGCCTTTTCGACTATTGATCCGACACTGGATGCCAACCGTTATTGGACGCTTGGCGCTACGGGCGACACTCTCACGGCCACCAGTTATGGCGTCACTGTCAATTTCCAGACCGGCGATTTGGATATCAACGCCGTTCCAGCCAGTTTCATTGTCGGAAAATATGCGAGCGGGGTGTGGACTATGCCGATCTCCACATCTGGAGCCAGTTCTTCTTCAGCTTCGAATATTAGTGGACCGATTACGGCCCCGACTGATTTTGCCGTCGGCCAGATTCCTGTGCCTTGCACGGTGCCGTCCGGACTGCCGTCGAACATGACCTGTGTGTGCGATAATTTTGGTCGCAGCAACCTGAATCCCTCGACTATTTACGACGCCGACTGGCTGGTCGACAACAAGAACCAATCCAGTACTTTTGGCAATCCGAGCATAGTCAATTCCGGCAAGCTGCGACTGACCGACGACAGCAACGAAGTGTCGACGGTGGCGAATGTGCCCGGTATCTTTCCGGCCGCCGGCAACCTGATTGTGGTCGAGTTCAAACACTATGCCTACAACGGCTTGGGGGGTGACGGTATTGCTCTGACGCTTTCCGATGCCACGAAAACGCCGACGCCGGGCGCTTTCGGCGGTTCGCTGGGCTATGCGCCGAAATCCAACCCGGGTTCCGATTGTACTACATCCGGCGGTTGCCCCGGTTTTAACGGCGGCTGGGTGGGCATAGCTATTGACGAGTTCGGTAATTTTTCGGCCAATACCGAGGGACGTACTGGCGGCAGCGCGCCCGGTCAGCGGGCGGATTCGGTGGCGGTGCGCGGGTCGGGCTCGGGGCAGGCCGGCTATTCCTATCTTGGCGGCAGCGCAACCCTGTCGCCGGGTATCGATAACACCAGCTCGGCAACGGCAGCTTATGGGCATATGTACCGTGTCACGGTAGACGCCCGCAACTATACTTGGAACGGCAGTATCGGAACCAAGACGACGACTGTCGCCGTCGATCGCGACACTACGGGAGCTGGCACCAGTTATTCCTCGGTGGTGTCGGCTTTCAACGCCTTTTCCGTTAACCCTTCCCAAGCCGAAGTTCCGACCAACTGGAAGCTGTCCTTTACCGGGTCCACCGGCGGTTCCAACAATATCCATGAGATTTCCGGACTCAAGATTTGCGCCCAGACTATTACGCCGCCTGCAGGCTACCGCATCCAGGTGGATAACCTGTCGCCAAGCGTTTGCACAACTGCCGTGAACGGGAAGACTATTGTTACGGTGACCGCGCTCGATAACTCCGGAAACACATTGACCGGCTACACCAGTCCGGTCACGCTGGCCGCCAGAATCGGCTCATCCAGCGGTAGTGTGTCGGGCACCGCAACCTGGACATCGCTGGCTGGCAATCATGGCACTTGGGATGGGGTTAACAAACGTTATACTTTTGATACCAATGATCACGGAGTAGCTCGGTTCCAGCTTACGGACAGCGCCACTGAGAATATCTACATCGTTGTCAGCGAGTTCGTTTCGGGTTCCACGCTGGCGTCGTCACTGATTACTCCGGTTCAATTTTCGGGAGGCGCTTTTAGTGTGTCGGCGCTTGACAGTCTGAACACAGGTGTCGTTGCCGGGCGTCCCCACCTGATGCGGATTACACGAACCAATGGGTGCGGTACTGACACGACTTATTCAGGACTCAAGACACTGGATAGCTGGTATACGCCGACCACCTTTGACCATCCGGCCGGCGCCATCGCGCCGCAAATTTGCGCCACTAACGCCAGCGGTACCTGCCAGCCCGCAGGTGGTTCGTGTCAGGTGCAATCTATTGCGCCGCCAGCAGTATCTTCAAGCAGTAACAATCTGAGTATTACCTTTGTTGCTAGCGGTGTTAACGCGGGTACTGCCGATTTTTGTCTGGTTACCAGCGACGTCGGCAAGTATACGATCAGCGTACGCGATGATTCGAATACCTCCTTGCCGATTACGGGATCGGGTTCGACCTTGACAGCCCGGCCACTGGCTTTGTATTTTAATAACGCCACTAAAGGACTCATGATCAATCCCATGACAACGACCTCGTCCGGCACCAGATTCATCCCGGCCGGGGACACCTTCGAAGGCACCGTGAGCGCGGTGCTATGGACTTCCGCGCTTGACCCTGGCTATACCGGCACGCCGACAGTGACTCCGCAAACCGATGCAGCTGATTGGAGTGCTGCATTGGTGAGTCGTCCGCCGGCATTTTCTTGGCCGACCACGTTGAGTATTGCTAGTGTGGTGAGTCCGTCGTCCGGTGGCAGCGGAATACTCAGTGGCTCCAGCATCAGTTTGGCGGCCAGCGCCTACACCAATGGTCATGCTGTCTTGCCGGTTAACAGTCTGTCGATCGATAACGTCGGCAGCTTTTTATTGACCGAAGCTGTTTCCGATTACCTGAATACCTCGGGGACAGCGGTGCCCGGCTATTCCGATGTAATCGGCCGCTTTTATCTCGATCATTTCGAAGTTAGCGGTGGAGCTGTTATCGCTGCCTGCAATGGCTATACTTATATGGGGCAGCCCAATCTCGGTATCGCCTTCACCGTGACTGCGAAGAACAAGAACAACGGTTCGGCCAGTAACTACGCAATGACACCCATCGTCAGCTTGGTGGCCGAGGATCAGGGTATCGGCAATACCGGCTATAACCTTGGTTCACGCATCTTCGGAGCACCGGGCGCTTGGAATGCGGATGTCTACTCAGTCAATACCTCGACGGCCATTTTTTCCCGGCCTAGCACGCTGGGACTGATTACCGGAGGCACAGCGGATGCCTCAGGCTCGTTCGATCAGCTCCAGATCGGTGTGCAGACCAGCGACGCGGATGGAGCCAAGATACAGGGGCTCGACATGCGCGCTACCACGCAAGGAGCCTGTACCACGGCTGCCGGTGTTGCTACCGACTGCGATGCCAAGGTGATCGGCACTACTAGGCAGCGCTTGGGTCGTATCACTCTGCAAAATGCCTATGGTTCTGAGTTACTGGATTTGGCTATGCCGTTAACGGCTGAATATTGGGATGGCAGTAGTTGGGTAGCGAATGCCGCCGACCAATGCTCAACGGGCATTACCTTGCCAGTGCCGACCGATCCCATTGCAGCTGATGGGTTAGTACCGGCAGAATTATGTGCTTGGGATACTGGGGCAGCTGGCAGTAGTGGTTTGGGCTGTGCAACGGCTGGTACGATTGCCAATAGATTCGCTCAGCCACCGTTAGCCGGGAATTTTAATTTAAATTTTAGAGCTCCCGGCATTGGTAATACCGGCGCACTGGACATTACGGCGACGGTACCTGTCTGGATGCGGTTCAACTGGGATGGTGTGGATCAGGGCGGTGACGGCAAGTTGTTCGATGACAACCCCACCGCCCGCGCTACCTTTGGTATCTACAAGGGTAATAGTCGATTTATTTATATTCGTGAGCTTTATTAAGGTGAGGTGTGGGCTTTAAATCGCCATGTTTTGTTTTTCTTGTTCTTAGGACTAATGGAACAGTCTTACCTTTAATGAGTGCCTGACTTAAAACAGTGTATCGATATTGCTCAATAGCTGCTGTAACTTCTCTGCGAGGACTGAAGTTATCACACCCTGTAAGAAAGAAGAGACTGACTGAGCAAGTATCAGCCAATGAATATTCATATTTGCTGTTAAATAAAAGCTAAATTACACTAGCGGATACGGAGAATAATAATTAAACAAAAGGCGTGGGCCGGTAATTCCGGCACAAAGAGGACGCGGCTGTTGCTGGATTTTGTATCCAGTCTATCAGGTTCGCGTATCTGACATTTTTCATAAGGTGTGCTTTAAGCACTATCCATAAGGAGAATACCATGGCACAAAAAAAAGATTATTTAAAAGGCCAGTTTGACAACGCTGTTTCCTCCATTATCAAAGGCATCGATCGCGATGTGGAGCGGGGCGAAGATGCCCTGATGTTGGGGCTTGGTATCGTCATGTTGTCTTCCACTTTCGCACCTGTCGCGCCGCCGAGCATTCTGCTGCCTCTGGTGGCGCTGACTTTCGCTATTTCGGCGGGCTTTGCCCGGATCAATTATCACAACATGGAGCGAAAGCTCCTGGAATCCATGGCTCAGCTTGAGGGGCATGAAAAGATCATCCTGTATCCGATTGCTGCTGTTTTTGCCGACTATCCGATGCATTCTTTGGCGGAGTCGTTTAATCCTTTAAAAAACCTGAAACGAACATGGAAAAGTGCGTTGGGCGGAATCCTGATTAATCCGCTATGGATGCCCATTTTTTATGTGATGGGTATGCAAATCATTGAAGAAAAAAATCTGGGTATTTTGAATCGGGCTATTATCGGCGTTGAGCAAAAAATCTCTTCTTTGTCTTCTCTGGTTTAGCTGTAGCCGGGTTGATCCGCATCAATCTAATCCAGCGCAAAATGGGCTTTATAATATGCAGGATGTCAGCGGGTTTAAAAAATTGTTAATGACCGAAACAGTATAATCTCGTAAAATTACCCCAGTTTTGTTTTTTACAACGGGATGAGTCCGTAAGGGTTCATCCCGTTTTGCACATTTGAGGTGACGTGTTTGACTAGGTCTGCTTTATTGGTTTTGGAAGATGGGACGGTTTTTAACGGTGTAGCCATAGGTGCAGATGGGTGTTCCGTGGGTGAGGTTGTTTTTAATACGGCTATGACCGGGTATCAGGAAATTCTCAGCGATCCTTCTTATGCCCGACAAATTGTGACATTAACCTATCCTCACATTGGTAATGTCGGAACGACTGACGAAGATGATGAGTCTGTCGGCGTTTTTGCCAGTGGCTTGGTGATCAGGGATTTGCCGTTGTTGGCCAGCAACTGGCGCAGCACTAAAACCTTGCAGCAATATTTGCTTGATAATAACGTGGTCGCTATTGCCGACATTGACACTCGGCAATTAACGCGTCTTTTGCGTGACAAGGGCGCACAGCGCGGCTGCATTATGGCGGGTGAGTCGGTTGATGTGGACGTTGCCAAAAAAGCGATTGAAGGTTTTCCAGGATTAAAAGGGATGGATCTGGCTAAGGAAGTCACGGTCGATCGGCCTTATGAATGGACTGAAAATATCTGGCATTTGCACAATGGACATACGCAAGCTGAAAATTTGACCAAGCACGTTGTGGCTTATGATTTTGGCGTTAAACGCAACATTCTTAGGTTACTGGCTAATCGCGGTTGCCGTGTCACTGTTGTTCCTGCAACAACACCGGCTGAAACAGTATTGGCGATGAATCCTGACGGCGTTTTCCTGTCCAATGGCCCCGGCGATCCTGAGCCGTGTACTTATGCCATTGAGGCCATCAAAACCATTCTGGAAAAGAAAATCCCGGTATTCGGTATTTGTCTGGGCCATCAGTTATTGGCTTTGGCCAGCGGCGCGAAAACCGAGAAAATGAAATTCGGCCATCATGGCGCCAATCATCCGGTTCAGGAAATAGCTACGGGCCGGGTTATGATCAGCAGCCAGAATCACGGGTTTGCGGCTAATGAAGCCAGTCTGCCTGACAATGTCGTAGCGACTTATCGTTCATTATTCGACGGCAGCTTGCAGGGCATCAAGCGGACGGATTGTCCTGCGATGAGTTTTCAGGGGCACCCTGAAGCAAGTCCCGGTCCTCATGATGTGGAGGCTTTATTCGATGATTTCATCGAGATGATGGAACAAGTAAACAAATAAGTAAGTCGGGTTACGACTGCATGGATGCAGGAGGTAGAGTAATGCAGGAGCAATTACCGAGCGTAGCGTAACCCGACAACCGTGGGTTACGCTACCCAGCCTACATAACTAACAGCAATATAAATGGTAACGCATACAACATGCCAAAAAGAACCGACATAAAATCGATTTTATTACTGGGGGCGGGTCCCCATTGTTATTGGTCAAGCCTGTGAGTTTGATTATTCCGGCACGCAAGCCTGTAAAGCACTGCGGGAAGAGGGCTATCGCGTTATTCTGGTAAATTCCAATCCGGCAACGATTATGACCGATCCGGATATGGCCGATGCGACCTATATCGAGCCTATCGACTGGCAAACCGTAGAAAAAATCATCGCCAAAGAACGCCCCGATGCCATATTGCCGACGATGGGCGGACAAACTGCGTTGAATTGCGCGCTGGATCTTGACGCCAACGGTGTTTTGGAAAAGTACGGCGTTGAGATGATCGGCGCTACCAAAGAGGCGATTAACAAAGCCGAAGACCGCGAGCTGTTCAATCAGGCGATGCGCAAAATCGGCTATGAAGTGGCAAAGTCGAAAACCGCACATTCCATGGAAGAGGCTTTGGCCGCGCAGCAGGAAGTGGGTTATCCGACCGTTATCCGTCCTTCATTTACCATGGGCGGCAGCGGCGGCGGCATCGCTTATAACAAGGAAGAGTTTGTTGAAATCTGCGAGCGCGGCCTGTATTTGTCGCCAACCAACGAGTTATTGATTGAAGAATCGGTGCTGGGCTGGAAAGAATACGAAATGGAAGTGGTGCGAGATTCCAAGGACAACTGCATCATCGTCTGTTCGATTGAAAACTTCGACCCGATGGGCGTGCATACCGGCGATTCGATCACCGTAGCGCCCGCGCAAACCTTGACCGATAAGGAATATCAGATTCTGCGTAACGTCTCTCTGGCGGTGTTGCGCGAGATCGGCGTCGATACCGGCGGTTCCAACGTGCAGGTCGCCATTAATCCTAAAGACGGACGGATGATCGTTATCGAGATGAATCCGCGCGTATCGCGTTCGTCTGCGTTGGCGTCCAAGGCAACCGGTTTCCCGATTGCTAAAGTGGCGGCAAAACTGGCGGTAGGTTACACGCTGGATGAATTGAAAAACGAGATTACCGGCGGCGCAACACCGGCATCGTTTGAGCCGACTATTGATTATGTGGTCACCAAGGTGCCGCGTTTTACCTTTGAAAAATTCCCGCAAGCGGATGACCGCTTGACCACGCAGATGAAGTCTGTGGGTGAAGTCATGGCTATCGGCCGTACTTTTCAGGAATCACTGCAAAAAGCCCTGCGCGGCTTGGAAATCGGCATCAGCGGTCTCGATGAAATTATCGATTTGAACCGCGAAGACGCTCGGGAAAAAATGCAGCGCGAAATGCGCCATCCGGGGCCGGATCGTTTGCTTTATGTCGCCGATGCATTCCGTAGCGGCATGAGTCTGGAAGACGTGCATGAGGCCAGTAAAATCGATCCCTGGTTTTTGGCGCAGGTTGAAGACTTGGTCATTACTGAAAAGTCATTGTCGACTAAAACCTTGTCGACCTTGAAAGAAGGTGAGCTGTATAAATTAAAGCGTAAGGGTTTTTCCGATATACGTCTGGCCAAATTGCTGGATACGTCCGAATCTGAAGTGCGCAATGTGCGGCATAAACAGAACATTCGCCCGGTTTATAAACGCATAGATTCCTGTGCGGCGGAGTTCTCGTCCGACACGGCTTATTTGTATTCGACTTACGAACAGGAATGCGAGGCGCGGGTTTCCGATAGGGAGAAAATCATTATTCTCGGCGGCGGGCCTAACCGTATCGGCCAGGGGATTGAGTTCGATTACTGCTGCGTTCATGCGGCATTGGCATTGCGAGAAGATGGCTATGAAACCATCATGATCAATTGTAATCCTGAAACGGTTTCTACCGATTTCGATACGTCGGATCGCTTGTATTTTTGAGTCGTTAACGCTGGAAGATGTGTTGGAAATTGTTCATATTGAACAACCCAAAGGCGTGATTGTGCAATATGGCGGCCAAACGCCGTTGAAACTGGCGCGTGCATTGGAAGCGGCGGGCGTGCCCATTATCGGTACATCGCCGGATTCGATTGATTTGGCTGAAGACCGTGAGCGTTTCCAAAAGTTGCTGGAAAGACTGAATTTAAAACAGCCGCCCAATGCGACGGCCCGTTCTGTTGAGCAGGCGATTAATGCGGCAAAAGAATTGGGTTATCCTTTAGTCGTTCGGCCTTCTTATGTTTTAGGCGGCCGGGCTATGGAAATCGTCTTCAATGAAGAGGGTTTGCAGCGTTATATGAAAGAAGCGGTCAGCGTTTCCAATGATTCGCCGGTATTGCTGGATCGTTTCCTTGACGATGCTGTCGAAATGGATGTTGATGCCATTTATGACGGGGAGCAAGTGTTGATCGGCGGTTTGATGGAGCATATCGAACAGGCGGGTGTGCATTCGGGAGACTCTGCGTGTTCGCTGCCCCCGTATGAATTAGCGCCGGAGCTTCAGGATAAATTGCGTGAGCAAGTGACCAAGATGGCCGAAGCGTTGGGCGTTGTGGGTTTGATGAATACCCAGTTTGCTATTCAGGGCGAAGATATTTACGTGCTTGAAGTTAATCCAAGGGCTTCGCGTACCGCACCTTTTGTATCCAAGGCGACCGGTTATGCGCTGGCTAAAATTGCGGCGCGTTGCATGGTCGGACAAACTTTGGCGCAACAGGGCATTACCAAAGAGCGCATTCCTGATTATTATTCGGTTAAGGAAGCGGTGTTTCCGTTTGTTAAGTTTCCAGGCGTTGATCCTTTATTGGGGCCTGAAATGAAGTCGACCGGTGAAGTGATGGGGGTGGGCAAAACCTTCGGTGAAGCTTTTGCTAAATCTCAGCGTGCTGCCGGTGTCAACTTGAATCACAGCGGCAAAGTGCTGATCAGTATTCGCGATGCGGATAAAGCAAAAGCGCCTGATGTTGCCAGAATGCTGGTCGATAAGAAGTATGAAATTGTTGCTACCGGTGGCACGGCAAAGTTTCTTAAAGACGCAGGTATTCCTTGTGAAGTGGTTTATAAGGTTAACGAAGGTCGCCCTAACACGGTTGATATGATTAAAAACGATCAGATTCAGCTGATTATTAATACGACGGAAGGCAAGAAAGCAATTTCGGATTCATTTACCATGCGCAGAGAAGCCCTGCAGCACCGCGTAACTTATTACACGACAATGGCCGGAGCAAGAGCGGCCTGTTACGCGCTGGGTGAATTGGATGCAGGCGATGTGAATTGCTTACAGGATCTGCATAAGAGTCTGGTTTGAGGCAAAAGCCTAAAGGCTAAAAGAGCGGCGACTTCGCTGTTTCCCTACCTAGCCAGAAAATACTTATTGGAGTTTTAAAAATGAATAAAGTACCTCTCACCGTCAAAGGTGCGGAAAAATTACGTGCCGAATTGGAAGAATTAAAGTCGGTTGTGCGTCCGCGTATCGTTGCATCGATTGCTACGGCTAGAGCGCACGGCGATTTGAAAGAAAACGCCGAATATCATGCTGCGAAAGAGCAACAAAGCTTTGCCGAAGGACGTATTTCTGAAATTGAAGGTAAACTTTCTAATGCGCAAATTATTGACATTACCAAGGTGGATGCCAATGGGAAGGTGGTGTTTGGCGCGACAGTGGAAATAGAAGATATTGAATCCGAGAGAAAGGTGACGTATCAGATTGTTGGCGAAGATGAGGCCAATATCAAGGAAGGTCGTATTTCAATCGGCTCGCCAATTGCCAGGGCTTTGATCGGCAAAGAGGTTGAAGATGTTGTTACGGTTAAAGCGCCGGGCGGCAATGTCGATTATGAAATTATTTCGATTGAATATATTTAAGTTTAAAGGCTAAAGGCTAAAGGAGGCGTGTTTATTCCCTTTTGCCTTTCGCCTTGTATCTTTGGCCTTGTTTATTTATCAGGGTTTAATCTGTAAATAACTGCAATTTGCCCAATACTCTGAATGAGCTCTGCTCCGGTATCAGCGCAGATTTTCTCGCTGATCAGCTTACGATCTTCCCTTTCAGCGCGTATTCGCACTTTAATCAGTTCGTGGCTGTTAAGTGCCAATTCAATCTCTGCCAGCACGGCGGCTGTAAGTCCTGATTGGCCAATCATAATGACAGGCTTTAAGCTGTGCGCTTGAGCCCGGAGTTTTTTCTTGTCTGCAGAGTTCACTCTTTAATTCCTAAATCAAAATCCTAAATTTTACACTAAAATACAGTTATGGGACGAAGTAAAAGCAGTAGTCGTTGGATGCAGGAGCATTTTGAGGACGAATACGTCAAAATGGCGCAAGCTCAGGGCTATCGTTCGCGTGCGGTTTTTAAATTGAAAGAAATTCAGGATAAAGATCAGCTTATTAAGCCGGGGATGAATATTATTGATTTGGGCGCGGCTCCCGGGGGATGGTCTCAGTTTGCACGGCAGATTGTCGGGAAAAAAGACAAGATTATTGCTTTGGATATTTTAGCGATGGATCCACTGGAGGGTGTTGATTTTATTCAGGGCGATTTTCGTGAACAAGCCGTTCTGGATCAATTGTACGCTGTTCTTGACGGGGCTCCGATCAATCTGGTGATGTCGGATATGGCGCCCAATATGAGCGGCAATAAGGGCGTAGACCAACCTCGATCAATTTATTTGGGGGAGTTGGCATTGGAGACGGCCAAGACTGTGTTGGCAAAAGATGGGGTTTTTCTGGTTAAACTATTTCACGGGGCGGGTTTTGAGGATTTTCATAAGGAAGTTCAGCAGTCTTTTGCAAAAGTGATTATCAGAAAGCCAAAAGCGTCAAGACCGCGAAGTAATGAAGTTTATATTTTAGCTAAAGGCTTTAAATAATCTTATGTGGCCCTAATATCAGTGGAACGAGGTGCCAGGTATGATGAAGTCGTATTTTTCATGTACGGGTGATCCAGATAAATAACGACAGTCAGGAAAGTTAACTCCTGATATAATTACTTAGTTTTTAAATCGAGAGCCGTTCAGGCCCAGGGTGTGTAAATTGAACGATATGATGAAAAATATAATCCTATGGGTCGTCATTGCAGTGGTATTGATGTCGGTCTTTAATAATTTCGGTCCGCAAAATGATAGGACTGATTCTTCGATGTCTTATTCGCAATTTATCGAGTCGGTAAAAGCAGGCCAGGTTCAGCAGGTGATGATTGAAGACAATATCATCAAAGGCAAGATGCAGGGTGGTCAGATATTTAAAACCTACGCACCTTCAGATCCCCATTTAGTAGACGATTTGCTGGCAAATGGCGTCGAAATCAAGGCCGTTCCGCCCGAGCAGCCGTCTATGTTAATGCAGTTGCTGGTTTCTTTTGGGCCGATGTTGTTGCTTATTGCTGTGTGGGTTTTCTTCATGCGGCAAATGCAAGGCGGCGGCGGTGGCGGTCGCGGCGCAATGAATTTTGGTAAAAGCAAAGCCCGAATGCTCGAAGAAGACCAGATTAAGGTGACTTTTGCTGATGTGGCTGGCTGTGATGAAGCTAAAGAAGAAGTCGTCGAAATGGTCGATTTCCTTAAAGATCCGGCAAAATACCAAAAATTAGGCGGTAAAATCCCTCGCGGCGCGTTGATGATCGGTCCTCCGGGAACAGGAAAAACCTTGCTGGCCCGAGCTATTGCCGGTGAGGCCAAAGTGCCGTTCTTCACCATTTCCGGTTCGGATTTTGTTGAAATGTTTGTCGGTGTGGGCGCGTCCCGTGTACGTGACATGTTTGAGCAAGCTAAAAAACACGCGCCTTGCATTATTTTTATAGATGAAATTGATGCAGTGGGTCGTCAGCGCGGCGCCGGTTTGGGTGGTGGTAATGATGAGCGTGAGCAGACATTAAACCAATTGCTGGTTGAGATGGATGGCTTTGAGGGTAACGAAGGTATTATCGTTATCGCTGCAACAAACCGCCCCGATGTATTGGATAAGGCTTTATTGCGTCCAGGTCGGTTTGATCGTCAGGTAACGGTAGGCCTGCCGGATGTCAGGGGGCGCGAGCAGATTCTTGCGGTACATGTTAAAAAAGTGCCGATTGCCGATGATGTTGAAGTTAAGTATATAGCTCAAGGCACACCAGGTTTTTCCGGAGCCGATTTGGCTAATTTGATTAATGAAGCCGCTTTATTCGCCGCAAGAATGAATAAGCGTGTGGTTAATATGTCGGATCTTGAAAAAGCCAAGGATAAATTGATCATGGGAGTTGAAAGAACCTCGATGGTCATGAATGAGAAAGAAAAGAAAATGACTGCTTATCATGAAGCAGGGCATGCAATTGTCGGTAAGCTGGTCCCTGAACATGATCCTGTCTACAAAGTTAGCATTATGCCTAGAGGCCGTGCGCTGGGTATTACCATGTTTTTGCCTGAGCGAGATCAGTACAGCGCCAGCAAACAAAAACTGGACAGTATGATTTCCAGTTTGTACGGCGGACGTATTGCCGAGGAAGTGGTTTTTGGTCGGGAACAAGTGAGTACCGGCGCATCTAACGATATTGAGCGTGCTACCGAGTTGGCCAGAAACATGGTGACTAAATGGGGTTTTTCTCAGCGTCTTGGGCCATTGTCATACAGTGAAGAAGAAGGTGAAGTCTTCCTGGGGCGGTCGGTAACGCAGCATAAAACGGTTGCCGAGGAGACTTCTCATACCATTGATGAAGAGATTCGCTCTTTTATTGACCGGAATTATGAGCGTGCCGAAACAATTCTGAAAGAGAACATAGATATTCTTCATGCTATGGCGGAGGCCTTGATGAAGTATGAGACTATCGACAAATATCAAATTGAGGATTTGATGGCTCGTAAACCGGTAAGGACTCCGCAAGGCTGGGATGATAAGCCCCCATCTTCTCATGGTGATGTCATAACAGATGATGTTAAGAGCAAGGATGATATAAAAAATGAAAAATCAATTGGCGGGACTGCAGAGCAAAGCTGAGGACTCCCTGAATTGACACTAAAGGAGAGGCGTAATGTCTCTCCTTTTTTATGTAATTTATAAAGGTCAGGCGGAAACAGTAAGCTGTTATCTTTAGCCTTTTACCTGTTTTTAGATTTTAGAACTATGATAAAAAAATACTTTGGAACTGATGGTATCAGAGGAAAGGTGGGTGAACATCCAATAACAGCGGATTTTTTCTTGAAGCTGGGTTGGGCCGCTGGGCGAGTGTTTGCGAATGAAGGGCATGGTTTTGTCCTGGTTGGTAAAGACACGCGCATTTCGGGCTATATGTTTGAATCTGCATTAGAGGCCGGGTTGACCGCTGCGGGCGTCGATACGCGCTTGTTAGGGCCTATGCCGACGCCGGGAATAGCCTATTTAACGCGTACTTTAAGGGCGCAGGCCGGTATTGTCATTAGCGCCTCTCATAATCCCTATTATGATAATGGCGTTAAGTTTTTCTCGGTCCAGGGAACGAAATTACCGGATGAAATAGAGCAAAAAATAGAAGAGTATATTGATTCGCCGATGACAACGGTAGAGTCGTCAAAGCTGGGTAAGGCGAAACGGTTGGTTGATGCTCCTGGCCGTTATATTGAGTTTTGCAAGGCCAGCGTGCCGACTCGGCTTGATTTTAGCGGTATGAGGATCATAATCGATTGCGCTCATGGGGCGACTTACCATATAGCGCCGCATGTATTTAGCGAAGTAGGTGCTGAGGTCGTTACGATTGGGGCGGAGCCGGACGGACTTAATATTAATGATGAGTGTGGTGCAACTAAGCCGGAAAAATTAGCCGCAACAGTTTTATCTTATCGTGCCGATTTAGGTATTGCCTTGGACGGTGATGGCGACCGATTGGTGATGGTCGATCACAAAGGCGAAATCGTTGATGGCGACGAGCTTATTTATATTATTGCCAAGGCAAGATTGGATGCCGGGTTAATGTCCGGGCCTGTCGTAGGTACTTTAATGACAAATCTGGGTATGGAGCATGGCTTGAAGAAGTTGGGGCTCAATCTGCTTAGAGCTAATGTGGGTGACCGGTACGTCATGGAAATGCTGACAGAACACCAAGGGATTTTAGGTGGCGAAAATTCCGGTCATATCATTTGTCTTGATAGAACAACAACGGGTGATGGCATTATTGCTGCCTTGCAGATTATGGCGGAAATGCAAAGCAGTGGTAAGAATTTACATGAATTGAAATCCGGGATGCAAAAATACCCGCAAGTTTTGGTAAACGTCAAAACTGATAAGAAAATAAATCCGGATGAGAATGAGAGCATACAAAAAGCGGTGAAAGCTATCGAGAAGAAGCTGGGAGATACTGGCCGGGTATTGCTTAGAGCTTCGGGAACAGAGCCATTAATTCGGGTAATGGTGGAAGGTCAACAGGCAGAGTTGGTTAAAAATTACGCGCATCAAATAGCTGATGATGTTAAGAAGGCAATGGGAGCTTGAATTGAGCGCTATTAATATATATCATAGATGGTTTGATTCTATGTGAGGAGTAGTGATGCGTCGGTCTCTAGTTGTAGGAAATTGGAAGATGAATGGAACTCTCGCCAGTGCTGAGTTGCTTGCAAAAGGTATTATTGCCGGATTAGGGGATAATAGTGCGGATATCGCAATATGTGTACCTTATGTGCATTTACCCAGAGTTAGTGAATTAGTTAAAAATACCTCATTGGCGTTGGGCGCGCAAAACGTTGCGGATAAATCTTCAGGTGCTTATACTGGGGAAGTTTCGGCGGCGATGCTAAGTGAATTTGATTGCAAATATGCTCTTGTAGGACACTCTGAAAGACGCAGTTATTACGGCGATACCGATGAATCGGTAGCCGCCCGTTTTTGTCAGGCGCAAGAGCAAAACATTATTCCCGTTCTATGCGTAGGTGAAACGCTGGAACAACGCGAACAAGATCAGACTTTTGCGGTTATTAATACACAGCTTGATGCGGTTATTAATTTGGCAGGTATAGCTGCTTTTAATGCGGCAGTGATTGCCTATGAACCGGTTTGGGCCATAGGGACAGGAAAAACAGCGACTGATGAGCAGGCTCAGGAAGTTCATCAGTACATAAGACAGTACATTGCTGCTAAAGATCAGGCTATTGCCGATAAAATACAAATTTTATACGGCGGTAGTGCCAAGCCGGATAATGCAAAAGGCTTGTTTGCTATGCCGGATATTGACGGCGGTTTAATTGGTGGGGCTTCGTTGGATGCGGAATCCTTTTTAAAGATTTATCATTCAATTTAGAGTAGTTTAGACTTTATTATGTATCAGGTAATTATTGTTGTTCATGTGCTGTTGGGTTTAGGGGTTGTTGGATTAGTATTAATGCAGCAAGGCAAAGGAGCTGACGCAGGCGCAGCTTTTGGCACAGGATCTTCAGGGTCTGTTTTTGGTGCTCAGGGGGCGGCGTCTTTCTTGTCTCGAGCCACAGCAATTCTGGCAACTTTGTTTTTTATGACCAGCTTGGGGCTTGCAGTGTTAAACGGTAAGCAGGGTGCGGCTTACGACTTAATGAACGCCCCCAAGGTTGAACAGGATACGCTTGGCATTCCTGATGTGAGTGGCGCAAAAGGATCTGGCAGCGCTGCCCCAGTGACTGACCTGAAGTCTGAAGAAGTGCCTGTTGCTGCTCCGGCGGTTACCGGAGCTGAACAGGCAGTTGAAAAAAAGTAATAAATATTGTTTATGACGCAAGTAAATACACTGTAGAAAATAATTAAAATAGTGTGTATTAAATAGTATCTTTGCAATCATGTTTTAGCCGATGTGGTGAAATTGGTAGACACGCCATCTTGAGGGGGTGGTGACGAAAGTTGTGCCGGTTCAAATCCGGCCATCGGCACCAATATATACCCTGCTAGGGATTTTCTCTAGTGGGGTGTTTTTTTGTTTGCTGCAATGAAAATGCAGAAATAAGTTTCTAGATTAGAAGTGCGATACAGAAAAATAATTAGGCTATACTTAGTCAGTTAAATGTAGGGCGCTGTATATTCGTACGGGGTTTTGCTTTGAAAATTAGAGATTAATGGAGAAAACAATGGCAAGTATTCTTGCAGTTGACGATTCAGCTTCAATGAGAAAAATGGTTTCATTTACTTTAAGGGCTGCTGGATACGATGTCGAAGAAGCAGTAGATGGAGTTGATGCTTTAGAAAAAGCGCAAGCCAGGAAATTTGATTGTGTAGTAACTGATGTCAACATGCCAAATAAAGACGGGATTACTTTAATTAGAGATTTACGGGCACTCCCAGATTATAAATTTATTCCCATGCTGATGCTGACGACAGAGTCAGGAATCGAAAAAAAGCAAGAAGGTAAAGCTGCTGGTGCAACAGGGTGGATGGTTAAACCTTTCAATCCTGATCAATTATTAAAAACATTACTAAAAGTTTTAGGTTAGTTGATGCTATCGTGCCTAAGTGTGTTAATCGCATGCAGGAAAGCCTATGCCTATTGATATATTTCAGTCCCATGCGGCTTTATTCTGAATGTTTAGATGAATGCTTTAGGTGTTTATCCAGACAAGGATCAATAAAGAAAGTTTTCGGGTTAATCTTGTTTAAATGAATTTAGGCGCACACAGGTAAGTCTATGTCTATTGATATGTCACAATTCCATCAGGTCTTTTTTGAAGAATGTTTCGAAGGACTGGAAGCAATGGAGTCAGGATTGTTAACGCTCGATATGGGGGATATTGATTCAGAAATAATCAATACCATTTTCAGGGGAGCCCATTCGATAAAAGGCGGCAGTGGAACTTTTGGTTTTACCGTTGTTGCTGAATACACTCATATTATGGAAACCCTGCTTGATGAAATGCGAGACGGGCGTAGAAAGGTAACTCAACCTGCAGTAGACGTTTTACTTGGATCCGTTGATTGTCTCAGAGAGATGTTGACTGCGATACAGAATGAACAGAATATTAATAATGCCAGTGTAGCAAAGCACAAAACAGCATTGGAAGTTGTGCTTAATGGTGGTTCGGTGGCAGAAGAGCCAGCGCTTCCAGTTGAACAGGAATTCACAAGTGAAGAGGTTTCCTTCAATGATGCTCCTGATGTTGATGAAGAAGAATCCGTTGAATTAGAAGAGCAGGGCTGGAAAATAGCTTTTTGCCCTTATTTGGATTTGCTTAAAACCGGCAATGATCCGGTAAGACTATTTCGAGAATTGAATGAACTCGGCGAATTAACAACCACTGTTAATATTCAGGATGTTCCCGGTTTTTATGAATTAGATCCGGAGGAATGCAATATTTCTTGGGATTTAAAAGTTGTCGGGGATATTTCCGGCGATGAAATCAGGGAAATATTTAATTGGGTTGAAGGCGACTGTGAAATGGAAATTCAGCCCCTTGCCAAAGCCGTAAAATTACCCCCCGTTGTAAAAAAAATCGATCCTGAACCTACCCCAGTAATCATACCTAATAATCCTGCTCCAAAATCCGTTGAGGTCAAACCTAAGCCGGTTACAGAAACCAAAAAGCCTGATTCTCAAGATTCTGACAATGAAGCGGCAAAAACCACGGCAAAAGCCAGTTCGATTCGAGTAGATACTGACAAGATTGATACTTTAATCAATATGGTTGGTGAAGTTGTGATTACACAATCTATGCTGGGTTTAGTTGGCGAGAACTTTAGCATGGATAAGGTGGGTCAACTTAAAAGAGGTCTTGCTCAATTAGAACGGCATACCCGGGATTTACAACAAAGCGTCATGAATATTCGGATGTTGCCTATTAGTTTTGTGTTTAGCCGTTTTCCACGTTTAGTGCATGATATTAGCAGTAAATTAGATAAAAAAATTGTGCTGAAGCTGGTCGGGGAAAATACCGAAGTTGATAAGGCCGTTGTTGAACTGATCAATGATCCGCTGGTTCATTTAATTAGGAATAGTCTGGATCACGGTATAGAAATGCCGGCGGACAGGGTTGCAGCAGGTAAGCCTGAAACAGGAACCATAGAGCTGAAGGCGTATCATCGCGGTGGGCACATCGTCATAGAAATTATTGACGATGGTCGCGGATTAGATAAAGACAAATTGCTAGCAAAGGCCATAGAAAAAGGATTGATTGAAGAAAATAATCTTCTTACCGAAAAACAGATATTTGAATTGATCTTTATGCCGGGTTTTTCTACGGCTGAACAGCTTACTGATATTTCCGGTCGCGGTGTGGGTATGGATGTCGTGAGAAGGAATATCCAGTCATTAGGCGGCAACATAGAAATTATTTCAGAGCTGGGTAAAGGAACGACCATAGCAATCCATTTGCCGTTAACGTTGGCAATTCTTGACGGTCAGTCTGTTGCCGTCGGTGATGAGACCTACATTGTGCCGTTAGTTTCCATTATCGAATCAATTAATATTACGGAAAGAATGCTGAACAAGGTTGCAGGTAAAGGGGAAACCTTTCGCCTACGCAATGAATATTTACCCGTTATTAGAATGCGCAGTATTTTTAATGTCCATTCCGGCAATCCGACCAAGTCGAAAGAGGGTGTCCTTGTGGTCGTCGAGGGGCAGGGTGAGCTGTGTTGTTTACTCGTAGATGAGTTATTGGGCCAACAACAGGTTGTTATTAAATCATTGGAAGCAAATTACCGGCGGGTGGAAGGCGTTTCAGGTGCAACTATTTTGGGTGATGGTTCTGTTGCGCTGATTCTAGATGTTCCAGGTTTAGTGCGTTTTTCAATTCGCTAATACATAGATAAAAGCAGATATGGCACAAGAAGCTGAAAATAAAGATATAGATCAATATCACTATAGTAGAAACCTGGATAACGCTGTGCAATATCTGAGTTTTGCCTTAGGTAAAGAAGAATATGGCGTTGATATTCTTAGAGTACAGGAAATACGAAGTTGGGAGCCTGTTTCCAGAATACCTAATGTTCCCTGCTATGAAAAAGGTGTTGTTAATTTACGCGGTTCTATTGTGCCGATTCTCGATTTGAGAGAAAGGTTTAATTTGAGTAAAGCCGAATACACACCATTGACGGTAGTTGTCGTACTGCAAACCGGCGATAGCAACAAAACACGCATAATGGGCGTTGTTGTCGACTCGGTCTCTGATGTCATTAGTGTGGATAAAACCGAAATTCAAAGTGCTCCGGATTTTGGAACTAAAGTAAGCAATGAATTTATTAACGGATTGGTATCGGTTAATGAACGCATGGTGATGCTGCTTGATGTGGACAAATTGCTGAAGTTGGAAGAGCTTGACCAGGATGAAAGTTAATGATTTTCAAATACCCCGTGTGGGTAAATGTATTTGGCATGGTTTGAGAGGTAAGGTAACGTGAAAATTAATATGCCGTTAACTAATAATGAGGTCATTCTGAAAAAAGGCACCATTTTGGTTTCAAGAACCGATTTGATGGGACGTATTACCTACGTCAATGATGCATTTGTTGAAATCAGCGGATTTACCCGTGATGAGTTGATGGGACAGGAACATAATATAGTTCGTCATCCCGATATGCCCGCTGAGGCCTATGAAGATTTATGGATAACCTTAAAACAGCTTAGACCCTGGCAGGGACTGGTGAAGAATAGGTGTAAAAACGGCGACCATTACTGGGTCGAGGCAAATGCCATGCCGTTGTTTAAAGATGGAAAAGTCTATGAATACCTTTCTGTTCGGCACCCTCCGAAGCGTGATGTGATTCCGGCAACTGAGCAGTTATACAAGAAAATCAGTGCCGGTGAGGTGAAGTTAAAGCCGACCGGTTTAACTGCGATGTTCAAATCAATTAGCGAAATTGCAATAGCGAAAAAGAATGCTTTTGTAGTTTCCGCTTTCTTGGCACCTATCTTTTTTCTGATGTATCGATTGTTCTTGACGCAGGAGTACGTCTTGTTAGCGGGTGTTGCCATGTTAGCCATGATGGCATCGGCACTCAGTATCAATATGACCAAGGTAATAACCGATACGCTGGAAACTGCAATCACTATTTGTTACCGGTTGAGCAGCGGAAGCTTCGGAAATAAGGTGAACTTGAAACGGGACGATCAACTGGGCGATTTTTTGCGTGGATTGTATTGTATGGAAGTCAAGCTGGGTGTAGATTTGGCCGATTACAAGCAAGGCCTCTCAGAGTCCAAACGGATTACACAGGCTCTGGATAACGTTCAGTCTCCTGTCATGGTAGCGAATAAGAATTTTGAAATTATTTACATGAACGATAGCGTTCAGAGAATGTTCAAGACAGCGGAAAGCGATATTCGCAGCCAGTTACCTGATTTTTCCGCCGATAAGTTGATGGGGTCAAATGTTGATCTATATCACGCTACTATTAAAAGTGGGAAATTGGAAAAATCACAAGAATCACTTAGATCGCAACTGGTCATTGGCGGTCGGCATATGAGTCTTATCGCTAGCCCCGTTAATAGCGATGGTGAGCGTATTGGTTATGTGACTGAATGGCAGGATAGAACCCATGAAGTTTTAATTGAGCAAGAAATCGATCAATTGGTGCAGGGCGTTAAAGCCGGTGACTTAAGTGCGCGCATAAAATTAAGTGATAAGCAGGGATTTACCAAAGCACTGTCTGCCGGCATCAATGAATTAACGGATGTTATAGAAAGTGTGTTTGGCGACGTTAACAGGGTCATGGAAAACATGGCTGAAGGTGATTTAACCACCGCTATTACTAATGAATACCAAGGTGTTTATGCTGAATGCAAGAATAATATTAATGCTACCTTGGCAAAGCTCAGCGAATTTATCATTCAAATCAGGGATGCCGCTGACTTTATAGATAGTTCATCACAAGAAATGGCCAGTGGTAATAACAACCTGTCACATCGAGCCGAGCAACAAGCGGCCAGTCTTGAAGAGACGGCAGCCAGTATGGAAGAGCTGGCCAGTACCGTAAAAAATAATGCGCAGAATACGGTGCAAGCGACTGAGGTTGTTAATTCAGCAAGTCAACTCGCTCAAAAAGGCGGTGGCGTAGTTAAGTCTGCTATCGCTGCAATGCAGGAAATTAATGAAAGCAGTAACAAAATCGCTGAAATTATTGGTGTCATTGATGAAATTGCATTCCAAACTAATCTATTGGCATTAAACGCATCTGTAGAAGCGGCCAGGGCAGGAGAGCAGGGGCGTGGATTCTCGGTTGTTGCAACAGAGGTTCGTAATCTGGCCCAACGCAGTGCAACCGCTGCACAGCAAAGTAATGAACTGATCCAGAACAGTGTACAGAAAGTGCGTGCCGGAACGGCATTCGTTAATGAAACAGGTGCAGCGTTAACTGAAATTGTCGATAGCGTCGCAAAAGTTGGCGACATCGTTGCGCACATTGCCAGTGCCAGTTCGGAGCAATCAGCAGGTATTGAGCAAGTCAATCAAGCGGTTTCTCAAATGGACGATATTACTCAGCAAAATGCGGCTTTGGCCGAACAGGCCGCCGCCGGTAGCATTGCCATGAGTGAGCAGTCTACCAACATGACCCAGTTGCTTAGTTTCTTTAGAGTCAATTCAAAGAATATTTCTGCAGCGACCAGGCAAGTTGCGCACAGTAAGGCGCCTGTAACGCCAATAAGAGCAACAGTAAAAAAACCTGTAGTTTCTGTTTTATCACCAAGTAAGCCTAAAAGCGATAGCAACGACGAATGGGAAGAGTTTTAATGATGTTTAAAGCTGCAAACTATATAACCGACAGGAAACTATAACAATGACAACAGATGTGCAGTCAAATAATAGTCGGGTAGAGCAATTTCTCACCTTTCAACTCGCAGGCGAAGCCTATGGCGTTGAGATTTTGAAAGTACAAGAGATTCGTGGCTGGGAAGCTGTTCGCGTGATACCGAATACGCCGGCTTTTGTTAAAGGCGTGTTGAATTTACGCGGGTCCGTCGTGCCTATCATCGATTTACGGGAACGATTTTCTCTGGAGCATTTCGATTATTCTCCAAAAACGGTAGTTATTGTGCTCTGTGTTGAACATGGCGCAAACCAGTTTGTAATGGGCATAGTGGCTGATGCAGTTTCTGATGTGCTGGATATTAATTTGGAAGACATCAAAAAAGCCCCAAACTTCGGTTCAAAAATTGATACGCGCTACATGCGAGGTATGCATGTGTATAAGAAAAAGATGATTATGCTGCTGGACGTTGATAAATTGCTCAATCCCGATGAGGTTGAGGGTATTGAAAGTTTGGTGTGACAGGTGAGAATTGTCGCAATAATTAATCAGAAAGGCGGTGTTGGCAAGACGACTACGACTGCAAATTTATGCCATGCGATTGCAGAATTGGGCTCAAAAGTTACCGCTATCGATCTTGATCCACAAGGCCATTTAGCCGTTTCTTTAGGTATTACAGCGCAGGATATTGGCGGTATTGATGAAGCTATGCTGAAAAAGAAAGAAGTTCATCAGCAGCTCATTTCCGTCAGGGATAATCTGCAATTAATTACATCAGGATCAAAACTTAAGGATATTGAGCAGTTAACCGGCAATAATTCACCTCGCGGTGTTTTATTAAAAAATGCCTTGCATGGAAATCTTACAGATCAGGACTTTGTTTTTATTGATTGTCCACCCTCTTCAGGATTGCTGGTTGCGAATGCATTGATTGCAGCTGACGAGATTTTAATTCCTATGGCCAGTGATTTTCTTGCCTTGCAAGGGTTATCCCATCTAATGGGTACGATTAAGAGGTTTGAGAAGGCTTTGCAGCGGAAATATAAAACATTATTGGTGATGTCGCGATATTCACCCAATAGAAGAATATCGAGTCAGGTATTAAATGTTTTACTTACGCATTTCCCTGAGCAAATATTAGCAACAGTCGTTAGAGAAACGGCATTGCTTGCAGAATGTCCCAGCTTTGGTAAAACAATTTTAGAATATAGTCCGAAAAGTCGTTCGGCAAGGGATTTTCGTAGCCTTGCTCATGATTTTCTTGAAAGCAAGGTGATGTATGGCAACAAGTGAAGAAAATAATTTAATCGGATACGATCCTCTAGCGTGGATGGATGAGGGATACCGATAAAAATGAAGAGCATTTGATTACGGATGATTTGATAGGGGATAGCGATGAAAGTGCAATTTTAAATATAACTAAAGAGGATGAATTAGTAATAGATGAAATTGAGGACGAAAGCGCTAGTGCTTTGATAGAAGAAATGGCTGACGACTACGCCATGGATGCAAGCGCGCAGGAAGCAGCTGCCGATGATTCGGTATCAGGGGAAACGGAGGATTCTCAAATTGATTTAGACGCTACGTTGACTATTCAGAATGTAGTCAAGTTACACGAAAAGCTGAAGAATTCATTGGCCATGCATGATGAAATCGAAATAAATGCATCCGACGTATCATCAATAGATACAGCTACTTTACAATTGCTTGTTTCATTGAAAAAAAGTGCAGTTAAGTTACAAAAGAAAGTAACCATTATTTATCCATCCCCACGATTTGTTGAGTCTGCCCAGTTGCTGGGTTTGTTGGATGTACTCGATGTTCATGACGCGTGATTTTTGACGGACGGGAAATAGTTTAAAGATGGCCATTGTCGAGAAGGTTCGCGAATTTAAATTCACTGCGGATGACTTTAATTTTTTAAGAAAATTGTCCAATGAACATTCAGGTATCCAGGTTCCTGATGAAAGATTTGATATGTTCTATTCCAGGCTGTCCAAGCGGGTAAGGAAACTCGGACTAGCGGATTTTAAGGAGTATTGCCAGTATCTTAAGAATTACCCGGATCACGAGTTTACTGAATTTATCAACGCCATAACAACCAATCTAACCGCATTTTTTAGGGAAATGCATCATTTTGACTATGTCCGTGATGTTGTTATTCCGGAAGTCTTGATTAGGAATAAAACCTCAAAGCAAATCAGGGTGTGGTCCGCCGGTTGCTCGACTGGTGAAGAGCCTTATTCCTTAGCGATTACCTTGTTGGAAAATGTACCCGTCGACTGGGATATTAAGATCTTGGCAACTGATTTGGACACTAATGTTTTACAAACAGCATCGGAGGGTATTTACACCGAAGATCGTGTCAGTGACTTATCAGAAGAGATACTTAAGCGGTGGTTTATGCGCGGTAAATCATCGCAGTCCGGCCAAGTAAAGGTAAGACCTCAATTACAGCAAATTATTCAGTTTAAAAAGTTAAATTTGATGCAAGATTGGCCGATGAAATGCCATTTTGACTTTATTTTTTGTCGCAATGTTCTGATTTACTTTGACCGTGAAACCAAGACATTGCTTGCGCAAAGATATGCTCAAATGTTATCTAGCGGATCATGGTTATTTATCGGACATTCAGAATCATTAAACCAGCTTTCAAATGAATTTGAGTTGGTTGCATGTACCAGTTACAGGAAAAATACGTAAATACTAATGAGTGCTAGCAATGAGATTGGTCTACCTTCCATCGACGGTTTTGATCACATTAACAGGTATATGGATAAAGAGCGTGGTGTGATTGCCGCAAAGATTTTGCCCGGTGAATACTACGTAACTCAAGATGATGAATTGATTACAACCGTATTAGGGTCTTGTATATCGGCATGTATTAGGGACAAGGTATCAGGATTAGGTGGAATGAATCATTTTATGCTGCCGGAAACCACAGCCGACAAACTGAGACAAGGCAATGAAGCGGTTGTCGGCAACGCAACCCGCTACGGGAATTATGCCATGGAGCATTTAATTAATACCATTTTGATGAATGGCGGCAAAAGAAAAAACCTGGAAGTTAAAGTATTTGGCGGCGGTAAAATCATTCCAACCTTGACTGATGTCGGTCTTAAAAATATTGACTTTATCCTGGAATATATTGATACAGAAGGGTTGCCGCTATTATCTCAGGATTTAGGCGATATTTATCCCAGGAAAATAATTTATTTTCCTAGGACAGGCAAAGTCGGGATGAAGAAAATCGAGCATTTGCATAATGATACAATTGTAAAAAGAGAGCGACAGTATTTTAACAATATTAAAAATGCACCTGTTGAAGGTGATGTTGAGCTTTTTTAAGAGTATGCAATGAACAAAATACGTGTATTGATTATTGATGATTCATTGTTAATCAGAAAGGTTCTGACTGAGATTTTAAATTCCTCTTCGGATATCGAGGTAGTTGGCACTGCGGAAGATCCTCTTATTGCCAGAGAGATGATCAAGGAATTAAATCCGGATGTATTGACCTTGGATATTGAAATGCCGCGCATGGATGGAATAACTTTTTTACGTAATTTGATGCGACTCCGGCCCATGCCTGTTGTGATGATTTCAGCGCTCACAGAAAGTAACGCTGAAGTGACTTTAACTGCCCTGGAGTTGGGAGCGGTAGATTTTATAGCTAAACCGACAATGGATGTAGAAAATACATTGAATGACTATGCCGAGGACATAATCGCTAAGGTAATAGTAGCATCGCAGGCTAATATTAGAAGACTTGAATAATGAAGTTTAAAATCGGAAATTCTGAAGTGGCCGCACTGGATGTTACACGGAAAAAACGTGTGAATGTCGGGGCAAAAAAACTTCATGAATTCCAGCAATGATGCAATCGCTTAAAGTAAAGTGGTAGCAATCGATATTAAAAATGCACCTATTGACGGTGACGATGGGCTTCTTTTAGAGTGAGTTTATGGGTAAGATACGCGTACTGATCATTGATGATTCTGCATTAATCAGGAAAATACTGACTGAAGTGCTAAGTTCGTCACCCGATATTGAGGTAGTCGGCGCGGCAGCAGATCCTCTTATTGCCAGGGAAATGATCAAACAATTAAATCCGGATGTGTTGACTCTGGATATTGAAATGCCGCACATGGATGGGATAACCTTCTTAAGTAACTTGATGCGCTTAAGACCAACTCCGGTTGTGATGATCTCCACACTGACTGAACATGGTGCAGAGGCTACTTTAAATGCTCTGGCACTAGGCGCTGTAGATTTTATTGCCAAGCCTAAAGTTGATGTTGTTAATACTCTGAATGACTATGCCGAGGAAATTATTTCCAAAGTTATCGTTGCGGCACAAGCTAAAGTAGGGAATATTCAGAATAGAGCGGTTAAGCCCAAAAGTCCTGCAGCCACAGTTCCTGAGATTTCAGAGAAACATTCAGTTGATGTTATTCTGAAACCGGCCCCCATAAAAACACATATTAGTCCCACCAATAAGATAATTGTCTTAGGGGCTTCAACGGGGGGAACGGAAGCGATTAAAACAGTAGTTAAAGGATTTTCGTCAGATACCCCGCCTATTTTAATAACGCAACATTTACCCGCTGCATTTAGTCAGTCATTTGTTCGGCATATCGACCTTGCAACGGAAATGTCAGCTTGTATTCCCCAGCATGGTCAGACGGTTGAACCCGGCAATATTTACCTTTCACCCGGAGACAGACACATGTTGGTGATCAGAGAGGGAGGTAAATATATTATTCATTTAAGCGATGGACTGCCCGTGAATCGTCATAAACCGGCAGTTGATGTTTTATTTCGTTCAGCCGCGCAATGTGCGGGTGCTAATGCCATTGGTGTGTTATTAACCGGTATGGGCGCTGACGGTGCAATGGGCATGAAAGAAATGCATGATGCGGGCGCTAAAACAGTTATTCAGGATGAACAATCCAGCGTGGTTTGGGGTATGCCGGGTGCTGCATTCAAGTTGGGATGCACTGACTATGTCGTATCGTTAGAAGAGGTTTCGCATAAGGTTTTAAGCTTGGTTAAGTCAGGCAATGCCGGCAAGGTTCTTTAACAGTATCTTACCCGTCTTTTTCGGATGTAGTTGGCAACGTTTTCTTATATGGATATATTCGTAAGGACTTACCATAACAGGATCGGTAACGTATTGCGCCACATACAGAATTTTAAAAAATGTTACTTTCACGCTGTGTAATTAAATATGACTAATCAGACTAAATCACAATTTATTGCAGTAGCTTCAATTACCTCGGAGTTAAGTGCGGTCATGGTGGTGGCTAAGGAAATATCATTAGCAGCGGCCAATGCCAAGGCTATTGCATTTAGGGCTGGAGATAAAGCAAAAGGATTTCAGCCGATTACTGACTTTATTAATGAATTGGCTAAGGAAACAATTGAGCTGGTTACTAATATCAATATATATGCGTTGGTGCTATATCGATTAACTGTCGATGAATTCCAAAAAACGGCTGCTTATAATAAATTTGAGTTGGCAGCAAAAATGGCTGAAGGTGCCGTTTATGCCAAATCTATGCAGGAGCCGGTGGATCATGCAAGACTTTCAATGCAAGATTGCCAGAGGCAGTTTAAACGGGATGTTTCGCAACTGCTAGGCCAACTTGAAGCGGTGATGCATCATGCGCGTGCCGCACGGGTTATCGCTGCAAACTCAAGAATCGAGGCATCACAGGCCGGTGAATATTTGCAGAGTCTGCAGGCAGTTGCTGAAAGTGTGGATAAAGCCGCACATACCATTCATGATAATGTGCAGCGTTGCAGAATCGCATTATCCATTTATCGCAATAGCTGAATAGCTTAACTCAAAAGGCATTGTTTTTTATGAAAACGACCAAGATATATGAAGGATCGCATCAATGGATTATGTTTGGAAGGGATGAAGGCAAGCCCAACAATGTAATCGATACCAACCAATATGTAGTACGTACGGCTAACCGCTGCCTGCTTTTGGATCCAGGTGGCGCTGAGCTGTTTGCTCCGATGATGGCGGCTGTGTTGCATCACGCTCCTGTAGATCAAATAACGGATCTATTCGCTTCGCACCAGGATCCTGACGTGATCTCATCGCTGGGTTTATGGGATCAGGCTTTAACAAATGCCAAGCTCCATGCGCCGGCAATTTGGGAAGGTTTTTTGCGGCATTACAGCTGTGAATCAATAGAATATGTGCCTATTCCGGATAACGGCGGAACCATTAAATTAGATTCTGTGGAATTGCAGATTATACCCGCCCATTATTTGCATTCATCCGGGAATTTTCATGTTTATGACCCTCAAGCTAAAATTCTGATGACAGGGGATGTAGGGGGAGCTATTGAGGGTCCTGATGCCCCTGTGTTTGTTGATAATTTTGCTGCGCATGTTGAAAAAATGCGTTATTGGCATCAACGATGGATGCCGTCAAATCAGGCAAAAAGAGTCTGGATTGAGCGGGTAAGAAATCTTGATATTGATATTTTGGCTCCACAGCATGGACGGATGTTTAAAGGTGATGATGTCAAACGGTTTTTAGACTGGTTTGATGCTTTACAGGTAGGAATTGCTGTTTAATCAATTTTAAAAACGTGACCAGTTACATTTGAAGAGGGAACGATATTGAAGCCTATTGGTTCATTAACGTTTCGTGCTTGTATTGAAAGCTGGTTACGATATAAATTAGATAACTGAATGTTGTTAGACTTTTAAGGGCGGTATTAATTTAGCGCCTTTTTTGCTACGAGTCATCTGAAATAAGTCTTTGCATCAAAAGCGTCATCGACTGGATAGAGTAGATAATGCGGCTAGTTATGACACAAACCCACAACTCAGGCATCACAACTCAGGCATCACAACTCAGGGTTGAAATGTTGGCCTCTTTTAGAGGCCAAGTTCTCACAGCCCCATCTCTCGCGGAATTTTGGAAATGATTCCAAAATTCCGATCATGCTTAAAGCCTCCAGTTGTAAATAAGCGGGGCGGTATCAATCGTTTTGAGCTGGATTTGCAATATATCTAAAGCGTATCGGGTTAAAAGCGATAAAATTGTAACTGGTTAAAGGTTGAATAGCTTATCTGCTTATTGGATGTTGTTTATGCACAGATTGATTTTGTTGTAATAAATATTGAGCCACAGCTTGAGGCAGGTGCCGGTTATTAAGATTTTATAATGGCAACCTATTGATTATTAATTATAATAATTTTTTGTATAAAAATACTACAATTTAACAAAGAAGCAGGTTTTATCGAGGCTGAACGGCGTTATTTATAGCTTATGCACAAAGTTATACACAGGAATTGTGGAAAAGATTGTAGGGGCTTGATTGTTGAATTTGAATGATGAAGAGAGCAGAAAAATTCAAAAAAGGGAGGCTAATAAACAATTAAGTTTTCCTCTCATAAATAGCCAAGTGGTAGTGGCCTAATAAAAACGGACACCCGATAGGGCTGAGTTGAGTAAATCACCCTAAAAACGGGTGTTCTAAAGATGAATGAATTCCCCCTAAACTGCTCAAGTCATTTCGTGTTCGTTCTTTAACGAATCAATGCCAAGATTAGCCAGTTCATCCGCCCTGTCGTTATCTTTATGACCTGAATGGCCTTTTACCCAAAACCATTCGATATTGTGCCGTTGAATGGCGGCATCCAGCCTGCGCCACAGGTCTTCATTTTTAACCGGTGTTCTGGAGGCGGTTTTCCAACCGCGTTTTTTCCAGTTGCTTATCCATTCTGTAATGCCCTGCATGACATATTTCGAATCGGTATTGATCTGCACCGAGCAGGGCTTGGTCAGGATTTCCAGCGCCTGGATTGCCGCCATCAACTCCATGCGGTTGTTGGTGGTGTCCGGGTCGCCGCCGTAGATTTCCTTAATAGTTCCCTTGTAGCAGAGTATTACGCCCCAGCCGCCCGGACCAGGATTACCGCGGCAGGCGCCATCGGTGTAAATAATGACGGAATCAGTCATGTTCGTTTAGTTGTGTAGTCGGTGAGTTAAGCGGGTTTGTCAGAATTAAACGGGGGTTTAACGCGCGTACCGGTGTTAATGGAATCAGGTTGTAACGGCGTTTGATAGCCTTAATCGCATAAGCGGTCGATGTGAGCGAGTGCCCTCGGGTTATAAATTTCCCATGAGTCGATTTCACCGTATCCAAATTAAACTCCGACGATACGGTTACTTCAAAATTTAATAACTTTAGCCAGTCCAAAATTCTTGAGCGGGAAATAAAGTGCCCCCCCCAGGAATCGGCCATTTTTTTATCCCACAAATACTGGTATCGAATCCATAGGCTCCAAGGATTAAAATTCAGTATGACCAATATTCCTTCCGGCTTCAAAACACGTTCTATTTCCCGCATGGTTTGAAACCGAAAGGCATCAAACTCCAATAAATGAGGCACTATAATCATATCAATGCAGTTACTTTGCAAGGGCAGGCTGTATGCTTTGGCCTGGATTTTTCTGGCCTTATTGCAGCCCATGCTTTTAGCATCGAGTACCGTAAAATTTTTGTATAAAGTACAGTCGATAAACTCACTTTCCCAGTCTAATCCGCCAATCTGCAAGATGGTTTGCTGACAACTGACGGTAATGGACCGTTGTAAATAGTCGGCTTCAAGCTGTTGTAGCAGCTTGCCTCTAGGAGTTTGATACCAGGCAAATAAGAAATTACGTTTCATGTGCGAATTCTACACTATCTGACTTTGATGATTTTCAATAAAACAAGCTATAATAGTAACATTCTAATAATAAACTTCACTCTTAATAGGCTTAGACGATGCGCGTTAACTTTAACAGGTCAGTCAAATTTTTATTAGTGTTGATCTTTTTAATTGCAACAGGCTGCTCTACAACCTCAAAAGACTCTTTTAACGATAGGCCGCCTGCCAGCGCTGAAATGGATAACAGCTATGTGAGACATGCTCTCCATCCGTTCGGCAAACAAAAATACAATGTACCATCAAAATACAAAAATACGGTTTGGGAGCGATTAATATCGTTATATTCGCTACCCGAAATTGAAAACGAGCGGATTGATCGCGAGATAAACTGGTATTTACGACACCCAGCCTATCTTGCCAGAGTTCAGCAACGAGCGGAACCTTATTTGCATCTTATACTCGACGAAGTCGAAGCAAAAAATATCCCCGGCGAACTGGCTTTACTGCCTATCGTTGAGAGCGCCTTTCTGCCGGAAGCCTACTCAAAAAGCGATGCGTCAGGACTCTGGCAATTTATACCGGCTACCGGTCGTCTGTACGGCCTTCAACAAAACGCCTGGTACGACGGTCGCCGCGATGTTTATGCCTCAACCAAAGCGGCAACCTCTTTTCTTAAACACTTGGGCGAGACTTTTGACGGCGATTGGCATCTTGCGCTGGCCTCCTACAATTACGGCAAAGGCAATGTAAGAAAAGCGATCGAAAAAAATGAAAACCTCAATCTGGCAACCGATTACTGGTCATTAGATCTTCCCAAGGAAACGGCGGACTATGTGCCGCGGTTGCTGGCTATCGCCAGAATATTTGCCAATGCCGATAAATACAATATTGATTTACAACACATCCCCAATAAGCCTTATTGTGAGCTTGTCGATGTCAAATCCCAACTGGATTTAAACAAAGCTGCCGAACTGGCTAATACGCCGCTGAATGAATTTTTAAAATTAAATCCCGGTTTTAACCACTCAAGCACAGCGCCGCAGGGGCCGCATCACTTACTAATTCCCGTTGCCAAAGCGCAATCATTCAAACAAAACCTGGCTCAACTGCCCTATGATGAACGGGTCGATATGAAGCGTTACCATGACGAGACAATGGCGCAAATTCGACATGATCAAATCCAGACTATCCCAAGCCAACACAAAGTTAAAGCCGGGGAAAACCTCGTATCTATTGCCGACAAAAATAATACAACGCCCCAGTCAATTCGTCAGGCCAATCATTTAACCAGTAATTCCATCCACTCCGGCATGCTTTTAAAAATGCCGACGGCACAAAAATCAGCGGATACCCAACTCGCCGTCAAAACAGCCGGCAATAAACCCGGAAGCGCCCAGACCTATGTCGTAAAACCAGGCGATACATTCTGGAATATCGCGCAGAAGTTTTCGGTTAGCGTTAATGATATAGCGAGCTGGAACAAAATCACTGCAAAATCTGCATTGGTTTCAGGCCAGAAGCTGACCATTAAAGCCGCTAATCAACAGGCTGTAGCGGCATCTGCTGCCGGGATTCGTTCAATTAGCTATACCGTTAAGCAAGGCGATTCGCTGGCACAAATTTCCCGTAAATTTAATGTCTCAATCGCAGACCTGCGTAAATGGAATCCACCGACCATAAGCAATGCGCTTACTCCAGGTAAAAAACTGAAAGTGATTCTTAATACTTGATGGGCGGCTGTACAGTCTACGGCCTGGATATCGCTTTAAGTGGGAAGTCCGATATTCTTCTAGATCAACGCCCGATTAATGCAGTGCTTAAGGTATTTACCAAAGCGTCATTGCCGCGGGCTTTGACATAATCAATTACCACCGGAATAAACTGTTGAACCATCGCAGGCGACATGCCCTGCTGCTGAAAAGCGGAAACCACAGAAATCAAATTCCCTGCCGTTCCACCCGAAGCGCCTGCTATAGAAGACAATTGTCCCGCCAAACCACCCTGCTGCGATAGGGCAGGCGCAGCAGCCCCCAGCATTCCCTGCATACCCGGAACCGACTGCTCCAGCTGGGTAAATGAATCCGTCGACATCTTGGTTTTAGCAATCTGAAACAAAGCGCCTGCGCCTCCTTGAGCCTGAGCTCCCGTCACGCCTGTTCGCTGCATTAATAATTCGGCCAGACTGCCGGGCTGCACCGTTTGGGCTGCATTAACAGCCTGTTGACCCTGTTGCAATGCTTGGCCTGTATTATTTGCCTGACCATTGACGTTGCTATTGACAGCATTAAGCACATCTTTCCAATTTGCGGCATCGGCATTGTTGACCAAAGCCACAGAAATAGCCAACGACGCACAGAGCGTTAGAATCGTTTTTTGCTGCATAGTTTCCTCTCATTGAGTTAAGTCAGCGTTTTAAAAGCCGATAGAGTACCGGATAAAACTTATATTGAGATTAAGCCGGGAGTTTTCGAATGATGCGCCTCGTATTGCTGTAGGGTGGGTGAGGGCCTGCAAACCGTCAACAATGCACAATATCAGAAAAGATCGGGCATATTGGAAAAGTCCGGAGTTAAAGGCCCCGTTCATGGCGGATTGCTTAAAGGCGAATCTGCCCAGCTTTATCGCACAATCGCCAGAACAAGCGACAGCGCAAAGAAGCACCAGCCCAATACCCGAAATGTATCAGCAAACCGCTTATAGTTTGTTTCATTGTTGCGTTTATCGTAATGGTCAACAACCACGGATAGCATTACAAGACATGCGCAAATAAAAGCGCCATACATAACCCATGCGGGAACATCGTGAAGATGAAAGCCTTTGCTTCGCTTGCCTGGAATGTAGAGATCGTTAACCCAAATCCCATAGCTGCCGTAGAGTAACAGGATTATCGAAAATAACGTATTCGTGATCCGTTCATTCGGAGGTATGTGATTAGGGGTATATGAGTCGCTCATCATGCATCACGAAAAGCTAACCGGGTGCGGTCCGGTTAGCTGAAAAATAAAACGGCATAATAACCTCGCTTCGGTTGAGAGCAAGGTTAGGTATTAGTTTTTACTCTGACTCCAATCAACTTGCAAAACCAGCCCCGGCTTTTCTCATTTATGCAACGACTGGCTTCAACATCGAAGTTTTCCCCACCATAACATCCACCGCTTTCAACAATCTTTTAAAAACGGACTGTTGGAGATAAGGGAATGTTATGTTTTTTGCACAACGCCATCACTTGGGGCTGCACTTTTTGATATTGACTTAACGGCATATTGGGCCACAAATGATGCTCGACTTGATAATTCAACCAGCCGTAAAAAAAGTCATTCAAATTAGAACCCGTCGGATAATTGACTGATCCTAAAATCTGCCGCAGATAAAACTCGCCTTTGCCTTTGGCTTTTTCGTCAAACATCATCACATCATCCCCGGCATGATTCGGGATCATCACCAGAAAACTGTGCATATTGGTGAAAATTTCCGCCAGAATTGAATTAATCAATACGCTGATAACAGCAAAACTTCCCAACGGTAAAAACAGCAAAGGCAGCAACACAAAGCGATAGGCGATGTAAGGCAAAATACTTTGCAGCCAGAATGATCTGCCCTGTTCGGTAAACAGACTCCACGCGCCAATGCGGGTCATCACGGGTTTTGGCTCACCCTGCTGCCTGGCAGAATTTAAGTGCAATTCCTTATGGGTTCTGGGCGTGTAGTAAACCAATTTCCATATCCCGGAAAAAAACGCCACGATCACATAGCGTAGCCACATCGGCAGGCCTGATTGTCTTAGCCATTCCATATTGTGTTGCGCATTATTGGGATCGGCTTTTTCACCCAAACTGTAATGATGCAGTACGTCATGTTCATGATGCCAGCCCGCGACAGTAAACCAGTCCGGCCAATCCATAAAGCGTCGCCAACCTTGCGCGAATTTTTTGCTGGTGTAATTTTTATCGACACCTTCAACTTTGTCGTAGGCTCTATGAACAATCGGATGCCCTACTTGTGTCCAGCGCGTGAAACTGCCTTGGCTGATTAACAGCGCGGAAATGGGATTAGGGAAAATCCAGGCCGTGCCGTAGCCGATGATGGAACAAATTTTCCCCCAGCGTTCCATTCTTGTTAAATGCTCAAAATCGTCAATGCCGATATTGGCTAAAGCTTGTTGATGAATTTCGTTGATGTCCTTGGCTAATTGCTCGCGATCTACCGATTGATAACTGTGTAAACTCAAAACTTGCTGCCCCTGTAAGTGCAATTGGTGGGAGGTTGAATAACTTCGCTGTTGCGGTGAAGTTGGTGATGGTTGAAAAACCGACCAGAATAGGGCTTTATCGGTTATTTTCCTAATTATATTGTCGTCCCGGCGCTCGACGGCGCTATTCACGGTTAGGAATTTATAATTTTATTTTCAACAAGATATTTTGCGGGGGGTAACTTTTCATTAGTTACCGGTAATTTAGGGGGCACAAAGGGGACTTGTGTTATCAAATTCAAGGCATCTATGTGTGATTTGGCAAGGTCTGTCCTTGTGCCTGTAGGGCGGTTTCGCGTAGCAAACCGCCGATATCGCACAACGTTGATTACAGCCTGTCGCAGTGTTGTGGATTGCCTGAGGGCGAATCCACCTTACAGCTTTTAGTTTATTAGTTATTCTCAGTGCAACAAAATCAAGCGAAAAGTAAAACCGGAAAGTGATGCTATCCATTTAATGCGGAAAGATCAGGGACTGGTCGGAAAGTTGAACTGGAAAGCCGGGTGGGGCATGTTGCCCCGCCCGAAACGTTTTAGTT
>scf_100011_pt267 | contig 45226 bp, 40 predicted proteins | sample Micenr1anaerobic_FD_49594 | JGI IMG/M metagenome (IMG submission 49594) | reverse complement strand
CCCGATAATATGCCGAATTAGGTGCATATTTGCCGGCTTGGCTACTCACATTGCAATGAGACAGCTTGCATCGGCTTTGGCTCTGAAAGTGCGTCAGATTTTGTCCAATAAGATAATCAGCACCAGCCCAAGCCCTCCGCTGGGTCCGTAGCCCCACACCCGGCTATGGGGTCAAGTTGGAATGATGCGAGTGGTTACAATCACGTTCCAAGCCCGATACCGCACCTCATCCTGGAAAAATTTTCGGCGATTCGGGGGCAATCCCCCGACGACCGCCACCTGGCTCAGCCCTGCTTTATCCAAACCAATCCTGAGCAGTAATTTGAAGCTAAAGCATCTCCTATACTATAAAATACAAGCAGTATTTTAATCCTGTACCCCTTGGATTTTCCACCAAGCCTAAACCTCATGGGTGGAACCATTCAATATATGAATATTGCTTATGCATGATCTACATAACCCTAGACAAAACAATCTCCTTGATGCCCTGACCTCAGATGGATGCGAGCGTCTTTCCTCTCAACTTGAACTGATCCAGATGCCGCTCGGCAAAGTCCTTTACGAGTCGGGGGATGAGTTGTCTCACGCCTATTTCCCGACGACCAGCATCGTATCGCTACTTTATGTCATGGAGAATGGCGCATCGGCTGAGATCGCCGTGGTCGGTAACGATGGCATCATTGGCGTCGCACTCTTCATGGGAGGAGGAACCATGCCTAATCGAGCCGTCGTGCAGAGCGCAGGCTACGCCTACCGGATGCCGGCGAATTTACTTATGCAGGAATTCGACCGCTTTGGAGGGCGCCGCTACGGAACGTTACACCATTTATTGTTGCGCTATACTCAGGCGTTGATTACCCAGATGGCACAAACGGCGGTCTGTAACCGGCATCACTCCGTGGACCAACAACTCTGTCGCTGGCTGCTGCTAAGCCTTGACCGGCTCTCTTCAAGCGAGTTGACGATGACTCAGGAATTAATCGCCAATATGCTCGGCGTACGCCGCGAAGGCGTCACGGAAGCCGCCGGAAAATTGCAGCGAGCGGGACTGATTGATTACAGCCGCGGCCGTATCACGGTGCTCGATCGACCGGGACTGGAAGAACGGGTCTGCGAGTGTTACCAAGTAGTCAAAACAGAATTCGATCGTTTGCTCCCCTCGCCCCGGCATGCCCCATTGACAGCAAACCTTCCCGCCGAGTCAGAATAGCCGCCAGAACCCACCTGAGATGAAAATCGTATCCGAGGAATATCACAGACATGCTCAAAGGAAGGCGAAATGCCGATCTAGTCTCCCTGCTCTTGGGGCCAAGTGAACGACAATGAAGTTCGCTGTTTGACCGTTACCGCTTTATGGATTACCTGATGACCCTCTCGTTCTACGCTAACGATGTAACGACCAGGCTTGAGTTTGGCGAATAGCATAGGGCCGTCAGACACGGATTCCATGAGTATATTACCGCGTGAATCGGTGATACGAACCTTCACGTCACTGACATATTCTCCTGTACCCCTTACCGAAAATAGCAGGTTCAAGTTGTAGTCAGCCCGCATGGCTTCCATCGCATTCCGTTCATCCTCCCCCACCCCACCAGTGACAAACGTAACCTCACCTTGGGTTTGCGGCTTGATAATAAGCTGTTCCTCCGCAGCTACAGAAAAACCGCTCAGCATGCAGAGAAAAATAAGCGCTAAACATAAACGTTTCATAAAAATTGCTCCTTGTGGGCCGTAAGGGATAACGACGGCGCATACAGGATCGTCACCACCGTTATTTGGATTTTTGAGCGCCCTAGCCTTCCATTAACGCAGTTATGCCTCTAAATTATTTTTTATACAATCCTTTAATTTAGAGGCTATTAAGCAAAGCCCTATTTACCCGTCATAATATTAACAACCAGGCTGCTTTCAACCGAAAGCACATTCTTCTGGCTCTTGGCCACTTCTATCGCTTTGCTGATGCTGGGCTCGGAATCAACCGTACCGCTCAACTTCACTACGCCTTTGTCGGTGGTTACTTCGATATGGGATGCATTAAGCAGAGGGTCATTTAAAATTGCCGCCTTAACCTTTGTGGTAATAACCGAGTCATCGATGTATTCTCCAGCCGTTTCGGCTTTTTCGGTTACCGACTCCTTTGCGCCTTCAATTTCCTTTCCCGCTTTTTCTGTCGTTTGCTCAATCTTTTGCTCGGCCTTTTCAGCCGCACTATCGATTTTTTTCCCTGCTTTTTCCGCTGTTCCTTCTTGTTGGCAACCCGCCAGTCCTAAAACAACTGATAGACAGGTAACCACAAGAACGCTATCGATTAAAATCTTTTTGCTTATCTTTATTTGTCGTTTTCATGAGCTATTCCTTAAAGTGTTGTATTTTTAAAAGTGTGCCAAGTGACATAAGAGCGTTCTCATTAAAAAATCGTCAGAGACAAAACACTTTCTTATAAATCACTCACAGCGAGCTAAAAACTCATTTTAAGTCTAGCGGCAGTATCGATTGCAGTCTGTACGGTATCGAACATAAGAACTCTATGGTTGATTAGTCATGGCCAAACAACCTGACAAAAAAAACCCGCCTTGAAAGCGGGTTTTAGTGTTTACAGCATTTAAGAAGATTCCGGCCGACTGTTCGGCCTTAAGTCCTTATTAATTTTCAATCCAAATCAACTCAACACGACGGTTTTCAGCCTTACCCGCTTCCGTGCTGTTATCGGCAATAGGTTGAGTTTCGCCGTAGCCTTTCGCAGTCAGTCTGTTGGTAACGCCTTTCAGTTTAAGATAATCAACAACTGATTGTGCGCGCCGTTGCGATAGCTTCAGGTTATATTTATTGGTTCCTTCGCTGCTGGTGTGACCCTGAACCTCAATATCATTTTTCTGAGGATAGGAAACAAGATTTCCAGCGACACCATCAAGTATTTCCTTGGCATTCAACGTCAACTCCGCAGAATTATATTTGAAGTGCTGACCGGTGAGCACAAGCTTGATCGGGCATCCGTTGTTATCAATTTTGCTGCCTTTGATAGTACCAGGACATTTATCCAGGCAATCGTTAACGCCGTCAAAATCCGAATCGCGGGTGGAACAACTTTCAGCTGCGGCAACCGGAGCAACGGCAATTGGGGCCTCAGCCTTTGCAGCAGGCTTTGGCTTGTCGCCGAACGGAATGACAAATCCAACGTTAACCGTCATATCATGAAATTCGTCTGTACCGGGCTGTACATGCGCATTGAGGTTGTTGTTGTAACGATAACGCACATCACTGCGGAGCAACAAGTTGTCGTGTAACTCATAGGTAAAACCTACGCCAGCTTCGCCAATGATGCTGGCACCGCAATTAGCGGAAGCACAACTGTTCATGCCACCTACGCCGACAACCGTATAAGGCGAGAATTTATCGCGGGTGAAATAATACTGTAGATCAGCCGTGCCGCCAGTCAGACTCCAGGGGCCATTATCACCGCCAAACTCTTCATAAAACCCTTTCACCTCAACGTTGAAATGCTTATCGAGGATCTTGCCGATGCCCATACCGCCACCCCAACCATCGCTTGCTCTACGATCGCCACCGGTTTTGACAAATGAAGCGAAAGGCGCCACGTACCACCGATCATCCTGAATTTGATCGGCCGCATGAGCCAGCGGCAGGAAACCCACGCTGATTAGTGAGGCAATAGTGAGTAATTTCTTTTTCAGCATAATATTTTCCTTATCTATATGTTTATATTTACTTTTCATGAACTGTTCCTTTGAATTGATCTCGTTATTTCATTTCGATTTACACTATGTTTGAACGACGATTACGTTAATGCCATCCTTACAGAAAACGTTCCTTATTATAACAGTTTGTTGTTAAAAAATCTCAAAAGTAGCTTAACCGCAACAATGGCAACTCGTCTGTGCGCTACCGCACATAACTGCCTTACGAGCAAAACAATTACGTAATTTTTAAAGTGGGTGACAGTTCGCCACACATCATGCCCTAACCTATTTTCTGACGCGCTTTGAGCCCTGCGGGTAACGGAATTAAACCCGTCCTTTCTTCCGCAACAAGTTGCATGACATCAGTAAAATAACCACATTCCCTCAACAGCGCTTTTCACTGTTTGCGCCCTTATTTGCCGCCGGTTTCCTGACAATTGCTTTCTAACTACCTTGGCTTTCCCATTTTTATCCGCCCATGCGATAAACACAGTACCGACCGGTTTCTCCGGCGTCCCTCCATCCGGCCCGGCTATGCCGGTCACCGCAACCGCAACATCGGCATCGCTGTGTGCTAAGGTTCCCGCCGCCATTTCCGTTGCGGTTTCGGCACTCACCGCACCGTAGTTTTCCAATGTTTGCGGACTGACACCCAACATCTGCACTTTTGCCATATTGCTATAGGTGACAAAACCCCGGTCAAACCAGGCTGAACTGCCTGGCACTTCGGTAATCGTTTGGGCAATCCAGCCGCCGGTGCAGGATTCGGCGGTGGCTATTGATTTGCCGTTTGCTTTTAATAAGCGACCCAGTTGTTCGGCCAGCTCAAATAATTCAGACTCCATGATGTGACCTCGTGCGACTTCGGCTAAAATAGACGCATGAGTATAAAACAAAAAACCACCGACCAGCACACGCCGATGATGATGCAATTTCACCGCATCAAAGCCGAACACCCCGATACCTTGTTGTTTTACCGTATGGGGGACTTTTATGAACTGTTTTTCGATGACGCCAAAAAAGCCTCGCAACTGCTGGATATTACGTTGACCAGCCGGGGACAATCGGCGGGCCTGCCGATTCCTATGGCGGGCATTCCTTATCACGCGGCTGAAGGCTATCTTGCCAAGCTGTTAAAGCACGGCGAATCCATCGCGATATGCGAGCAAATCGGCGATCCTGCAACGTCCAAAGGCCCGGTCGATCGCAAGGTAGTGCGTATCGTCACCCCCGGCACCGTCACCGACGAAGCCTTGCTGGAAGACCGGAAAGATAATCTCTTGGTCGCAGTGTGCTCGTTCCCCAATGCACAGCACGGCATCGCCAGCCTGGATTTAACCAGCGGCCGTTTTGTGTTGCAACAGGTTGAATCCATCGATCAGTTATTAAGCGAAATCGGCCGCCTTAACCCTGCCGAATTGCTGTTTAGCGAAGACTGGCCGCTACCCGCAAGCTTAAAGCAGCGTGGCGGTTTGTGCAGAAGACCACCCTGGCATTTTGAAGCTGAAAGCGCCAAACAGCTGGTGTTAAAACAGTTCAACACGCTTGATTTAAAAGGTTACGGTTGCGAGAACATGCCCGCCGCCATCGCTGCGGCGGGCGGTTTGCTGCAATATGTTAAAGACACCCAGCAAAGCGCGCTGCCGCATATTCAGGGCATCCGCACCGAAAGCAGCGATGACAGTATTTTGCTGGATGCGTCCAGCCGCCGTAATCTTGAACTGGATTTTCACCCCTCCGGACAGCTGCAATACACACTGTTCGGGGTGCTGGATAAAACCGCAACGGCAATGGGCAGCCGCTGTTTGCGGCGCTGGATCAACCGCCCTCTGCGCGATCACGACATTCTGAACAACCGCTATGCCTGTATCGATACCCTGCTGAATGTGCTGTTGTATCGCGATATTCAAAGCCATCTGCGCCAAGTGGGCGATATTGAACGGATCAGCTCCCGCATCGCGTTAAAATCGGCGCGTCCACGCGACTTGCTGGTATTGCGCAATACCCTGGCGGTTCTGCCCGCGCTGCAACATGCGCTTTCCGGCGGCGATAACCCGCAGCTTGCGCAGTTATGCGGGCAGATCGGCGAACATCCTGAGATGCTAAAGCTGCTGCAAAGCGCCATCATCGACAATCCGCCGGTGCTGATCCGCGACGGCGGCGTGATTGCGCCCGGCTATCATCCTGAACTGGATGAGCTGCGCAACTTAAGCCAGAACGCCGACCAGTTCCTGATCGATATGGAGAACCGCGAAAAGGCGGCGACCGGCATCAGTACGCTGAAGGTCAATTACAACCGTGTGCATGGCTACTATATCGAGATTTCCAACCTGCACTCGGAAAAAGTCCCCGCACATTACACCCGCAAGCAGACCTTAAAAGGCGCCGAGCGTTACATTACCGAGGAACTGAAATCGTTTGAAGACAAGGTGCTCAGCGCCAAGGAAAAATCGCTGTCTTTTGAAAAAGCCTTGTATGAGGAATTGCTGAACATCATCGGCGCGTCGTTAATTCCGTTGCAACAGTGCGCCGCCGCGCTGGCCGAGCTGGATGTACTGGTCAATTTTGCCGAACGCGCCGAAACTTTGAATTTATCGCAACCGACGCTGGTCGATCAACCCGGCATAACCATTGAAGCCGGTCGGCATCTGGTCGTTGAGCAGGTTTCGGACATTCCGTTTGTGCCCAATGATTTGTCGTTTTCCAGCAATCGCCGGATGCTGGTGATTACCGGTCCGAACATGGGCGGTAAATCGACTTACATGCGCCAGGCCGCACTGATCGTGTTAATCGCCCATATCGGCTGTTATGTTCCGGCCAAGTCGCTGACCTGCGGCCCTGTCGACAAGATTTTCACCCGCATCGGCGCATCCGACGACCTGTCCAGCGGCCGCTCCACGTTTATGGTGGAAATGTCGGAAACCGCCAATATCCTGCATAACGCGACTTCAAAAAGCCTGATCTTGATGGACGAAATCGGCCGCGGCACCAGCACCTTTGACGGCCTGTCTCTGGCTTGGGCCTGCGCCGATCATCTGGCTAAAGAAACCCAAGCGTTTACGCTGTTTGCGACACATTATTTTGAACTGACCACGCTGCCCGACGAACAAAAAACCATCCATAACGTGCATTTGGATGCGATGGAGCATGGCGACAAAATCATTTTCTTACACGCTGTGAAAGACGGCCCGGCCAGCCAAAGTTACGGTTTGCAGGTGGCGTCGTTAGCCGGTGTGCCGCGCTCGGTGATCGATAAGGCCAAAGCCAAATTACGGCACCTGGAAGACCATGCCTATATTGAACAGCAGGCGGAAACAGGCGTTAATCAGTTGGATTTGTTTTCATCGAAAGAATGTCATCCGGCGGTGGGCTTACTGGAAGATATGAGTCCGGATGAACTTAGCCCGAGACAGGCTTTGGAGTTGCTTTATCGGCTTAAGGGGATGGTGTAGCTTTATTGAATGACAAGCAAGGGCGGCTCATCAAGCCGCCCTTGCTTTACCGGCAATCTGCTTATTTTTGACCTTTTTCGTCTGCCAGCGCTTCAGCCAGCTGCTTTGCAGGCAGGTAACCCGGAAAGATATTACCTTTTTCGGTAACAATCATCGGCGTTCCTTTTACTTCAAAATCCTCGGCCAATTGCATGTGCTCATCAATCGGGTTGGCGCAAGTTTTAGCCGGCGGTGTGTCGCCTTTTTTAGCTGCCGTTAAAGCCGCTTTGCGGTCATCGGCACACCAGACCGATACGGCTTTGTGGTATGAGTCGGAACCTTTGCCGGCTCTTGGGAAGAACAAATACTGGATAGTAATGCCTTCAGCCATGTATTGATCGATTTCCGAATGCAATTTACGGCAATAACCGCAGTCAATATCGGTAAAGATGCTGACCGTATATTTGCTTTCTTTGGGTTTGAATACGATCATTTTATCCAGGCCGAGTTTCTCGATGGCCTGCTTGCGAACGCCGCTCAACTTTTCTTCGGTTAAATCTACACGTGCAGCAACATCGACCAAATGACCTTGAACCAGATACTTACCATCGTCGGAAACATAAAATATATTGCCGCCCACTGTAACTTCATAAAGTCCGCTAATTTCAGAGGGTTTAACCGACCCCACTTTTACCGACGGCATGGATTTGGTCAGCGCTTGCCTGATAGCATTTTCATCTGCATGCGCGACGGATAAAGTCAGGCCGAGTAATGATAATGCGGCAATCTTAATAACTTTTTTCATAATGTTATAGTGTTCCTGTGTGAGTTTATAGGGCGTAGGATCGACTCTTCACTTAAGTAAACCGCCTTAGTCCCAACCTTAGTATCTTATTGCTGAATTATTGAAATAAGCGCTCAACATCCAAAAACATGGCCAATGCCATCAATGACACAAGCAATGCAATGCCGATTTGTTGAAAGAAGATTTGCGCCCGCTCTGAAACAGGACTGCCTTTAATGCCTTCTATCGCAAAAAACAGCAAGTGTCCGCCATCCAGCACCGGTATCGGCAATAAATTCAATACGCCTAAACTGACGCTGATCAAGGCCAAATATTTTATAAAGGGAACCAAACCCATCGTGGCAGACTGTCCCGCATATTGGGCAATGCTGATAGGACCGCTTAAGTTGTCTACGGAAGCCTTGCCAACCAGCATTTTTCCCATCATTTTCAAGCTGGTAATGGAATAATAATAGGTGGTTTCGAAGGCAACAGGTATCGCTGCCAGCGGCGACAATGAATATTCAACACTCACCGACTTCATCAGTTCTTCCGGTATATAAACTGAAGCGCCGACTTTACCCTCGGTATTCTTGCCCACAACCACGCTTTTCGGGGTAATGGTTGCGGGTAAACGTACGCCGTCGCGCTCGATTTCCAGCTTTATTGCGACATCGGCGTGACTTTTTACATAAGTCACCCATTGCATCCAGTCGGTTATGATTGTACCGTCAGCACTCACAATCAGGTCGCCTTGTTTTAAACCGGAAGCGAGAGCGGCGCTATCGGGAAGGACTTTCCCTATGATGGGCTGTAATTTCGGAGACCAGGGTTTAAAACCTAATCGTTGATAGAGTACATCAGGATTTTCACTGTCTTTATCAGTAAGTTTAAGCGTCCTGATAGCTTGCTGATCATCAAAGCTTTTTACCGTAACCTTTATGTTCTGTTCCCCATCAAGCGCTGAGGATACTAACACGCTCATTGCCTCAGTCCAGGTGGGTGTCGCCTTGTCGTTAACCGAGATAATCTCATCGCCTTCGACAAAGCCTGCCGCCGCGGCTAATGTATCCTGCTCTACCGAGCCGAGTATCGGTTTTATACCCGTTTCGCCGATAACCAGCGCACCCCAGAACAGCGCAACGGCGAGTACCAGGTTAAATACGGGACCTGCGGCGACTATAGCCGTTCTGGCCAATACCGATTGGCGGTTAAAGGCATACGGCAAGTCCGCTTCCTTAACTTGGCCTTCCCGCTCATCGACCATCTTGACATAGCCGCCCAGTGGAATTGCCGATATTACGTACTCTGTCGCATCAGGACTTTTTTGATACGCCCATAAAACCTTGCCGAAACCGACCGAAAACCGGAGTACTTTTACCCCGGCTTTACGCGCGACCCAGAAGTGCCCGAATTCATGAAATGAAACCAGGACACTGATGGCGACTATGAAATAAAACAGCGTATGCAGAAAATCCATCAATTATTAAGCTCTCCAATAATCTGTGCAGATGCCAATCTGGCTTGTTGATCCGCGTCTAAAATAATTTCCAGGGTATCGGCGGCCTTGGCCTCGAATTTTTTCATGCAGCGTTCGATAATAACCGGAATATCGGTAAACCGAACCTGTTCGTTTAAAAATGCTTCGACCGCAATTTCATTGGCCGCATTTAACACCGTCGGCATGATGCCGCCTGCATCAATAGCCTCATAGGCCAGACGCAAACAGGGAAACCGCTCCAAATTAGGCTCATGGAAATCCATGCGCCCAACATCAAAAATATTCAGAGGGGCAACGCCCGAATCAAACCGTTCCGGCCAAGCCATTGAATAGGCGATAGGTATGCGCATATCGGGATTGCCCATTTGCGCCAAAACCGTTCCATCCACATAATCCACCATCGAATGGATAACGCTTTGCGGATGAATGACCACTTGTATCTGATCTGGGGTCATATCGAATAAAATACAAGCCTCGATCATCTCAAGACCCTTATTCATCATCGTTGCCGAATCCACGGAAATTTTTCTGCCCATATCCCAGTTAGGATGAGCGACCGCTTGATCCGGCGTTACATTGATCAATTGATCAACAGGCATTTCCCGAAAAGGACCGCCCGAAGCCGTCAATAAAATACGCCTCGCTTGTTTCGCCGGCATACCGGTTTTGTAACCGGCAGGCATGCACTGGAATATCGCATTATGCTCGCTATCAATAGGCAGCAATTGCGCTCCCGACTCAGTAACGGCCTGCATAAAAATCGAACCCGACATCACCAGGGCTTCTTTATTGGCCAGTAATATGGTTTTACCCGCTTTTGCCGCAGCCAGACTCGGCAATAAACCCGCCGCGCCTACGATGGCCGCCATGACCGAATCGACGTTGTCCAGCGTTGCAACATGCTCCAGCGCCTTGGCGCCGGACAACACTTTTATATCGGCGATTGTCGAGTTTTAAGTTTTTCTTCAAAGATTTTAGCCTTTTGCTCATCCACTACGACGACAACTTCAGGATGGTGTTCCAGACATTGTTCATAGAGAGTATCAATATTGGTATTGGCCGTTAACGCAATAACTTTATACAGACTGGAATGTCTGGCTACCACATCTAAAGTGCTGACGCCGATTGAGCCTGTCGCTCCGAGTATGCAAATACCTTTCATGACATAAGCCCAATCACGGCTATACCCGCATAAAAGAATGGAACGGCGGCAATCAAGCTGTCAATTCTATCCAGAATACCGCCGTGACCGGGCAGTACTGAACCGGTGTCTTTGACGCCACGCTGGCGTTTGACCACACTGAAAAACAAATCACCATAAATAGAAATCAACACCGTCAGCACAGACAACAGTATAAAATCGGTTACCCTCATCCAGACAAAACCATCACGATAGCCATAATAGCCAATAAAAGCAGCAGCCCAAACGGCACCGGCTATTAAAGCGCCGTACATACCTTGAACCGTTTTACCTGGGCTGATTTCGGGTGACAACTTGGTTTTACCGAATTTCTTGCCGGCAAAATAAGCTGCAATATCCGCTGTCCAGATTAAAACCAGAAAATACAAGGTCATTTCCGAACCGTAAAAAGCTCTTAATCTACTCAAAAATAACCACGTTGCAAATAAAACAAGCCAGCCTATCAATGCCTTATAGCGAGTTTTCATTTCCAGCTTTAAAACACCGGCAGGCGTGTTTCTGATTAATATCATAGCCAATATCCAGAACAGCACCGGCGCTATAACCAGCCATTCCAGAGCGCCTGAATAATCCCTCACATCAGGCCAATCCAATGCTTGCGCAGTCAGTTCCAGAAATTGCGTCCAAAAATGCAGCCATAACATGGGCAGAATCAACGCAACTAAAAATAATCCGCGTTTAAACGGCGAATTAATGCCGATAAGGTTAGTCCATTCCCATGCCGCTAAAAGCGTAATTAGCCCTATGAGCAATGAAAAATACTCCGACTGCAGCTGGAAAACGGCAAGTACAACCAGAGGAACCAGAATTAATGCAGTAATAATTCGCTGTAGTAACATTTTTATAATTATTAGATGAAGTTGGAAGTAAGTGTTAGTTTTCAGTAAAAAACCAGCAGGTTATTTTAATGTAATCGATTTATCAAGCAGTTGCTCTCCGGTATGACCAAAGCGCCTTTGCCGGCTCTTAAAACTATTGATAGCTTCTTCAAGTGAGTTCTGGTCAAAATCCGGCCATAGCGTCGCAGTAAAGTACAGCTCTGTATAAGCGAGTTGCCATAATAAAAAATTACTAACGCGTTGCTCGCCGCCTGTTCTGATAAACAAGTCGGGTTCGGGCAGGCCTGCGGTTGATAAATACTGATTGATCAGCTGCTCATTGATATCCTGATCTTTCAATTCTCCGGACGCTATTTTTCCCGCCACCGTCCGAAACGCCTGACACAGGTCCCAGCGCCCGCCATAATTTGCCGCAATAACCAGCGTTAAAGCATTATTGTCTTTGGTTTGCGCCTCGCCTTCGGCCATTTTGGTCTGCAACTTGTCAGAGAATGCCGTTCTGTCGCCAATAAATCGCAAGCGGATATTATTACGATCAAGCTTGTTGATTTCCCGTTGCAAAGTCGCCATAAACAGCCCCATCAACAATGACACCTCTTCATCCGGGCGACGCCAGTTTTCGCTGCTAAAAGCGAATAAGGTCAAGACTTCAACTTCTTGTTTGGCGCAATACTCTACAATTTTTCGAACGGCTTTAACCCCGGCCTGATGACCGATAGCTCGCGGCATAAATCTTTTCTGCGCCCAGCGGCCATTACCGTCCATGATAATGGCGATATGGCGCGGGTTGTTATTTATACCGGTGAGGGTACTTGTTGATTCCAAACTGTTACAGTCATCCGTAGACATTGTTTAAATCCCAATTACATTGACAGTAAATCAGCTTCTTTTGCTTCCAGCAATTTCTCAACGTCTTTTACATACTGATCAGTCAATTTTTGAATCTTTTCTTCAGCTGCACGCGCCTCGTCTTCGGAAATCATTTTTTCCTTCAAGGCCTCTTTTATGGCTGAATTCGCATCGCGACGAATGTTTCTGATCGCAACACGGCCATTTTCCGCTTCATTCTTGACGACTTTAACCAGGCTACGACGACGCTCTTCGGTCAACGGCGGCAATGGAATACGAATAACCATCCCATTGGTAGCAGGATTCAAACCCAGGTCCGATTTCATGATGGCTTTTTCAATGGCCTGTACCATGCCCTTTTCCCACGGCGTAATCGTCAAAGTACGTGCGTCTTCGACGGCAATATTGGCAACCTGGGATAACGAGGACTCGGTACCGTAGTATGAAACGTTAATTTGATCCAGTAAGCTGGGATGAGCCCGGCCCGTTCTTATTTTTGAGAATTCATGTTTTAAGGCTTCAATGCTTTTGCTCATGCGAGTTGAAGCGTCCTGTTGAATATCACTAATCATTATCTGTTCCTCGTTCAATAAGGGAGCCTATTTCTTCGCCCATCATCAGTTTCATTACCGCGCCTTTCTCGAAAACATTCATCACCCGCATTGGTACATTGTTGTCCCGGCATAATACCAGCGCAGTGGTGTCCATGACATTGAGACGCTGATCCAGCGCTTCATCATAAGTTAATCGCGGATAGAATTTTGCATTTGGATCTTTTTGGGGATCGGCGGAATAAACGCCTTTGACTTTAGTAGCCTTAATCATCAATTCGGCATTGATTTCAATGGCCCTAAGACTGGCTGCCGAATCGGTGGTGAAAAAAGGATTTCCGGTTCCTGCTGCAAAAATAACAACCCGGCCTTTTTCCAAATGCCGGATTGCACGGCGGCGAATATAATCTTCACAGACCTGATTGATTTTCAGTGCGGACATCACCCTGACCGGCTGACCGTGTGCTTCCAAAGCATCCTGCATGGCCAGGGCATTTATTACAGTAGCCAGCATCCCCATCTGGTCGCTGGTTACTCGATCCAATCCTTCCGAAGCTTTTTCAGCGCCGCGCAATATATTACCGCCGCCGATAACCAAACCAACCTGAAGACCAACATCGCATAACTCTTTAATTTCAGTTGCAAGACGTTTAACAATATCTGCATCAATACTACCACCGGTCTCACTCATTAAAGCTTCACCGCTTAACTTAAGCAAAATTCTCTGGCAAATTGTTTTAGTCATTTTAATTATCAGGGCTGGTATTTATCATTGATGAATAAACAGGTGTTAGGCGAAAGCTCAAGGTTTTTTCGCCTTGAATCTTCCGCCTTTCGCCTAAATTAATTGCCTCTAACTTGTGCCATAACCTCTTCGGCAAAGTTTTCTTCTTTCTTCTCAATTCCCTCACCCACTTCCAGGCGGGCAAAACGAATAACGCTGTTACCTTTTGCTGCAAGCAGTTTGGCGACAGTCACCTTATCGTCCTTAATAAAAGGCTGGCCCAACAAAGTGATTTCAGCCAAAAATTTACTGATCCGGCCTACAACCATTTTCTCAATAATTTCCGCAGGTTTTCCGCTTTCTGCAGCTTGAGCCGAGAAAATCTCTTTCTCTTTTTCAATCAGCTCTGCAGGCACTTGTTCGTCAGAAACACAAGTCGGTTTACTTGCTGCAATATGCATGGCGATGTCTTTACCTAATTCAGCATCAGCCTTGGCCAATTCAACGATCACGCCGATTTTTTTACCGTGTAAATAGCAAGCTGTACCGCCGGTAGCAGTCTGGTATTTTTGGAAGCGTCTGACAGTAATGTTTTCGCCCAACTTGGCAATCAGGCCGCGACGAACTTCGTCCACAATCGTGCCGTCAGCCAATTTCATTGCCAGCAGTTGTTCATCTGTTTCAATATCGGAATTCAACAAAGCTTCTGTGACATTATTGACGAAATTTACGAAATCATCCGCTTTGGCAACAAAATCAGTTTCACAGTTAACATCAACAATCGCCACAGTTTTTCCGTCATCACTGACTTTAGCGCCGATGATGCCTTCAGCAGCAATGCGGTCGGATTTTTTATCGGCCTTGGCTAAACCGGATTTGCGCATATTTTCAATGGCCAGTTCCATGTCGCCATTGGCTTCAACTAATGCTTTTTTGCACTCCATCATGCCGGAGGCAGTTCTTTCACGCAGTTCCTTAACCATTGCTGCACTAATAGTAATACTCATTCTTTGTCTTTCCTCATTATTCATAACTGTAAAAACGCCCCCGTGAGGAGGCGTTTTTGCCTAACTTTAAGTACTCATTTCACAGGAAGCGCCTGTGAAGATAAGATCGTACTTATTCTGCCGCCTCTTCAACAAAATCATCAGCTTTTGCTGACAATCCCAAACCTGCTGATTTAGCTTCCATTACTGCCGCGGAAACACTTTCGCAATAAAGTTTAACTGCACGAATTGAGTCATCATTACCAGGAATAATGTAATCAATTTTTTCCGGTGAATTGTTGGAATCTACAATACCAACAACCGGAATACCTAATTTTTTAGCTTCACTGATCGCATTTTTTTCATAACCGACATCCAGAATGAAAATCACATCAGGAACGCCTTTCATGTCTTTAATTCCACCTAAGCTGCGTTCCAGCTTTTCAAGCTCACGCTCCATACCTAACGCTTCTTTCTTGGCAAAACGTTGATAAAGCGTACCGTCAGCTTTCATCGCTTCCAGTTCTTTAAGGCGATTGATTGACTTCTTGATGGTTTTGAAATTTGTCAGCATGCCGCCTAACCAGCGATGGTTGACATAAGGCATGCCGCAGCGTGCGGCTTCTTCAGCAACCACTTTTCGCGCTGCTTTCTTGGTACCAACAAACAGGACTGTGCCTTTGTTTGCTGTCATCTGACCCAGATAATTCATTGCGTCATTAAACATTGGAAGCGTTTTTTCCAAATCAATAATATGGATCTTGTTACGTGAACCGAACAGGTACGTAGCCATTTTCGGGTTCCAATAACGAGTTTGATGTCCAAAATGAACACCCGCTTCAAGCATTTGACGCATAGATACTGCTGCCATTAATTTCTCCTAAGATAAAAAATTCGAAACATCTGTTCCGAGTTGGGTTACGCCTCCACCTATCCCGCCTGGAAACCAGTAACAACCCTCCTCTTTCGAGGTCAGGTTACACCGGCACCCTTCCAAACGTGACGATAGGTGTGAGTATTAGTTCAAAAACGAACTTCCCTTTATACCATAATTACTTTTTCACAACAAGCCGATCTCTGTTAAAATACTCTCATCACACAGCCGCAAAGTAGAAAACACAAGCTTAAAAAACTTATCGTTTGCGCTTGTTAAACCCTTATCCTTATCAGCCTTGTACCTGTTTTTATGAGCATAACTATTAAAACCGAAAGTGAAATCGAAAAAATGCGGATTGCCGGAAAACTGGCGGCCGAAGTTTTAGAAATGATTGAGCCCTACGTTGTTCCCGGCGTCACCACCGACGAACTCAATCAGATTTGCCACGACTATATTGTTGACGTGCAACAAGCCATCCCTGCACCGCTCAATTATCACGGCTTTCCAAAATCCATCTGCACTTCGGTTAACCAGCAGATCTGCCACGGCATTCCCAGCGATAAAAAACTTAAATCAGGCGATATTGTCAATATCGACATTACCGTCATCAAAGACGACTACCACGGCGACACCAGTAAAATGTTTTGCGTCGGCGAAGTCAGTCCGCACGCAAAACGCCTGGTTAAAATAACCCAGGAAGCCATGTTTTTGGGTATTAACCAGGTAAGGCCGGGGGCCACATTAGGCGATGTTGGTCACGTCATACAAAAACACGCAGAATCCAATCGTTATTCCGTAGTCAGGGAGTTTTGCGGCCACGGCATCGGCAAAAAATTCCATGAAGAACCGCAAGTATTGCATTACGGTAAAGCCGGTGAAGGCGAGGTTCTTGAGGCGGGCATGATATTAACTATTGAACCCATGATTAATCTCGGCAAACGACACATGAAAGTATTGGCCGACGGCTGGACCGCAGTGACCAAAGATCGAAGCCTATCCGCACAATGGGAACACACCATTTTGGTAACCCAAAGCGGCTATGAAATCCTGACTTTGCGCCAAGAAGAAATGTGACCGCCTTGAACAAAAACATTAATGCCGCAATTTTTGCCGAAAAAGACAGCCTGCAACAATTTAAACAACTGTTAAAACAAAAAGACGCCGAACTGCGACAAAAATTCAACCCTCACAAATCGGTTTCCAAATTACTTAAAGAAAAATCCGATTTTATCGATGAAATCTTAAGCTGCTGCTGGCAACACTTCCTTGGCGAACACGCCGGCCAACTCATGTTGTGTGCCGTTGGCGGTTACGGCAGAAGAGAGTTATTCCCTTATTCCGATATCGATATTGTCGTTTTACTGGATTCTGACGACACATCCGCTTATCAGGAAACACTGGCAAACTTCTTCACCTTCCTCTGGGATATCGGCTTAAAACCGGGACAAAGCGTACGCACCATCAAGCAGTGCGTCGAAGCGGCAATCAGTGATCAAACGATCATCACCAGTCTTATGGAAAACCGGTTGATTACCGGCAACACCGCCCTGCATAAAGCACTGAATCAACAAATCACGCCGGATAAGATCTGGCCGTCGGATCAGTTTTTTGCCGCCAAAATGGAAGAACAGCGACAGCGCTATGCCAAATTTCATGACACCGCCTACAATCTCGAACCCAACATCAAAGAAGGCCCCGGCGGACTCCGCGACAGACAGGTTATCGCCTGGGTATTCAAGCGTCATTACAACTCATCAACACTCAAGGAACTGATTAAATACAGCTTCTTGCCCGAATCCGAATATTTCGAACTGGTTGCCGCACTTGAGGTGCTATGGCGAATTCGCTACGCATTGCATCTTTTAACCAACCGATGCGAAGACCGACTTATTTTTGATTATCAACGCGATCTTGCCCGGCAATTCGGCTTCAGCACCGAGCATCAGGAATACAATCAGGATGTCGAACAATTCATGCAGTTTTATTTTAAAACGGTACTTGGACTTGAGCGCCTCAATGAAATGCTGCTGCAATTATTTAATGAGCGCTTCGTTTCCGGAGAAGTTATTTACAAGTCAATCCCGCTTAACGACAAATTCGTCGCCATCAACGGCTACCTTGAAGCCATTGACGACACGCTTTTCGAACGGCACCCGCTGGCCTTGCTGGAACTCTTTTTAGTTCTGGAGCAAAATTCATCGATCAAAGGCGTCAGGGCAACAACCATACGCTTGATTCGTAAAAGCCTGCATTTAATCGACGACGCATTTCGCAAGAACAAAGACGCCAACCGTCTTTTCATAGAAGCATTCCGTCAACCGCGAGGCATTACCGATCAATTAAGGCGCATGAATCGCTACGGGATTTTAGCCGCCTACATCCCTTGCTTTGCCAATATTGTCGCCCGCATGCAGTATGATTTGTTTCACATTTACACGGTGGACGAACATACGCTTTTTGTTATCCGCAACTTACGCCGCTTTGCCCTGGAAAAACACCTTGATGAACTGCCTTTCTGCAACGATATTTTTCTGCTGATCCCAAAACCCGAAATACTGTATCTTGCCGGTCTATTTCATGACATCGCCAAAGGCAGGAGCGGCGACCATTCCGCCATTGGCGAAGAAATCGCCAGGGAGTTCTGCGTTCAGCACGATCTTTCCCAGCACGATACCAATCTGATTTGCTGGCTGGTTCGCAATCATTTGGTCATGTCGATGACTGCACAACGAAAGGACATCAGCGATCCTGACGTAATTCATCAATTTGCCCAGACCGTTGGCAGCATCGAATACCTGAACCACCTATACCTGCTGACCGTAGCGGATATTCGCGCCACCAATCCCGAACTGTGGAACGCATGGAAAGATGCTCTGCTCAAAGAGCTTTACTCGGTGACCTATAGCGCCTTGCACAGAGGCTTGCAAAATCCCGTGGCGCTGGCGGACCGCCTGCTCGAAAACAAAAAGAAGCAAAAGACGAACTGATCAAGCTCGGCATATCCGAAGCGGTTATCCTCAAATCCTGGCAGCATGCCGGTGATGATTATTTTTTAAGATACTCAGCCGATGAAATAGCCTGGCATACCATTGCCATCGCCTCCTCCAGGGAAGATGACTTGCCTCTGGTCCTGCTCCGCCCGCAAACTCAACGCGGCAGCGCGGAAGTTTTTGTCTATACAAAAAATGAAGAAGCTATTTTTTCGCTGAGCACAGCCACTCTCGACCAACTGGGACTCACCATTCTTGACGCCCGGATCATGACCACGACCGATGACTATGTGCTGAATAGCTTTCTGGTTCTCGAACAATCGGGAGAACCCATCAACGAACTGTTCAGAGAAGTGCATATTTGCACCGCCCTTCGCAATAATCTGCTCCTTCGCGAAGTCAAAAAACACAAAAATATTCATCGCCAGTCAAGACAGGCCAAACATTTTCCTATTCCCACCAGCATTCAATTTCACGCCGACCCTTTAAACAGACATACCATCATTGAGCTTATCACCACGGATCATGCCGGACTTTTATCAAAAATAGGTCGCGCATTTGTAAAAAAAGACATCCATCTGCACAGCGCCAAAATAACCACCATCGGCAGCCGGGCTGAAGACATGTTTTACATCACAGACAACCAGTCACAACCCATCACTGACCCTGCCACACAGGAACAAATACGCGAAGAAATCTTGAAAATGCTGGGTACTACAGGTTAATACTGAGTTTAATATAGCGAAAAGACACAACGCCTGCAGGGCAGACTAAAGCCTAACACATCAACTACTTAGGAACGCACACAAAGTTGCTACTAATAGCTGGTGTGCAAGCTTCGCCTGCAAACGCAAGCAAAGCTTGCACTCCCGCTACAGACTTACGGCGCGAGTTGTTCAAATTATTTCCTTAGTTAGGCGCCAGCCTTTTCTCAATAAACCGAACAAGCCATTCATGGCTATTATTCTCAATATCGGCATAACGCAGTCCGATTTTACATTGATCGCTGGACATACGCCGCGAAAAAGCCACATGGCATTTCGCGACTATTTTGGATGGATGACCATCCCGCTCAGACAGATCCAGATCGACAAACACCGATACCGGCTTACCGTCGCGAACAAAACTCCCTCCCGGGGTAATCATGTTCCGTTGCTTGATATTACATTCGATACCTAGCCCATCGCTGGATACATCTACTGCACTCACCTTAATGCGCACACCATCTTCGGTAGTGACAATAGCGGAAACTTGTACTGGAATCCTTTGATAAAGCCTTCTTTCCATAACCGTTCACACTCACTATCAAAATCACTTAAAAACTCAAGTTTAAAAAATTACTTATTCCAATGCAACCGATGCGGCTGACCGCCTGTCAACTATCAAGAATATTGCCGGAAACGCAGCACATCCAAAACAATATCCTCTTGATTAAATAATCGACTCACCCCGTGCAAGCTTGGGCAAGTTACCGTCCAACCCCATAGCGCTACGCATCACTTTATTTTTAGCGGGCAAAATGCGCTCGGCCAAGCCCAAGCCCAAATTGCGTAAAAACTTGACCGGCAGGACCTGATTACTGAACACTCGATAAAAACATCCATTACCGTCATCATTTTCAGATTCTCATTACGACGCATTTTTTCATAGCGCCTTAAAACCGCCAAATCACCCGGTTCCAGACCCTGCTTGCTCGCATCAATCAACACCTCGGCCAATGCCGCAGCATCCAGCAAACCGATATTAACCCCCTGCCCCGCCAGCGGATTAATCATATGCGCCGCATCGCCAACCAAAACCACACCGGGCTTAACATAGCTTTGCGCGTGCTGCCGCTTCAATGGAAAGCTTGCCGTACCCAAAATAGCATTAACCTTGCCCAGACAATCGGGAAAAGTTGCCGTCAATTCGCGCAACAAATCTTCGCTGGACAAGGTTTTCAAGCGAGCCACTTCATCCGGCGAGTTATACCAGACTATAGAACCGTAATGCCCGGTTAACGGCAAAAACGCCTGCGGCCCGCTGGGCACAAAGCGCTGCCAGGTTATATCCTGCTGACCGTAATCCGTATCAATATAAATCACCAGCGCATGCTGACTGTAATCCCAGCTGGTTACACCCAAACCCACTGCCTGCCTGACTCTGGATTGGCCGCCATCTGCAGCAACCAGCACTTTTGCCGACAAAATCCGGCCATCGCCCAGCTCCACTTCGGGTGATTGGCCCGCCGAATAGTTAATTTTATTAATGGTAGCCGGACACATCAGCTCGACATTGGCAAAATCCTGCAACCGCTCCAGTAACGCCAACTGGGTCACCCTGTTTTCAACGATAAAACCCAATTCAGGATAGTTAATATCGTCACTGCAAAATTCAGTATCCCCCGCCGTCTCCCAAACCCGCATCCTGCGAAACGGGCAAAGCCTGCGATTAACAACGCCGCTCCATGCACCCACGGTTTCAAGTATATTTTTTGATGCAATACTGAGCGCGGAAACCCTTAAATCATGCGGCTGATCAGGAGCAAAAGCCTGTGGCGGCGCGCTTTCTATCACCGCCACCTTCAACGAACTCCCACCAAGACCGCAGGCAACAGCAGCCCCAACCATACCCCCACCCACAACCACAACATCAAAATTTTCTTTCATAATTAACCAATAATATGATATGAATTGACTTAAATAATTGTAATGCCTCTTTAAAGAATCAAGAGTCCGCCTACAAAAACAGAAGAAATATTCAACGAGAACAATCAATCATTAAAACAGAGCGGAAAGATACCACATCCATTTAAAGAATAAGCAAAATACCGCCATCAACCGCGTGACAAAAGACCACCGCCAAACCTATATCAGCGAACAATATCCCAACTGATTAGTGGCGCAGACAACAAAAGACTGCGTGACAGAATCGCCTGTCATCCGTATAATTAACTGGTTTTGCCGTACCGTGGCCTCTGATGCAGGCATCAAAACAGGTGCGCAATGAGGGTTGATAAGTTAGAGGACTGCAACCCTTTTGTAATATTTTTTAGAGGTGACAATGAGTCAAAGTACGCTACCGACCAGACAGGGTTTATATGATCCACGCAATGAACATGATGCATGCGGCGTGGGTTTTATCGTTCATATAAAGGGCCAAAAAAGCCATGAAATCGTACGTCAGGGTCTGGAATTACTTAAAAACCTGACCCATCGTGGCGCGGTTGGCGCCGATATCTATGCGGGCGATGGTGCGGGAATTCTGATTCAAATGCCCGATGCTTTTTTGCGCGCAGAGTGCGACAAGATAAGCATCACCCTTCCGAAAGCAGGCGATTATGCGGCAGGCATGGTGTTTTTACCGCGCGACGCCTCCAATCGAGCCACTTGCGAGAAATTGCTAACCGACATCATTGCACAAGAAAAACTCGTACTGTTAGGTTGGCGCGATGTGCCTGTCGATAATCATACCTTGGGCGAGTCAGTCAAACTGGTTGAACCGTTTATTCGGCAGATTTTTATTGCACGCAGCGAAGACTGCGCCGATCAAGACGCTTTCGAGCGCAAACTGTTTGTGATTCGCAAACAAGTTGAAAACGCCGTCCGCGATTTGAAGCTGGATCATGGCCACTCTTTTTATATCCCGTCCTTATCGTCACGCACCATCGTTTACAAAGGCATGTTGCTAGCCGATCAGGTCGGAGCGTTTTATGCGGACTTAAGCGATGAACGCATGGTCAGCGCTTTAGCGTTAGTGCATCAACGTTTTTCCACCAACACTTTCCCGACCTGGGATCTGGCACATCCTTTCCGCCTGATCGCCCATAACGGCGAAATCAACACCTTGCGCGGCAATGTTAACGGCATGGCGGCGCGTCGCCATTCCATAGCGTCCAGCGTATTGGGCGACGACATGCACAAATTGTGGCCGTTAATCAACGAAGAACAATCGGATTCGGCCTGTTTCGACAATGCACTGGAACTATTGGTTGCAGGCGGCTATTCACTGGCCCACGCCATGATGTTACTGATTCCCGAAGCATGGGCCGGCAATGTCTTAATGGATGAAAAACTGCGCGCGTTTTATGAATACAACGCCGCCCTGATGGAACCTTGGGATGGCCCCGCAGCCATTGCTTTCACCGATGGCCGTCAAATCGGCGCAACCCTGGATCGCAACGGCTTACGTCCTGCGCGTTACTTGGTCACCGATGACGATTTCGTCATCATGGCGTCGGAAATGGGCGTACTGGAAATTCCCCAGCACAAGATCATCAAAAAATGGCGCTTGCAGCCGGGCAAAATGCTGCTGATCGACACCGAGCAAGGTCGCATTATTGATGATGCGGAATTGAAAGCCAATTTGTCGGCGTGCCACCCTTATTCCGAATGGCTGAGCAAAACTCAAATTCTGCTATCCGAACTGCCTGCCGAAATTTCCGCAATGGCTCCGGATGCGCACACCCTTCTGGATAGACAGCAAGCATTCGGTTATACCCGAGAAGATATTGAATTCATCCTGAAGCCGATTGCGCAAACCGGACAGGAACCGATCAGTTCGATGGGTATTGATACAGCGTTGGCCGTGCTATCGCAACGTTCGCGTATGCTGTACGATTATTTCAAGCAAGGCTTTGCCCAGGTCACCAACCCGGCCATCGACCCTATTCGCGAAGAATTGGTCATGTCGCTGGTTTCCCTGATCGGCCCGCGCCCCAATTTATTGGGCCTGGACGAAGGCGGAACCCACATGCGCCTGGAAGTGGAACAGCCCATTTTGACCAATCAGGATTTGGAAAAAATTCGTCGCATCGAAACGCGCACCGGCGGTGTATTCAAGACCAAAACTCTGACGCTTTGCTATCCATCCGATTTGGGAGCGAGCGGCATGGAAGCGGCGCTCGATAAACTGTGTCTTGCAGCAAAACAGGCTGTTGAAGAAGGCAACAATATCCTGGCGCTATCCGACCGCGACCTGGATATTGCGCATATCGCCATCCCTGCCCTGCTGGCGACTTCCGCCGTGCATCACTACCTGACCCGCGAAGGCCTGCGTACCAAAGTAGGTCTGGTTGTCGAAACCGGCGAAGCGCGCGAAGTCCATCATTTTGCGCTGTTGGCCGCCTACGGTGCGGAAGCGGTTAACCCTTATCTGGCTTTCGACACGCTTTCCGGCTTATGCCAAGACATCGCTGACCTCAGCGAATATGAAGCGCACAAACGTTATATCAAAGCGATCTCCAAAGGCCTGCTTAAAGTCATGTCCAAAATGGGCATTTCGACTTATCAGTCTTATTGCGGCGCGCAAATTTTTAATGCCATCGGTTTGGCTGAACCGTTCCTGGATCGCTATTTCACCGGCACAACCAGCACTGTCGAAGGCGTCGGTTTAGCGGAAATCAGCGAAGAAACCAGTCGTCGTCACCGCATTGCTTTCGGCAATGCGCCGTTATACCGCGACGCCCTGGATATCGGCGGGGAATATGCGTACCGTCTGCGCGGCGAAGCGCATACCTGGACGCCCGCCACCATCAGCACCTTGCAACACGCGACGCGCAGCAACAGCTATGAAAAATACGCTGAATTTTGCCGCTTGATCGATGAACAAAACGAAGCCTTGCTGACCTTGCGCGGCTTGATGTCGTTCAAGGAAGATGCGACGCCAGTGCCGTTGGACGAAGTGGAGTCCGCAGCAGACATCGTCAAGCGTTTTGCAACGGGAGCGATGTCGTTCGGCTCGATTTCCTACGAAGCCCATACCAATCTGGCTATTGCGATGAACCGCATCGGCGGCAAATCCAACACCGGCGAAGGCGGAGAACTTCCGGAACGCTTCAAGACCTTGCCCAACGGCGATTCGATGCGTTCGGCGATTAAGCAAGTCGCTTCCGGCCGTTTTGGCGTGACCACCGAATATCTGGTCAATGCCGACGACATTCAGATAAAAGTCAGCCAGGGCGCAAAACCCGGCGAAGGCGGACAGCTGCCCGGACATAAAGTCGATGCGGTTATTGCCCGAGTGCGTCATTCAACTCGAGGCGTCGGCTTAATATCGCCGCCGCCGCACCATGACATTTATTCGATTGAAGATTTGGCGCAGTTGATCCATGACTTGAAAAACGTCAATCCCGAAGCGCGGATCAGCGTCAAGCTGGTGTCGGAACACGGTGTCGGTACTGTTGCAGCGGGCGTTTCCAAAGCCCATGCCGATCATGTGACCATTTCCGGCTATGACGGCGGCACCGGCGCAAGCCCGATGACCTCCATCAAACACGCCGGTTTGCCGTGGGAAATCGGCCTTGCCGAAACTCATCAAACATTGGTATTGAACAAACTGCGCGGTCGTATTGCCGTGCAAGTCGATGGCGGTCTGCGTACCGGTCGCGACGTGATCATCGGCGCATTATTAGGCGCGGATGAATTCGGCTTCGCCACTGCGCCATTGATCGTTTCGGGTTGTTTAATGATGCGCAAATGCCATCTGAACACCTGCCCGGTCGGCGTAGCAACGCAAGACCCTGAACTGCGCAAGCGTTTTACCGGCCAGCCTGAACATGTGGTCAATTATTTCTTCATGGTCGCGGAAGATGTGCGTCAGTGGATGGCAAAACTGGGCTTCCGAAGCTTCAATGAAATGATCGGACGCTCGGACAAACTGGACATGCAGCGCTCACTGAACCATTGGAAAACCGAAGGCTTGGATTTCAGCCGGGTTTTCTATAAACCCGAAATTGACGGTGCGACCGCTGTTTATAACACTGAACGCCAGGATCACGGCTTGGATCAGGCATTGGATCATACCTTGATTGCAGCCGCTCAACCTGCACTGCAAAACGGACAACCGGTGATCATTAATACGCCGATCCGCAATATTAACCGTACTTTCGGTGCGATGCTGTCCGGCGAAGTCGCCAAGCGTTATGGTCATAAAGGTTTGCCTGAAGACACCATCGCTATTAATGTCAAAGGTACCGCCGGTCAAAGTTTCGGCGCATTTTTGGCGCAAGGCATCAGCATCGAGCTTGAAGGCGAAGGCAATGATTATGTGGGCAAAGGCATGAGCGGCGGCCGTATCGCCATTTACCAGCCTAAAGACTGCCCTATTACGCCTGCGGAAAATATTATCGTCGGCAACACCGTGCTGTACGGCGCCGTCAGCGGCGAATGTTATTTCAGCGGCGTTGCGGGTGAACGGTTTGCAGTGCGCAATTCGGGCGCTGTCGCGGTTGTCGAAGGCGTGGGCGACCATGGCTGCGAATACATGACCGGCGGCGTTGTGATCGTACTCGGACAAACCGGTCGCAATTTTGCGGCGGGTATGTCCGGCGGTGTGGCTTATGTGCTCGATGAAGACCGCAGCTTTGAAAAGCGTTGCAATTTGGCGATGGTGGAACTCGAACCGATCCCCGAAGAAGACGACACGCTGGAAGCCATTGCACACCAAGGCGGCGACATGGAAACACACGGACGCGTCCACATCATGTCCGATATGACCCGTTATGATGCGCAACGCTTAAAGCATTTCATTGAAAATCATAAGCGTTATACCAACAGCGCCAGAGCGCAGCATATTTTAGATAACTGGCAGGATTATTTGCCGCGTTTTGTTAAAGTCATGCCGGTCGATTACCGCGAAGCGCTCAAACAAATTCAGGCTGAACAAGCTACCGCGTCCTGCTAACGCCCCTCGCCTACGTCCTGTAGGCGAAGCATCTGCGACCGCATAAACGTTGTGACACTATTTAAGTAGAAGGTATTAAAGATGGGTAAACCAACCGGGTTTATGGAACTACCACGCACTGAGCGGCATTACGCATCGCCGAGTGATCGTATCCAGCATTATCGCGAATTCACGCTATCCCCCAGCGAAGCCGAAGTGGCTGAGCAGGGTTCGAGATGCATGGATTGCGGCATCCCTTTTTGCCATAACGGCTGTCCTGTCAATAACATTATCCCTGACTGGAATGACGGGGTTTATCGAGGCGATTGGCAACAGGCGCTGGAGATTTTACACAGCACCAACAATTTCCCCGAATTTACCGGACGCATCTGCCCTGCGCCCTGCGAAGCGGCTTGCACACTCAATCTGCAAGATCAGCCGGTGACCATTAAGTCGATAGAATGCGCAATTATCGATAAAGGCTGGGCAATGGGCTGGGTAAAACCGCAAATCCCAACGCAACGCACCGGCAAGCGCGTGGCCGTAATAGGCTCAGGACCGTCAGGACTGGCCTGTGCTCAACAGCTGGCACGCGCCGGGCATGAAGTCACCGTCTATGAAAAAAATGACCGTATCGGCGGCTTGTTGCGCTACGGCATTCCCGATTTCAAGATGGAAAAGCATTTAATCGACCGACGCATTGCGCAAATGCAGGCGGAGGGCGTCAGATTCAGGCCCAACAGCCATATCGGTACCGACATTTCCGCGCAAAAAATACTCGCCGAGTACGATGCCGTGGTTTTAGCGGTAGGCTCCGAAAAACCGCGTGACCTGGAAGTCGAAGGACGCAATGAATATCAAGGCGTTTATTATGCGATGGACTTTTTGCGCCAGCAAAACAAGCGCAACGCAGGCGATACCATCGCCGAAGATGTCGCCATTACCGCGACAGACAAGCATGTTATCGTGATCGGCGGCGGCGATACCGGCTCCGATTGCATCGGCACATCGATCCGTCAGGGCGCAGCCTCCGTGGTGCAGCTCGAAATCTTGCCGCAACCGCCTGAAAAAGAAAATAAGTTGCTGACTTGGCCGCTGTGGCCCAACAAGCTGCGCACCACTTCTTCGCATGATGAAGGCATCAAAAAGCGTTATTTCAGCGTCAACACCCAAAGCGTTACCGGCAAAGACGGCAAAATAACCCATCTGAACGCGGTCGAAGTGGAGTGGAAACAAGAAGGCGGACAGTGGAAAATGAGCGAGAAGCCGGGCAGCGCTTTCACGCTGGAAGCGGACATCGTGTTTTTAGCGATGGGTTTCGTTCACCCGGTACACGAAGGCTTGTTAAAAGAGCTGGGCGTTGAACTGGAGCGCAACAACATCAAAGCCACTGACAAACAGTATCAAACGTCGGTCGATAAAGTGTTTGCCGCAGGCGACGGACGACGCGGACAATCGCTGGTGGTGTGGGCGATACGTGAAGGCAGGCAAGCTGCCAGAGCGGTTGACGAATACCTGATGGGATCATCGGACCTGCCGCGTTAATAATCTAGCTGTATAAAAAAAGCGCTTTAGCGACAATCGCCGCTAAAGCGCTTTTGATTTTGTTTTCGAACACCGTTTACATTGATAAACGGTGATCAACTTCCCTTGTTTCACATCAAACTGCTTTTCGTTTAAAATTTCCCATTTATGAAAACCGCTACGGCATAGGGTATTGCCTTTATGCAGTTGCGATGGTTTGGGGCGTTTAAATTGAACTACCTCACCCATGTTTTCCCTCCAGACCTAAACAAAATCCGTAGCATTTAATCGCCCCAATGCGCATTGATTTAAAGCACAAAGCCAAGGCAAAAACTTCGTGTCTATGAAGATAAGCAACTGCCAAGCCCCATCACTTTTTGACGATTGTATTCCACGCCGTAAGCCAGGTCTGTGATTGATAGGATTCGGCCTTCCTGTCAAGAAACCCGGTCAATGCCAATCGCAAAGTGTTATCAATAACACCAAAGAAATGGGTATAGCCTAACTGCGGGGTAGTATTGCGGATCTCGCCTGCTTTAATACCGGCTTCAATGATCCTGATGATTTTTATGATCGCCGCAGTTTCATGCAGCGGCTTTGCTTCCGGCAAAAACTCCTTGACGTTCAAAATCAACAGAAACCGCATTACATCGGGTGCGTCATCTGTTAGCCTAAATAACAAGTCGACTATGGCTCGTAATTGCTCGGATGGCTTTTCATTCTTGCGCCTTATGTCATCAATGGAGATGCTTAAGCTGTCGAGAATATTTGGCATGCAACTGCGCTGCAATCATCTGTTTGGTTTTGAAGTGCTGATAGATTGTGCCGGCGGTTTTTATACCGACCGCTTCTTTAATATCGATTAATGATGTATTGAAATAACCTTTTTCGACAAACAGCTTTAAGGCCGCCAGCAATATCTCATCCTGCACTTCAGATTTTATCTGAATATTTTCTATTTCCTGATCCATGTTCTTCTTTCACAGCTGATTCAATGCGCTGTATTATTGGTATGTGAGTGAAAATTAAAAGGGTCTACACGTTGTAGACTCACAAGTATAAAAATTTATTTTGCGGTCAACACCGCCAGTGCCGCGCTTAAGTAATTGACCATCGACCATAATGTCAATATGGCCGCAATGTACAACAAACCGTAGCCGCAATAATTTATCGGTAGACCCAGTAAATCTTCGCGATATAACAACATGCCGATCGCCAGCATTTGCGCCGTGGTTTTCCATTTACCCAATTGAGACACTTTAACCTGCGCCCGCTGGCCGATCTCCGCCATCCATTCTCGTAGCGAGGCAATGGTTATTTCCCTGCCGATAATGACGGCCGCGGGAATAGCCAAATACGGACTGCCCTGCTGCTGCACGATCAACACCAAAACCATGGCCACCATCAGCTTATCCGCCACGGGATCTAAAAAGGCCCCGAAAGGCGTTTCCAAACTCATTTTCCTGGCAAGATAGCCGTCCAGCCAGTCGGTAATCCCCGCCGCTAAAAAGATCAGCATGCAGGCGACATTGGAATAGGCCCAAGGCAGGTAAAAACCACGGTTAATAACGGAATTAACGCGATCCTTAACAGCGTGAGATTTGTCGGTAAGTTAAATTCAATTATCATCTTGATGATGAAATAGTTCGTAAATCCGTTGTGCCAAATGACGGCTTATGCCATCCACACTGCAAAGTGCATCCACACCAGCCTGTGAAATACCTTGCAGCCCCCCAAATTGTTTCAATAAGATCTGTCGCCGTTTAGGCCCCAATCCCGGAATAGCTTCCATTGCCGATTGTTTTTTAGCCTTGCCCCGGCGTTGCCTGTGTCCTGTTATCGCAAACCGGTGCGCTTCATCGCGAATATGCTGAATCAACAGCAAACCGCTGGCTCCCGGCTTTATATCTATCGGCTGCTCCTGATCCACCAGTATCAGCTTTTCCATGCCGGGCTTTCTATCCGGCCCCTTGGAAACGCCGACTATCATAACATTGTTTATGTCTAATTCCGCCAATGCCTTTTGCGCTTCATGCACCTGGCCTTTACCGCCGTCGATCAGCAATATATCCGGCGCGGTATGTTCGCCCTGTTTCAGTCGCTTGAAACGCCTGAACACCGCCTGGTGTATGGCCGCATAATCATCGCCGCCGGTTATGCCTTCGATATTAAAGCGGCGATAAGCCGATTTTACCGGCCCTTCCCGGTCAAATACAACACAGGACGCAACGGTCTGGTCGCCCTGGGTATGACTAATATCAAAGCATTCCAGGCGTTTCGGCAGTTCCGTGCAACCCAATTCCTCCTGCAAACTGAGGAACCGGGCATAAATCCCCTGTTTATCGGATAACTTGCTCAGCAGCGAATTTTCGGCGTTGGTGCAGGCCATTTGCAGCCACTTTAAGCGCTCGCCCCTGACATTGTGAGAAATAGCCACCGCATGTTTTGCCTGGACCGCCAACACTTCCATCAACAACTCGGCTTCTTCCGGCTGATGGCTGACAATCAATTCATGAGGCACTTGTTTATCCAGATAATATTGCGGAATAAACGCCTGAACGATAGCCGCAGGATCATGTTCATCGGTTATCTTGGGGAAGAACACCTTGTTACCCAGATGCTGCCCGTTGCGGATAAAAAACACCTGCACACAGGCGACACCGGCCTTGGTCGCACAGGCAATAATATCGACATCGCCCCGTTCGCCGTGAACGAAATGTTTTTCCAACACCGAGCGCAATTTTAAGATCTGATCCCTGAAACCGGCGGCCCGCTCATATTCAAGCTTGGCCGCCGCCTGCTCCATCTTGACTATCAACTGATCGATCAACAGACCGCCCTTGCCTTCCAAAAACAGCACCGTGCTGTCGACATCCTGTGCATAGGCGGCTTTATCGATTAAACCGACGCACGGCGCAGTGCAGCGTTCTATCTGATGCTGCAAACAGGGCCTGGAACGGTTGTTGTAGATGGAATCGTCGCACTGCCGGATCGGGAAAATCCGTTGCAGTAACTTAAGGCTTTCCTTGATTGCGCCGATGCCCGGATAAGGGCCGAAATATTTGCCCTTACGCTTTTTTGCGCCGCGATGCAGGGTGATCTGGGGAAAGTCATGCTCGCTGGACAGGAAGATATACGGATAGGATCTATCATCCCTTAAGCAGATATTGTAGCGGGGCTTATGACGTTTGATCTGCTGGCATTCCAGCAATAAGGCCTCGCCCTCGGTATGGGTGACCGTGACTTCAATGTTGGCAATCCTGGCGACCATCGCCTGTTGCTTGGTCGAGGCGGTTTGCTTTTTAAAATAACTGGAAACGCGGTTTTTAAGATTCTTGGCCTTGCCGATATAAATAATCTCGCCCTGATCATTAAACATCTTGTAAATGCCGGGGCGCGTGGTCAGGTTTTTTAAAAACGCTTTAACGTCAAAACTGTTTTCTGGTAACTCGGGGCTCACTCTTTATCCTGATAGCATACGGCGTAATTCAATAAATCCGTTGTGCAAATATTTTAACAGCAACAAGGAGCGCTATCTGCATAATATACTTTATCGGACGACCCTTAACGACGCGACGTCCGACACCAGATTTTCGGCATAGAATAAATGCAGGACTGCATTAACAACATCCGTGCGGATTATGCAGGAGTGCAGGTGCAATTGCCTAGACACGAAGTTAGATTTGTCTTCGTGTTCTCGGCAACTGCTCCTGCGTTGCTCTACCTCCTGCATCCATGCAGTCGTTCGTGCCTTCGTGGTGCATTTATACAAGCTAATTAACGCCTTGCATCAAGCTATATCCGCCAGATTTCCCTTGGTTTCCAGCCACACTTTCCTGTCTTGCGAGCGTTTTTTAGCCAGCAATAAATCCAGCTGACCGTTGGTGTCATCGTCTTCAAGCACCGTTAACTGTACCAATCTGCGAGTATCCGGATTCATGGTGGTTTCCCGAAGCTGGCTGGGATTCATTTCGCCCAGACCTTTAAAGCGCTGCACATTGATTTGGCCTTTAAGTTTTTCGGCGGTAATACGATCAAGCACACCTTGGCGTTCGGCTTCATCCAGCGCGTAAAACACCCGTTTGCCGACATCGATACGGTACAACGGCGGCATCGCGACAAAAACATGACCGGCCACCACCAGTGCATTGAAATGTTGATAAAACAAGGCGCAGATCAAGGTCGCGATATGGTTACCGTCAGAATCGGCATCGGCCAGGATGCACACCTTGCCGTAACGCAGGTTCTGTAAATCGCTGGAACCCGGCTCTATACCCAAAGCTACGGCAATGTCATGGACTTCCTGCGACGCCATCACCTGATTCGACTCAACTTCCCAGGTGTTAAGAATCTTGCCGCGCAACGGCATAATCGCCTGAAAATCGCGCTCCCGCGCCTGTTTGGCCGAACCGCCGGCCGAGTCCCCTTCGACCAGGAACAATTCAGTCCGGGCTATATCCTGCGCCGAACAGTCGGCCAGTTTGCCCGGCAATGCGGGGCCTGAGGTGATTTTTTTGCGGATGATTTTTTATTGGAACGCAACCGCTTTTGCGCGCTGGAAATAATGATTTCGGCGATTTTCTCGCCTTCGGCAGGATTCTGGTTTAACCACAAACTAAAGCTGTCTTTAGCCACGCCGGACACAAAGGCCACGCATTCGCGGGAACTGAGCCGCTCCTTGGTTTGCCCTGAAAACTGCGGATCTTCCAATTTTACCGACAATACGAAATGGCAATTTTCCCAGACATCTTCCGGAGCGACTTTAACGCCGCGCGGCAGGATATTCCTGATGTCGCAAAACTCGCGCATCGCTTCGGTCAGGCCTGCCCGCAAGCCGTTAACATGGGTTCCGCCTTGCGCAGTCGGCACCAGATTCACGTAACTTTCGGCCAGCACTTCCGCCGGATTTTCAATCGCCCAGACGATGCCCCATTCAACGGCTTCATGATTGGCGGCCATGTTGCCCATAAACGGCTGTTCAGGACAATAGTCAATATCGCCGATGCGATCGAGCAAATATTCCTTGAGGCCGTCCTGATAACACCAAAAATACTCTTCGTCGGTTTGATCGACTTTCAGGGATATTTTCAAGCCCGGACATAAAACCGCCTTGGCGCGCAACACGTGCTTCAGCTTTAAAACCGATATTTTATTGGAATCGAAATATTTTTCATTCGGCCAGAATCGGATAGACGTGCCGGTATTATTCTTGCCGACCGTGCCGGTCTCCATCAACTCAGTCTGTTTTTCGCCATCGGCATAGTCCATTCGGTAAATCTTGCCATTCCTTTTGACTTCCACTTCCAGCTTTGCCGACAAGGCGTTAACGACCGAGACGCCGACGCCATGCAAACCGCCGGAAAACTGGTAATTCTTATTGGAAAATTTTCCGCCCGCATGCAGCTGGGTCAAAATCACCTCAACACCGGGAATGCCTTGCTCGGGATGTATATCGACCGGCATGCCCCGGCCATTATCGCTGACCAGCACCGAGCCGTCCTTATACAAGACCACATCGATACTCGTCGCATGACCCGCCATCGCCTCATCGACGCTGTTATCAACGACTTCCTGTACCAGATGGTTGGGCCTTGTGGTGTCCGTGTACATGCCGGGACGCTTTCGTACCGGCTCCAATCCGCTTAAAACTTCAATTGCCGCCGCGTTATATTCGTTACTCATACTTCCTAATCACTCACAATTCAATTTCATATATAATGCAGAACGAAAGGCAAAAGGCGAAAGGCACAAATTCTTCGCCTTTTGCCTTTTGCCCTTCGCCTTAATAATACATCGTACCATTAAATTTTTTTTATCTCATGCCGAAAAAGAAAACCGCGACTTTATTCGAAGACTCTCTCGCCGAACTTGAGCAGCTGGTTAGCCAGCTTGAACAAGGCGATATTTCACTCGAAGAATCATTAAAGTCATTTGAGCGCGGGGTCAACCTGACTCGCACCTGTCAAAAAGCCCTGCAAGAGGCCGAACAGAAAGTTCAAATCCTAATTGAAAAAAACGGCACTCAAACCCTGGAGCCATTTACCGATGAGTAATGCGTTAAAAGACTATCTTGATTTTTGTCAAAACCGCGTAGAAAGAGCTTTAGACGCTCGCCTTCCCAGCGAAAGCATATTGCCGCAAAAGCTGCATCGGGCGATGCGCTACAGCACATTGGACGGCGGCAAGCGCATGCGTCCGATGCTGACCTATTGCACCGGGAAAACGCTGGGCATAGCTCCCGAAGCATTGGACGGCCCGGCTTGCGCTGTCGAGTTCATCCACGTTTATTCATTGATACATGACGATCTACCGGCGATGGACGATGACGATCTTCGCCGCGGCAAAGCCACCTGCCATGTCGCTTTCGATGAAGCGACCGCTATTTTAACCGGCGACGCGCTGCAGGCTTTGGCTTTTGAAATACTGGCCAATGATCCCAGCATTACAGCAACCGCTGAAGGCCGCCTGAAAATGATTATCGCTTTAACCAAAGCCAGCGGTTCCCAAGGCATGGTGGGCGGTCAGGCTATCGACCTGGAATCGGTAGGCACAAAATTGACCCTGCCTGAACTTGAAAACATGCATATCCATAAAACCGGCGCGTTGATTCGTGCCAGCGTCAATATGGCGACGCTGGCGAAAGCGGATATAGACCCGGATGTCGCCAAAAAACTGGATAATTACGCCAAGTGCATCGGCTTATCGTTCCAGGTTAAGGATGACATTCTCGACGAAGAAAGCGATACCGCAACACTGGGAAAAACTCAAGGCAAAGACCAGGATAACGACAAACCCACCTACCCTGCCCTGTTAGGACTGGCCGGAGCCAAACAAAAAGCGCAGGAACTGCATGAGCAAGCGCTGGACAACCTGAATATTTTCGGCAGTGAAGCCGATTTATTGCGCGATTTATCGCTTTATATTATTCAACGGGATCATTAAGTTTTTACCTTGTATCGTTCCCGTATTCCAACGCGGGAACGATACCATCCCTTCAAAAAAACCTGCCTGCTGACAAGAAACCAGGGAAAGTTATTGCCGGTTTATTGTCATACTGCCCGAAAAACAATGTACAGCAATCCCTAACACAATGTCATATAAAGCTATTTTTAATTCGGCACTCTTTATGCTGGATACCTGATGAATTTAATTTAGTCTTTTTAGGGGTACGGTCATGACAACGCAAAACACAGCTACAGCAGATTCATCCTGGACAATATTTATTGAAATATTAAGCGATGAATTCACCGCGAAAACAGGATTCGGGGTATATGCCCATATCACGCCAACGGATGTCAATCAGGCTTACCAACAATATCAACTACGCAATGCGCCAATGCGACTATTCGTCCGCGAATATGTCAGGCACTATGTCTAAAGCTATTTATGCTCAACAAATTTCATCCAGCGCAAACGGTTGGCATTGGTAACCACGGTCACTGAAGACATGGCCATAGCCGCACCGGCAATCATCGGGTTTAACAAAATGCCGAATAGCGGATACAACAAACCCGCCGCAACCGGAATGCTGATCGTGTTATAGAAAAACGCACCGAGCAGATTTTGTTTGATATTGATGACCGTCGCTTTGGATAATTCAATGGCTTCAGGCACTTTGAGCAAGGAACCTTGCAAAATAACCACATCGGCGCTTTCAATAGCGACATCGGTTCCTGTACCGATCGCAAAACCGACATCAGCCTGAGCCAATGCCGGTGCGTCGTTGATACCGTCGCCGACCATGCCGACGATTTCACCCGCTTGCTGCAACTCTTTAACTACCGCCGCTTTATCCTGTGGCAATACCTGCGCCCGCACTTCTGAAATACCTGCCTGTTCGGCAATGGCATGAGCGGTTATTTGATTGTCCCCGGTCACCATGATGATGCGCACGCCCTGATCTTTCAACAATTGCACGGCATGTGCCGAATCCTTTTTAATCGGATCGGAAACGGCAATAATGCCGGTTATTTTGTTATCTACGGCAAGCAGCATCGGCGTTTGGCCCAAAGCCGACAGTTGTTCCAGCCGGTCGTTAAAGCGTGTAAAGCTAACGCCTTGCTCATCCATCAGCGCCTTGTTGCCGAACAACACGCGCCGCTCGTTAATTGTCGCCATTACCCCGTGACCCGCGACGGCGGCAAACTGTTTAACTTTTTCCAATTTGATTTGTTTATCTTCCGCTGCCGACAAAATAGCCGCCGCCAACGGGTGTTCCGAGCCTGATTCGATACTCGCCGCCCAGTGCAGCACCTGCTCTTCGCTAATGTCGCCGATGGCTTCAACAGCAGAAACTGTCGGCTTGCCTTCGGTTACCGTGCCGGTTTTATCGAGTATTAAGCAAGTCAGTTTTCCCGCCGTTTGCAAGGCTTCGCCCTTCCGAATCAAAATCCCCGATTGGGCGGCGCGGCCCACCGCGACCATCACCGAAATAGGCGTCGCCAAGCCCAAAGCACAAGGGCAAGCGATCACCAGAACGGTCATTGAAGTAACAAAGGCGTAACCCAATGAAGGTTCAGGCCCAAAAGCGTACCAAATCAAAAAAGTCAGCACGGAAATCACGACCACAGCCGGTACGAAAACGCTGGAAATTTTATCCGCCAAGCGGGCGATTTCGGGCTTGCTGCTTTGCGCTTGCCGGACGCTTTTAATAATCTGCGCCAGCGCGGTATCGCGGCCGATCCGGGTTGCAGTAAACAAAAAACTGCCGGTCTGGTTCATGGTTCCGGCAACCACTTCCGCACCTGCGGTTTTTTCTACCGGCAGAGACTCGCCGGTCAGCATCGACTCGTCAACCGTGGAATGCCCTTCCAGCAACACGCCGTCAACGGCGATTTTCTCGCCGGGCCTGACTCTTAACGTTTCGCCCAAACCGACTTGCTCGATAGCAACATCCATTTCTTCGCCGTTTCTGATCACGCGCGCGGTACGCGGCTGCAAACCGATCAGTTGCCGAATGGCGCTGGAGGTCTTGCCTCTGGCCAGCGTTTCCAAACCGGAACCCAGATTTATGAAGGCCAGAATCATTACGGCAGCTTCAAAATAGGCATGTTTCGCCAGGGACGGCAAGGTATCGTAATAATCGATAACAATGCAGGAATACAGCCACGCCGAACCTGTACCCAAGGCAATCAGGGTGTCCATGTTAGCCTGCCCCAGCGTTAATGACTTGTACGCACCGCTGTAAAAATGCCAGCCTGAGTAGATCAGCACGCTTACGGTGATCAGGGCGATTTCCGGCCACACCCATAGACCTGTCGATGAACCGATTTCCGGCAACCAGCCAAAATGTTCGGCTACCATCAGCGATAGTCCGAAAGCTCCTGCCACCGCCGCTTTTTTCATCAGCTGACGGTAGCGTTGCAACTCTTGTTCTTCCTGTTCGGCAGGATCTTCAAACCCTTCCATCACCGCCGCATCGTAACCGGCCGCTTTAACGGCCTGCTTTAATAATTCAGGATCGGCCTGGCCTTTAACCACGGCGGAATGATCGGCAAAGTTGACACTAACTGAAGTTACTCCCTCTACCGCCGCCAAGGCGCCCTCAACGGCGCTGACGCAGCCTGCGCAACGCATGCCTAAAACGGATAGCCGCAATTCGTCGGAAGTCTTTGTATTCATAAAATCACCTTTCCCATTACGATGTTTCTACGGTAAAACCCGCATCGATAATAGCGTTAGCAATAACATCCAAGCTGGTTTTTTCAGCATCGAATTCAACGTTGACCTCGTTGTTTTTGCTTGATGCATTAACCGACAACACACCATCGATAGCTTCCAATTTACTCGTCACATTGGCTTCACAACCGCCGCATTTCATGCCGGTAACGGTTAACGATACAGATTCAGTCATTTCAGTCTCCTTAATGTGGGTAGAGAAGCTGTATTGCAACGTCTCTACAGTAATAGCTTTATATCATACTCGACTGATAGCCGGTAATCATGGTATAAATCCGGGCATATATGAGGTTGCGCGACAAGTTTTTGTACCCTTTGGGTAAGCCCGATCTACAAGTATTTAAATTTAACACCTTAAGTAATTCAAATGGCAGACATTATAATTGGGCGGCAACAGATTTTTGACCAAAAGCTGAATATTTACGCCTATGAACTCCTTTTCAGAGGCAATGATTTTGACCTGAATCATAGCGACGGCGCTACCCAAGCAACCAACCAGGTCATTACCGATACCATTTTAGAACTTGGACTCAACACCATAGTAGGCCCTCACAAAGCCTTCATTAACTTTACGACGCAAAACATTCTGGACAAAACACCTTTACACCTTCCTAAAGATAGGATCGTTATCGAGGTGCTCGAAAATGTTGAAATTGACTCAAGAGTCGTCGCCAACTTAAAAGAACTGTCAACGCTAGGCTACATCATTGCCCTGGATGATTTTGTCTTTTCCGAGGAATGGACGCCTTTGGTGGAATTTGCCGACATTATCAAGCTGGACATTCTGGAAATGGGCGAGTCTAAAACTCGGGCACTCATTAATCAACTCAAGCCCTACAATGTACAACTGCTCGCAGAAAAAGTAGAAACATATTCTGAGTATCAATACCTTGTCGAATTAGGCTGTGATTATTTCCAGGGTTTCTTTTTTAACAAACCCAATATCGTTTCCGGCAAACGCGTCAGCGTCAATCAAACAGCCGCCATTCAACTGTTAAATACCGTTAACAACCCGGATGTTGAATTTGAAGACCTGACCAAGATAATATCCCTGGATGTCGGACTCAGCTATAAACTGCTGCATTATATAAATTCCGCATTTTTCTCCTTACCCAATAAAGTTTCGTCCATTAACCATGCCATTTCCTATCTGGGGCTAAAGGAAATAAAACGCTGGATAAACATATTGACGCTGGCATCCTTATCCAACAAGCCGGAAGCGGTCATGCAAAACGCATTGATCCGCGGCAAAATGTGCGAGGAACTGGCTGCCCTGAGCGACAATAAATCAGACAATTTTTTCCTGATCGGCATCTTATCCAATCTGGATAGCTTGCTGGATATGCCCTTGGATGAAGCGCTCAGCCAATTGCCTTTGGCCGACGATATTGTTGCCGCCATATTGCATAAAAAAGGACTCGGCGGCGAAGCGCTTAAGTGTGTCATCAGTTATGAACATTGGGATATTTCATCAATAGCCTTTAAGGATATTGACCAATCCATTATTGGCGACGCTTATATTCGCAGTATAAACTGGGCAAAAGACGTTATGGGCAATATAAACTAATGCCGCTAAATACAATCACCAACCAAACTATCGCGCTTGCCGGCATCGCCCAGGCAGCCGCACTGGTTCAGCAACTGGCAACAACCGGCAGCGCCGATTCGTCCGCCCTTGAGGCCAGCATTGCCAGTCTTTTTGTTAATGATGAACATGGCGTGGAAAACGTATACGGCGGATTATCAGGCCTTAAGCTGGGACTTGAACAGCTTAACGATCAAATGACCGGCCTCAAAATAGCCAATCCCGAACAGGCACGCTATGCCGCCTCGCTGGTTTTCCTGGAGAACCAACTATCCAGGCAACCGGCCATGCTTAAAACCATTTTTACCGGAATTGAGCGCGCCCAGACACAATCGGAACATTTCGGCCAACTACATGAGAATGTACTGGCGAATCTCGGCGATATTTATCACACCACCATCAGCACCCTGCAACCGAGAATCATGGTCAATGGTGATCAGGAATACTTATCCAGACCTGACATCGTCAATAAAATACGCGCCTGTCTGCTGGCCGGGATACGTTCGGCTATTCTTTGGAAACAATGCGGCGGCACCCGCTGGAAGTTCCTTTTTTACCGTAAAAAAATCCAGGCTGAATTGCAAAAACTGCTGCAACAGCGTTAGCCCCGGCATGACTACCCTTATCGAAGCCGAGCACCTGACCCGTTATTACGGCAAACATTGCGCTGTTAACGATGTCAGTTTTACCTTAGCCAAAGGCGAAGTACTCGGTTTTTTAGGTGCCAACGGCGCAGGCAAAACCACCACCATGCAGATGCTGTGCGGCAATCTCGCACCCAGCGCCGGACAAATTAAAATCAACGGTTTCGATCTGCTGGATCAGCCCAAAGCCGCCAAACTGAACCTGGGTTACTTGCCCGATACACCACCGCTCTACAAAGAATTAACCGTGCAGGAATTCCTGCTTTATTGCGCCCGGCTGCACGGCATCGACAAAAACGCCGTCACTCATGCCATTGAACGAGCCGAAGAGCGATGCGGCTTAACCGATGTCGCCGACCGCCTGATCGCCAACCTGTCCAAGGGCTTTCAGCAGCGAGTCGGCATTGCCCAGGCTATCTTGCACAATCCCGAAGTGATCGTGCTGGATGAGCCGACGGTCGGCCTTGATCCCATTCAAATCAGGGAAATACGCGCATTAATCAGGGAGTTGGGGCAGGATCACGGCGTCATTCTGTCCACCCATATACTCACCGAAGTGCAGGAATCCTGCACACACGTACAAATCATTGATCAAGGACAACTGATCCTGAATGAAACCATCGCGGGACTCAACCGGCAAATGGATACCGGCACCCTGCAAGTCAGCACCCGGCTAACGCCCGACATTAACAGCTTATTGACCATCCCCGGCATCAGTTCTATCGAAAGCATTACCGAAAACCGGATCATCATTCACCACAGCGTAACCGCCAACCCGGCCGAACAAATTGCCGCGCTTGTCATTGCCGCCGGATGGGGACTACAGGAATTGACCCCGGTAAAAAGGTCGATGGAAGATATTTTTATCAGCTTAACCAAAGAGCATCGCGAGTTATGAGCATGTATTCAGAGCCATCAAATATAATGGAACGCAGATGACGCAGATGATTATGATAAACACAGATAAATCCTATTCAATCATAATCATCTGCGTTCCATTTCTCTAACTGGGTAATTGCCATGATTTTAACCATTGCTTCCCGCGAATTCAGATCCCTGTTTTTATCGCCGATGGCCTGGACGATATTAGCCATCCTGCAATTCATCCTGGCGTTCCTGTTTTTAACCCAGGTTGAAGCCTTCACCACGCTCCAGCCCAAACTGGCTTCCATTGAAGGCGCGCCCGGCTTGACCGACATTATCGTGCCGCCATTATTCGGCAACGCCGGCATTATTCTTTTGCTGGTCACGCCGTTATTAACCATGCGCCTGATCTGCGAAGAACGCCGCAATAAAACCTTGTCTTTGCTGCTTTCCGCACCTGTTTCCAATATCGACATTATCCTCGGCAAGTATCTAGGCATACTCGGGCTGATGCTGCTGATCATTGCGCTGATCACCCTGATGCCGCTATCTTTGCTGTGCGGTGCCGAGCTGGATTTGGGCAAACTGTTCGCCAATATCTTAGGCTTACTGCTGCTGGTCAACGCGTTTGCCGCGATCGGCCTGTTTATGTCCTGCATCGCCGGACACCCCACCGTTGCCGCGATGGGCACTTTCGGTATGTTGCTGCTGCTGTGGATTCTGGACTGGTCGGTCGGCATGAACGACCAACGTAGCGAACTGTTTGAATACCTGTCGATCCTCAGGCACTTCCAGAATATCCAAAGCGGCCTGATCAGCACGGTCGATGTCAGCTATTTTTTGCTGTTTACCGCCACCTTCATCGCGCTGAGCATCCGCAGCCTCGATAATGACCGCTTGCAAAAATGAAAATATCGCCGCATAAACACCAGCAAATCCGCTTAAAAAACGGGCTCATCACCCTGGTTTTATTGTGCCTGCTCGGCACTTTAGCCTGGTTAAGCACCCGCTACAGCGCAGAAACCGACGTAACCGGAAACAGCAGCAACAGCCTGTCCCAAGCCTCGCAAAAACTGCTGGGATCGCTGCCCGATAAGATACAACTCACCGCCTATATTAAAAAAGACCCGTCGCTAAGAAGCCAGATAGCCCAATTGGTAGCCCGCTATAAACGCCATAAAGCCGATCTGGCGCTGACCTTTATAGATCCCGACTCCCAGCCGGAAAAAACCCGCGAACTGAATATAGATGCGGCAGGCGTTATTATTGTCGAATATCAGGGCCGTAGCGAAAAACTGAACTTTATCGACGAATCATCGCTGACCAATGCCCTGCTGCAACTGGCGAATGCCGATGAGCGCTGGGTCACCTTCCTGACCGGCCACGGCGAACGCGCTCCTGACGGCATCGCCAATTTCGATTTAGGCCAATTCGGCAAGGAACTGGATCGACGTAAAATCAAAGCTCAAACCATCAACCTTGCAACCCTGCCCGCCATTCCCGATAACTCCGCGTTGCTGGTGATTACCGCTCCCGCCGTGCCGTTGTTGGCAGGTGAAATTGAACTGATCAAACGTTATATCCGGCAAGGCGGTAATCTGCTGTTGCTGACCGATCCAGGTAACCGGCACCTAGACGCATTGCAACAGTCGCTGGGCTTACACCAGCTGCCGGGAACCATCGTAGATAACAGTTCCAAACTATACGGCATTAACGACCCCAGTTTCGTGCTCGCCAGCGATTATCCGCCTCATCCGATCACTCAGGGCTTTCAGACCATAACCGTTTATCCCGTTACCGCCGCGCTGGAAATCGGCGAAGAAACGGATTTCAAAACCGTCGCCTTACTCAAAAGCGCAATGCAGTCATGGACGGAAACCGGCCCGATAGCAGGAAAAATTGTTTTTGACGCAGATGGCGACGAAAAACAAGGTCCGCTCACCTTCGCGTATGCCCTGACCCGAGATCTTGATAAAAACCCTTCGACAGGCTCAGGACAGGCTCAAGGCGGGACTTTCGAGCAGCGCATCGTCGTTATCGGCGACGGCGATTTTCTATCCAACTCCTATATCGGCAATGTCGGCAATCTGGACATGGGCTTAAGAATGATCAACTGGCTGATTCACGATGACCGGTTTATCGACATCCCCGCCAAAATAGCAACCGATAAAAGCCTGCAACTAAGCCAGATCAGCGTCGCCGTTATCGGCTTTGGTTTTTTGGTGGTCATACCGCTGCTGTTGATGGGTACGGGCTTTTACATCTGGCGCAAACGCAAGCAACGTTAAGATTTCACTGCGTCACTGCCATTAAGTTTGTGAGCTAGAGGCCTATCGCCTCGACTTCATAGGCATGGGCTTTCCCAGTACGGCCTGATCAAGCCGTTTTACCGACATCAACAGCGTCTCCTATCCTGTCATCGGTTTTGGACGCTTTCTTAGCGGCATACATTTGTTCATCGGCTTTCCGGATCAAGGTATCGGGCTCCCCGTATTTATCCGGGCCGGTTTGCACGACGCCGACGCTCAGCGTTACATTTTTAAAGCACTGACTAATTTCAGCGCTGAGGCGATTGACGTATCTCTCCCGAGCCTGCTCTTCTTGGCAGTTGGGCAGGATTAAACAAAATTCGTCGCCGCCGTAACGAAAACAGCAATCTTCTTCACGGGAAATTTTCTTGATCGCGGCACCCACCGCACGCAGAATATGGTCGCCATGCGGATGGCCGTGATTGTCATTGATGGCCTTGAATTCGTTAATATCCATATAAACAATAGACACCGGCTCGTGGCGCCGTTGAGCGATCCGCAGTGTTCGGGTCAGGGTTTCGTTCAAGTAGCGCACGCTTAGCAAGCCTGTCAGCGAATCGACGCGGGTTAACTCTTCGAGCTGTTGAGTACGCTCCCTGACCTTTTCTTCCAGTGCGCAGGCATAACGCTCGGACTTTTCCTTGGAAATTTCGATTTCCGAAACCAGACTGCGGATATAGGTTTCAAACACCAGCGTTATGTCGAACAACAGCAATTTGTCGAGCGCTGCAAGCATGCCCTGACGTTCCGACTTATCGGTGAGCGTTTCGAAAATGATTTCAAGCAGCAGGCTTTTGAGCGTGTTGATGGCAGAAAGATACAACTTCGGCTCGACGCCAATGCGTTTATGCACCAGGCCGATCCGGAGCCGATTGTTCACATACTCAAGGTCGTACAGCCCGCTGAATAAATCGAGCACATATCTGCGCTGCGCATTCTTCAGGCGATCCAATGTATCCGCGTCGCCGATCAACAACGCGATTTCGGCGACGCTGGTCTGCATTTGGTAAAAAGTTTCCACCAAGGCATCGACTCTGCCTTCAATGATTGCACGATAGTCTTTCAGGCGTTTGAAATCCTCGTCGGACAGGGCAAGCAGCAATTTACGATTCTCGATGTCGAACTCAGTAATTCGCATCTGCTCAAGTAAAGTTTGATCGGTTTGTTTCAATTCCATCTCCAATATGTAATCTTCTGATTTAACCTGACACCGCTCTTAAACAGGAAAAGGTAACTCTTATAATTGAGGATAGCGTAACAGCCATCAAACATAAAGTCGGCTTGTTAAATCCAGTCGAACAGACAGAATTATCCCGCGCCCGATTACCTGGCGCGTGGGGCGGCTGCAGGTCAGAAATGATACTAAAGGCTATACGCCGTATCAGATTGCGGCACGGCGTCTCCAACTTGAAAGATCGCTGGAAAGGAAGGATCAGGATGACGAAGCGAAATTGGAATCACCGGCTCATTTGCATGGATACTCTTTTGGGACGGACACGCACTGACAATGCGACGGCTGATTTGTGCAATGCAAACGCTGTGCGTACCTTCACGTACGAATGCGTAGCGACACCTTCTTATTCCATAGCAGAAGCATCCAAATCATCGGATTCCACGGCCCCATGGGCCTTACTGCCCCCTTCTTCCTTGAGGGAGAAGGTTGGACTGAAGGGCTGGACGCGCAGTGTCCCGTATACGCAAGACGTTGGTCGTGATTAGCAGCGCAACGCGTGGGAATGAAGTAACACCATTACATCAACCCGGAACGGTCAGTGTTGACGGTATTCGCGAATAGCAGTGCATAGGAAAACGCTGGAGGTATCGGGGCGCGTCGCTCCGCTACCATAATGAAGAAAAAGGAACTGCCGGGAACATAGACGCGCCGAAAGCGGAACATAAGCGGAACACCGAAATGTAACAAAAATAGAGGTTACACTGCGCCTACCGCATAGTGGACGAGATTGATTTTAGCGCGGCAAACCGGATGCTTGAGATGTTACATTAGGCTTTAGGGTACGCTCAGCGTACCCTACCGTGCTGTTGATCTGAGTCACATTATTCTCTAACTATCTTCCTCCCCGATTTTATGGTGTATTTCTTGAACTGCTGAAATTTCCTTTTCCGTCAGGTCTTCCACATTGATTAGTCGGTTATCGGCATGCTTCGTGACTGCTATCAGTTCATTGAGCTTGACCTGCAATATGGACAGCTCCTTATTCTGGCCGCGCTGTATTAGAAATACCATTAGAAACGTAATGACACCAATATAGATCGATAATCCACGTTCCCAGTCCTGAGAAAACCCATAGATTAATCCCGCTACAAACAAGACAAGAATAGAGAGCAGGGCTGCGACAAACCCGCTTGCGCTACCTGTCCATTTTGCGAAACGGTGTGTAAAAGTCTCAAGTCGGTCAGATATGATTTCCTTTTGGTCGACATCATCTGAGAGCAGTGCGGCGGCAAACTCACTTGCGCTATTCGCCCATTTTGAGAAACGACTTATTAAAATTTCAAGTTGGTCTGATTTCATCATATTCTTATTTCCTT
>scf_100011_pt584 | contig 50508 bp, 53 predicted proteins | sample Micenr1anaerobic_FD_49594 | JGI IMG/M metagenome (IMG submission 49594) | reverse complement strand
CTTGGCAAAAATTCAACAAGTTTTACTTGAAAGCCGGCCGAATTGAAAATCTGACAGACTGGAGCGATGTGGAAGAGCTATCCGGTTTTTCCGGCTTTTATCGGATTAAATTCGATTACCGCTACCGTATCGGTATTTATTACGGGAATGGAGTAATACAGTTTTTGCGCGTGGGCGGCAGAGAAAGCTTCTATAAGAAATTCCCGTAACAGGCAATAATGAAACTCAAATTTAAACACCAAGCCTACCAAACCCATGCCGTCGAAGCCGTGGCGGATTGCTTTGCCGGGCAGTCGTTGACCACCGGTATTCAATATCGCGTCGATCCGGGCCGGGGTAAACCGGGCGGACAGCAAAGCCTGTTGGAGGGTAACGGGTTTTGCAATAACAAGCTTGCCCTGACGCTGCCGTGTATTCTGGACAATATCCACAACGTCCAACGCCGCCAAAACCTGCCGCTTTCTACGGCGCTGGCCGGCAGTAAAATTTGCCCGGTAAATCTGGATATTGAGATGGAGACCGGCACCGGCAAGACTTATTGCTATATCAAGACGGTATTCGAGCTGAACCGGCGCTACGGCTGGAGCAAGTTTATCGTGGTGGTGCCGAGTATTGCGATCCGCGAAGGCGTGTATAAATCGCTGGAAATTACCGCCGAACATTTCTTGGAAGACTACGGCAAGCGCGCCCGGTTTTTTATCTACAACTCCAAGCAATTGCACAATCTGGAAAGCTTTTCTTCCGATGCCGGTATCAATGTGATGGTCATCAACGTGCAGGCGTTTAATGCGACCGGCAAGGATAATCGTCGCATTTATGAAGAGCTGGACGATTTCCAGTCGCGCAAGCCGATTGAGGTGATTGCGGCCAATAACCCGATTTTGATTCTGGACGAGCCGCAAAAAATGGAGGGCGCGAAAACGCTGGAGTCCTTCAAAGGCTTTAATCCGCTGATGATTTTGCGCTATTCCGCCACCCATAAAACCGAGCACAATAAAATCCATCGTCTCGATGCGCTGGATGCCTATAACCAGAAACTGGTGAAGAAAATCTCGGTGCGCGGGATTTCGGTCAAAAACCTTAGCGGCGCCAACGCGTATTTATACTTGGATAGCGTTGAAGTTTCGGCCAGCAAAGCGCCGGTCGGACGGGTCGAGTTGGAAATCAAGCAACAGTCCGGCATTAAACGGGTGCTGCGCAAGTTGAGCAAGGGCGACAACCTGTTCGAGCTGTCCAAGCTGGATCAATATAAAGGCTTCGTGGTCGCAGATATTAATGCACATACCGATACACTGAGCTTTACCAATGGCGTGGAGCTGACCGGCGGCGAGGCTTTCGGCGATGTCAACGAATCCACGTTGCGGCGCATTCAAATCCGCGAGGCGATTAAAGCCCATTTTGAAAAAGAGCAGGCGTTGTTTCATCAGGGCATTAAGGTGCTGTCGTTGTTTTTCATCGATACGGTTGCCAAGTATCGCTGCTACGACTGCAAGGATGCAGGAGGTAGAGCACCAAAAGTAGGCGCTTTAGGCGACGCAGGAGCAGTTGCCGATAACGAAAACGGGGAATCTTCCGGCGAATACGCGCAAATGTTTGAGGAGGAGTACAGTCGTTATTTGGACGAAGTGCTGACAGCTGACGATAATCCTTATAACGATTATCTGCGCGGCATCGAGGTATCCAGAACTCATGAGGGTTATTTTTCCATCGATAAAAAGAGCAAACGTTTGGTCGATCCTGCGACCGGGAAAAAATCCAGCGAAACCGACGATGTCGATGCTTACGATTTGATTTTGAAAGACAAGGAACGCTTGTTGTCGCTGAGCGAGCCGGTGCGCTTTATTTTCTCCCATTCTGCGTTGCGCGAAGGCTGGGATAATCCCAATGTCTTCGTGATCTGCACTTTGAAACATAGCGACAACATGATCTCGCGTCGTCAGGAAGTCGGTCGGGGAATGCGGCTTTCGGTCAATCAATTCGGCGAGCGCATGGACAACCCGGCTACGGTGCATCAGGTGAATGTGTTGACCGTGGTGACCGGCGAAAGTTACATCGAGTTTGTCACCGGCCTGCAACGCGATATTAGCGAATCGCTGTCTGCGCGTCCCCGCATTGCGGATGAAAAATACTTCACCGGGAAAGTGTTTAAAACGGCGGCTGGAGATGTGGAGGTGACGGCGGATGCTGCCAAAGACATTGAGTTTTATCTGATTCAAAATGGGTATGTCGATAAGAACAGGCATATCACAGCCAAATATCATGAAGCAAAAAAGGAGGGGCAACTCGCCGAATTGCCGTCGGAACTGTTGCCCCATGCAGAACAAGTGTTCCAGCTGATCGATAGCGTGTTCAGCGATGCCCAATTACCGCCCATTGGTAATGATCGCAACATCAAAATCAACCCGCTTAACGCCAATTTCGACAAGAAAGAATTTAAGGCGCTTTGGAATCGCATCAACCATAAGGCTGCTTATGCCGTCGATTTTGAAACGCAGGAACTGATTAATAAATGTGTGCTTGAACTGGATAAGGAACTACATGTCAGTCCCTTGCAATACACCGTGCAACGGGGCGAGCAAAAGGTCGAGACGACTTATGATGAGGTTAAACAAGGAGAGTCGTTTAAGGTGATGGAGTCGACCCTGGAATCGGACAAGGAATCTATTCGTTCCACCGTCAAATATGACCTCATCGGTAAGCTGGCGCAGGAATCGAAACTTACCCGCCAAACCATTGCCGGTATTCTTCAGGGCATCAGGCCGGACACTTTCAGCCAATATCCAACTAATCCGGAAGACTTTATCGCCAAAGCCTTACGCTTGATCAATGAACAGAAAGCCACGGTTATCGTCGAGCATTTGGTTTATGACACGATTGCAGAAACCCACAGTCTGGATATTTTTACTCAGGAAAAACGAACGGTGGATTTGGCTAAAGCCGGGGATAAACTGAATCGGCACATTTACGATTATGTGTTTACCGACTCCAAGATTGAGCGCACTTTCGTTAATGAGCTGGACACCAGCGCAGAGGTTGTTGTCTACGCCAAGCTTCCGAAAGGTTTTTTTATTCCGACACCTGTAGGTGATTACAACCCGGACTGGGCTATTTCATTTAAAGAAGGGTCGGTAAAACACATTTACTTTATCGCCGAAACCAAAGGTTCGATGTCGTCGATGGAGTTAAGGAAAATCGAGCAATGCAGGATTGATTGTGCGCGGAAGTTTTTTGGCAAAATGACTTCCGAGCAAGTCAAATATGGGGTAGTGGACAGTTACGGCAAGTTAATGGCGTTGGTAAAGTAATTCATACAGGATAATGGTATGGACTCCTCCTTTTTCCAGCGGTATCGCAACGAGCCAAAGTGGAAGCCAGTGATAACTGGCTGACGGAACAGAATAAGCGTGAGCAAGCAGGTTGACGCATCTCTTGCTCACGCTACCACCATTAACTTTTTCCAGGCAACATACCGACCGAACCGGGCTTGATGCGTTTGCAGGTAACAACCACATCTTCCAGATGGCACTGATTTTTACCTTGATTAGTGCCGGTGCAGGGTGTGCAGGCCGCTTTGCCTTCATCCTTCACTTTCTCAACATGCCAGCCGTAACCTTGCGACTGACAGAATGTTTTGCTGTATCGGGTGATGTTGTAGGGCTTTGACGCGGTTGCAATGGCTTCGGATTCCACTTCACAGCCCGCCGAGGGTAGTGTGTTGGCCATAAGATCGCGGTATATATATTCTGTCGCCGACGCTGTTCCGGAAAACAAAGCTAACGCCGCGCAAAGGCATATCAAATTAAGTTTCATAGTTCTCTCCTGATTATTATATTAAGTGGTGCATGGTCACGCTAAGGTCGACAAGAACTGCGGCTTATCCATAGGCAAGTGCGCGGGCTAATCAAAATCTGATGTAGCGGTTAAATAAAAACAACGCCTTGTCATGAAGATAATGGCCGGTAAGTTCAGTTCAACACACGGATATTCATCTGGGCCGTCTCCTCTTCCATTTGCTGTTTGATAGGCGCAAATTTTTCGCTCTCGCTTTGTTTGACCATGCCGATGACGACCAATAAAGTAATTACTGTGCAGCCGACATACAGCCAGAATTTGTCTTTTACTTGTGTTTCTTCGTTCATTTTTTATACCTTCTGTTGTTTTTAAATCATCAATGGATGCGGCAAGGTTGATATGAAAAGCATGGCTTTCATCAACGCCGGGATTGATTCCTCCTGATAAACTACTTCACCTTGATATTTTTGAGCGATCAACAATTTCGTCTGCCAAGTTGCGGTGCATGTCGGTAGGCGCGTGACGCGTAAAATATTCTCTTTTGTGATAGTAGCGGATCAATACTATAAAAGAAGCTCAAGAATACTGTCAACTAAATATCGATTCGATACAAGCGGTGTATGTCGAACAGTTTCACCGTCTCTAAATTTAAAAAACAAGCCCGGCGCTAAGGCGGTGCATCCAGAACTGCATCCTGAGGCAAATTCTGCGATAATAAGCGTAAGTTTTCTGCCTATTTGTGCCGGACCGATGTCGGCTATAACTATTTATTCAACAACGCATCTATGAACGAAAAAACAACATTTAAACCTTGTGACCTGGTTATCTTTGGCGCTTTGGGCGATTTATCCCGCCGCAAGTTGCTCATTTCCTTGTATCGACTTGAAAAAGCCAATTTGATTGAAGCCGATACCCGTATCATCGGTATAGATCAACACGAGGGCGATAATTCAGGGTTTGTCGGGATTATTCATAACAGTTTGCAAGAGTTTTTGAATGAAGTCGTTGATGAACAAATATGGGCGCGGTTTTCGGCACGGTTTTCCTACCTGAAAATAGATTTAACGCAGATGGATCAATACCAGCTGTTGAATACCGTCATTAACGGACAATCCAGGGTTATGGTGAATTATTTTGCCGTGTCGCCTTTCTTATTCACCAATATTTGTCAGGGACTGGCTAAGTGCGGGGTTTTGAATGAAGAATCGCGCATGGTGATGGAAAAACCGATAGGCCACGACCTTAAATCGTCACAAGAAATTAACGATGTCGTTGCCGAGGTGTTCAGCGAGAAACAGGTGTACCGCATCGATCATTATCTGGGCAAGGAAACGGTGCTCAATTTGCTGGCGTTGCGCTTTGCCAATTCCATTTTTACCACCAACTGGGATCACAATACCATCGACCATATTCAGATTACCGTTGCTGAAGAAGTCGGTATTGAAGGCCGTTGGGATTATTTCGACAAAACCGGGCAGCTGCGCGACATGCTGCAAAATCACCTGTTGCAGATTCTGACGTTTGTGGCGATGGAGCCGCCGGTCAACCTGGAAGCGCAAAGTATTCATAATGAAAAAATAAAAGTCCTGGCCGCGCTACGGCCGATCACCAAAGAGAATGTCGAACAAAAAACCGTCCGCGGACTGTACTCGGCGGGGGCGATCAAGGGCAATCCGGTGCCGGGCTATCTTGAAGAGGAAGGAGCCAATACCGAAAGCACGACGGAAAGCTTTGTCGCGGTGAAAGTGGCTATCGATAACTGGCGCTGGGCCGGTGTACCGTTTTACTTGCGCACCGGCAAACGGATGAAATATAAGCGCACTGAAATCGTCGTCAATTTCAAGCAACTGCCGCATAATATTTTTAAGGAAAGCTTCGAGGACCTGCCGTCGAACAAGCTGATCATTCATTTGCAGCCGAATGAAGGCGTGGAAATTCAGATGCTCAACAAAATTCCGGGCATTGACGAAAACATTAAGCTGCAAAAAACCAAGCTGGATTTGAGTTTTTCCGACACCTTTAAAAACAGCAAGATTTTCGGCGGGTATGAGAAATTGGTGCTTGAAGCGATGCGCGGCAATCCCACGCTGTTCCTGAGCCGCGAGGAAATCGAGCAGGCCTGGACATGGATCGATTCGATACAGGATGCCTGGGCGCATACCAATGCCGCGCCGCAACCCTACCCGGCCGGGACTTGGGGCCCTGAGGCGGCTAATGATTTAATTGCCAGGGACGAAAGGGCTTGGGAAGATGAAGCCGATAAATCAATTTAACTTGGCCCTGATTAACCGTCGATAGACTTTAAGCGGTCGATTTTCGGTTTTTTAGGCAGGGTACGCTGTGCGTGCCTTTAGAAATTACCATAAAAGTCAACGCAAAAGGTACGCACAGCGTGCCCTACGGTGAATTGAAAAAGCCGAAAACTTGACCGCTCAAACTAGAAGGAACAATTATGCATCCTGTATTAGAAAACGTAACTAATGAAATTATTGAACGCAGCCGCGAAACGCGCACTGCCTATCTGGCGCGTATCGATGCGGCCGCTAAAAAAGAGCCGCACCGTGCCGAGCTGGCTTGCGGCAATCTGGCCCATGCTTTCGCCGCTTGCGGAGCCGGGGAAAAAAGCGATTTAACCGGACATCAAAAAGCCAATATTGCCATTATCTCTTCTTATAATGACATGCTGTCGGCGCATGAACCGTTTAAGGACGCGCCTGCGCTGATCAAGGCCGCCATTAAGGAAGCCGGGGGCGTTGCCCAGTTTGCAGGCGGCGTACCGGCGATGTGCGACGGCGTCACGCAAGGACGGCCCGGCATGGAGTTGTCGTTGTTCAGCCGTGATGTGATTGCGATGGCTACGGCCGTGGGTTTAAGCCACAACATGTTTGACGGCGCACTGTACTTGGGCGTCTGCGACAAGATTGTGCCCGGACTGTTGATCGGCGCGTTGAGTTTCGGCCATTTGCCCGCCGTGTTCGTACCGGCAGGCCCCATGCCTAGCGGCCTGCCCAACAAGGAAAAAGTGCGTATCCGCCAGCTTTACGCCGAAGGTAAAATCGGCCGTAAAGAGCTGCTGGAGTCCGAGTCCGCGTCCTATCACAGCGCGGGTACCTGTACGTTCTACGGCACCGCAAACAGCAACCAGATGATGGTTGAGATCATGGGCCTGCATCTGCCGGGCAGTTCGTTCATCAACCCTTATACGCCGTTACGCGATGAACTGACCAAAGCCGCAGCCAGACAGGTTTTAAAATTTACTGCGCTGGGCGATGATTTCCGTCCGATTGGACATGCGATCGACGAAAAAGCGATTGTGAACGCCATTGTCGGCTTACTGGCAACGGGCGGTTCCACCAACCACACGATCCATCTGGTCGCCATTGCGCGTGCCGCGGGCATCATTATCAATTGGGATGATTTTGATAAGCTGTCCAGAGCGGTGCCGTTGTTAACCCGTATTTATCCGAACGGCCAAGCGGACATCAATCACTTCCAGGCCGCAGGCGGCATGGGCGTATTGATTGCCGAACTGCTAAAGAACGGCCTGTTGCATGAAGATATTCTGACCGTAGCAGACCAACGCGGCATGAATAATTATCATCAGGAACCCAAACTGGTTGACGGTAAATTGGTTTGGGAGCCTTGCCCGGAAGCCTCTTTGGACGCGGAAGTTATCAGCACGGTCGCCAAGCCTTTTGCGGCCGGTGGCGGCTTGCATGTGATGCACGGCAATTTGGGACGCGGGGTGTCCAAAGTTTCCGCGGTGGCGGAAAAACACCAGATCGTTGAAGCGCCTGCGATGGTGTTTGACGATCAGGACGATGTGGTTGCGGCCTTCAGGCGCGGCGAAATGGAGAAAGATGTTATTGTGGTGCTGCGCTTTCAGGGTCCGAAATCCAACGGTATGCCCGAACTGCACAAATTGACGCCGCCTTTGGGCGTGTTGCAGGATAAAGGCTTCAAGGTCGGGCTGGTCACGGATGGACGGATGTCCGGCGCTTCGGGTAAAGTTCCCTCCGCTATCCACATGTGCCCCGAGTGTGAAGAAGGCGGTCCGTTAACGAAAGTGCGCACCGGCGACATCATTCATCTGAACACCCAAACCGGCGAGGTCAATGTGCTGGTGGACGCGGATGAATTTAATGCCCGCATTCCGGCCGCGAACAGCGCCAAGGGTCACCATTTCGGCATGGGCCGCGAATTGTTCGGCGGTTTCCGTCTGGGTGCGTCCTCTGCTGAAACCGGCGCTTCCAACCTGTTTGTCGTCGATTAATAACTATAAAAATTTGGTAAAACAATGACTAAAAATAACTGGAAAATTCAACCTAACATTATTTTAAACACTTGCCCGGTGATGCCTGTCATGGTCATCCAGGATTTGGAAGACGCCGTTCCTCTGGCGAAGGCCTTGGTCGCAGGCGGCATTAAGGTGCTGGAAATTACGCTACGCACGCCCATCGCGCTTGATGCGATCAGACTTATCAGCCGGGAAGTCGAAGACGCCATTGTCGGTGCAGGCACTATTACTACGCCCGAGCAATTAAAAGCGTCAGAAGATGCCGGTGCCGTTTTCGCCATTAGTCCCGGATTGACACCGAGGCTTTTAGCAGCCGCCAACGAGGGAAATATCGCATTGATACCCGGCATAGCGACGCTGTCGGAGCTGATGTTGGGTATGGAGTACGGGCTGGATCATTTCAAATTCTTCCCGGCCGAAGCGGCGGGCGGCATACCGATGTTAAAGTCGATTGCCGGGCCTGTCCCTAACGTAACTTTTTGCCCGACCGGCGGCATTTCTCCGCAAAATTACAACAGTTATTTGCAGTTAAGCAATGTTGCCTGCGTTGGCGGATCATGGCTGGCGCCTGTGGATGTGGTAAAATCAAAAAACTGGGCCAGAGTGACTGAATTGGCAAAACAGGCCATAGATAGCGCGGTTTCGGTTTAATAGCGCATTTTCTACGTCATCATTTATAGGGCTGCATGGCGCAGTTGTATGAATGAAAGATATTTTCCGGAGCTTGTTATTTTATAAGCAAATTTCTTTTAAAATACCAGTCAAGATTAATCACACTCAAAAGGCCGGCGAACTGCAAAACTTCGCAATTTAGCCGGCTTTTTGATGACGCTACAGACCCTGTTTCAAAACTGAGAAAAACCATGACTAAATTGCGCAGTGTTACCTTAAATGAGAAAACTCAGTCTTTATGCGAGTTGCCTATTTTATCTGGAACTACGGGTCCCGATGTAGTGGACATCCAATCTCTGTATCAACAGACCGGCATGTTTACCTATGATCCCGGATTTACTTCCACGGCCAGTTGCAGTTCATCGATAACGTATATCGATGGTGAAAAAGGGATATTGCTTTATCGCGGTTACCCCATTGAGCAGCTTGCAGAACATTGTACTTTTTTGGAGGTTTGCTATCTGTTGCTGAATGGCGAATTGCCCAACACTGATGAAATGCAGCAGTTCGAAGGTACCATTACCATGCACACGATGGTGCATGACCAACTGACCAATTTTTTTAAAGGCTTTCGTCGAGACGCCCACCCGATGGCCATTATGGTCGCTGTCGTTGGCGCGTTGTCAGCGTTCTATCATGACGCGCTGGACATTAAATCTAAAAGAGATCGTGACATAAGCGCCATCCGCCTGATCGCCAAAGTGCCGACCATTGTGGCGATGTGTCATAAATACAGTACCGGCTTGCCGTTTATGTATCCGCAAAACAAGCTGAGTTACGTTGAAAACTTTATGCGGATGATGCTGGGTACGCCGTGTGACGACTTCGAGCCCAATCCTGTCTTGGTCAAAGCGCTGGACCGGATCTTGATCCTGCATGCCGATCATGAGCAAAATGCCTCGACGTCGACAGTGCGTTTAGCGGGTTCCAGTGGCGCCAACCCTTATGCCTGCATTACTGCCGGGATTGCCTGTCTTTGGGGGGCCGCTCATGGCGGTGCCAATGAAGCTGTTCTCAACATGCTTGAGGAGATTGGCGATGTCTCGAATATCACTAAGTTTATCAACAAGGCCAAGGATAAAAACGATCCGTTCAGGCTCATGGGCTTCGGTCATCGGGTTTATAAAAATTATGATCCGCGTGCCAAATTAATGCGCGAAACCTGTCATGAAGTGCTCACGGAGCTCGGTCTGCATGACGACAAGATATTTAAATTGGCGCTGGAGCTGGAACGTATTGCTCTTGAGGATGAGTATTTCATCGAGAAAAAACTTTACCCGAACGTCGATTATTATTCGGGCATCGTGTTGCACGCATTAGGCATCCCCAGCAACATGTTTACCGCCATGTTCGCGATGGGGCGAACCGTGGGCTGGATTGCCAATTGGGATGAAATGATAGCGGATCCGGATCAAAAGATAGGGCGGCCAAGACAGCTTTATACCGGGATAACAAGACGCGATGTACCGCAGCATATTAAAAAGGGTTAGATCGCCCGCAAGATCAGAGCTGATTAAGGCTCAAGTCCCGGTAAGAGCGGTCTTTGCCGGGCGGTTGCAAGTAATGAATTTATCAAGCATGACTGTTCGTCATATAAAAATTGCATTCATAAACGCCGAAATATGTTCGATTTCTTCAACGCAAAGCCTATGTTCCATCAGGTAATCATGCCATTCAACGTTGTAGTCCATTGCTTTAAGCTTATCAAATGCGGCTTTGCCGGATTCAACCGCTACAACGGGGTCTATGATGCCGTGAGCCATAAATATCGGTGTGCCATTGTTGGCGGCTGAACGCTCGGTTTTCAGTTGATCGACGGTTGGTAAATAAGTCGACAGTGCGACGATTCCGGCCAGTTTATGCGGGTGCCTTAGGCCCGCATGAAGCGCAATGACGCCCCCTTGAGAAAACCCTGCCAATAAAATATTTTCCGATGGAATGCCCTTGTCAATTTCCAGCTGGATCAGTGGTTCAATCAAACCGGCTGATTGATAAATGCCGTCAACATCGACTTTGCGTTCCAGCGACATCTCTAAAATATCGTACCAGGAGCGCATGGACATTCCGCCATTGATGGTAACGGGCTGGACAGGCGCATTGGGGAAAATGAAATGGATATTCGCTTCCGCGCTTAAATGCAGTTCGGGAACAAGTCCTTCGAAATCATGACCATCCGCGCCTAATCCATGCAACCATATCACAGAGTATTTATGCGCTGCTTCAGGCTGTATTTCGATGGTGCTAAGTTGTTCGGAATTCATAAATTCTCCAGGATAAATAAAAATTGCAGGTAGCTTAACTTAATGCCAGGGGTTGCCGTCAAATTTCGGTAAATCAGGGTTCATAGTGTCCCATGGCTGGGCATCTGCCACCCATATATCTTTTTGCGGCTGGAAAATGCCGGGATCATCAAGCGTTGCGGCGGCGACCGGCCTTATGTCGATAAAGGCGCTGTTCCTGCCGAACAGCGAGGTTCCGCATTCAGGACAAAAAGCGCGGTAAACCGTGTGGCCGCTTGCCGCAATGGTTGCGTATTCTTTATAGTTTCCGGTTATGGCGAGGGCTGAGGCTGGAACGAACATGCCTGCAAAATAAGGCGCTCCAATCGCTTTTTGACAGGTTCGGCAATGGCAGTTGAAGCCGCCGATGGGTTTGGCCGAGATTTCATATCTGACTGCGCCGCAAAGGCAACCGCCGGTAATGGGAAGCTTCATGTTGTTCTCCTTCGACTGCGTGGGCAGATATTTTGCTCCATGCAAAATTTGCATTTACCACATCCCTGCGGGTTATGCAGGAGCAATTGCCGAGAAGGTTTGTCGGCAAATCTTAGTACAATAGAGCAGACACACCTAAACTCTGTTTAACAACACCAAATCATAAACAATGCTGGATGATCTTATTTTAATAGCTTTATTGCTGGGCGCATACCTGTACTGGTTTAACGGGCAGCAGGTCAAGGAGGTTGCGCTTAAGGCAGTCAGGGCGAATTGCCTGAACCTGGAAGTCCAGATGCTGGATGAGTATGTTGCCCTAAACAGCAGCCGGTTAAAAAGAGATCAAGCAGGAAAAATGCGGGTGCGGCGGATATTTTTGTTTGAATTTTCTTCAACCGGAAATGAACGTTATAACGGCGTGTGCATTATGCTGGGACGACGGGTCGAGTCTATTCAGATGGAGCCGTACCGGTTTGACGGTTGAATGGGTCTATATGTAATACCTGCATTGCCTACGCGGATGTAGGTAAGGGGGTTATGCGGGAGTAGCGGTGTGCCGAAGAATTCTGAAGAAATGGTTTTTTGTGGAGGATTAAATGAATAAATGTTCAGTATGTGGTCATGAGCGTAATGACCGCGATATGAAATGTCCGGAATGCGGCAGTTTCTACTCAAAAATTGCCGAGATTATTGCCGAACAGGAAGCGCGGGAGGAAATGCAGACATTTCGTGGTCGATGTAAAAAATCCTAAACTCGGATGATGTTAAGCAGGAAGTGCTGTCCGAACTGAAGCTGATGTGGGCGGGGCTGACTAAAAAAGGCGTGTTTGCGCTTTTTGTGATTTTCGTCTTTGTCTTTGCCTTGGTCGTTTCTGTTTTGTAGTCATCATTAAACAGGAGGGCGACCCGCTTAAGCGGCGTGTGGGAGTGACGGCCGTTTAGCGCCTGTTAAAGCCCGCGTGCCGGTTAAGCTGTTAGTTCTCAAACAGCTTAACTTAAGGCATTGCGTCTGAAATTGACCGCGAAGGCGTTATCTTTCCAGTAGATCGAGTTTACCTTCTTTACCATTCCACTCATCAGCATCAGGTAAAGCCGGCTTTACATCCGTAATAACAGGCCATTGTTTGGCTAGTTCTGCATTTAATGCGATAAAAACTTCTTGTCCTTCCGGCAATTCATCTTCTGCAAAAATTGCGTTGGCAGGGCATTCAGGTTCGCATAACGTGCAATCAATACATTCATCAGGATCAATAACCAGAAAGTTAGGGCCTTCATGAAAGCAATCTACAGGGCATACATCTACACAATCAGTAAATTTGCATTTAATACAGTTTTCGGTGACGACAAAAGCCATAATTTTTACCAGGAAAGTTAATTTTTAATTTAGGGCGCTATTCTAGCAGAAAGCATTACATGATTGAATGCCGAGTTTGTTAAAGGTGTCATTTAGCAGAATGGGGTGTGATGGTGAGTATAAGGCTTACTTTGCGCTTGCCGAACTAAATACAGATAAAAATATGCCTTTTTCGCCGTTGATTTTTCGTTCGTGAGTGTTTTTTAAGGCGAGTTTTGCTTCCGCTTTAAGTTGATTGTCGGCATAAAGTTGTTCAGTACGGGCCGGAGCCGCGGTTGCCCTTTCAAAATAAAGGGCCGCCTCGTTGGGTTTGTTATGTAGCAACAAAAATTCGCCGTAAAAATAGTTGGCATCAATGCCGTCAGGATTGATCTTCAGCGCGGCTTCCAGCATTTGTTTGGCGGCGTCGTCATCGCCGAATGAGATAGGCCATTTGGGCACCATGTAATATAGCGTGCCCAATGTTACATAAGCCGATCCGCCCATGGTTTTCGGGTTGATTTTGATGGCTTTGATTAGTAAATCACGGGCCTCATGAATGGCGCCAAGCGCAGAAAAAGCATCTTGTTGTTCGGCATAAGTCGCCTTTAGCACGGCCTGCCAGAAAATGGGTTCGGCGGCATTCGGATATTGCCGGGCCAAGGTCGCAGCCTTATCGAGCAGTTGAACATAAGCAGGCCCTTGTTTGCTTTTGGGCATGCTGTAGTAAACAGATGCCCATTCGGCTTCAATGTTTTTTAAAGAGTCTTTAAGGCTCTCCGCAAAACATTGAGTTGATAGTAGCAATAAAACAACAAAAACTAATTTTTCATGCGGAAAATATAGAACAAAACTCATAATATTTCAATATGTCTATGAAATATTTAGTCTTCGCGCCATTCCGAGTAAGGATGTGCCGCGAGATTGTTGTTGTAATAACGCAAATCTCCGGTGACTTCCAAGCCTAACCAGGGCGGTTTTGAAAAAGATTGTCCTGTTTCGTCCAGCTCAATTTCAGCGACTATCAAATCCTGATTATCACCTTCAAACTCATCTATTTCCCAAAGATTGGCATCATCAGTGACGAAATGACGGGTTTTTTCGATTAATGGTTTTCTGCAAAGATTATCTAATATCTCATTTGCATCAGTCATCGGAATTTCGTATTCGTATTCATGCCGGTGAGTGCCGATAGTCGCCGTTTTGATGTTCAACCAGGCATGGTCGTCGCTGATCCGAACCCTGATTGAGCTGGTTGCCTGAGAGCTTAAATAGCCCTGTCGATATTTTACCGAGTGGCTAACGTGCTTGCGCCAGTCATCGTTGGCGAGCAAAAATTTATGTTCTATTTCTATAGCCATGATTAGATTTCCTTATAGTGGTTGCCATAGGGCAGGTTTAGTATTCTGGTGTACGCGCATGGAAAAGGTATTCAGGTTTCTCCCGCGGTAACGTTGGCAGCAAGCGGGGTGTTAGTGTTGTTGCTATGTCAATTGAAGGAAGGAGGACTATAAAATTACTTTGTAACGCAAGAATATTCAAGGGGCAGAGGCGTCCAGCGTTGCAAAGCCAAACTTAAATATTGGGCATTTTTTAGATGAGCCCAGTCACGCCAGTCTTGTTTTGACCGGCAACCTGGGGCATTTGAAGTATAGGATTTGCAGTCGGGCGTATCTTGTCGTGCCGGTGGCGATGCTTCCGCGGGATAAGGTAGGCAGCCCGGTTAATGAAAAAAAGTATCGTCCTCGCTATCGTCTTCCAATGACACTGATTGTCCGGGAATCCTCTTTTCTTCCATTGCCCATTCTCCCAGGTCAATCAATTTACAACGTTCGGAACAGAATGGTTTGGATTGTTGTTCAGGAACCCAGGGTACAGAACATCCGCAGTTGGGGCATTTTACAATGAGCGGTTTGCTGGATGACGGCATTAGAAAAGACAGCAGGTTAAGGAAAAAGGAATGTCATCAGGGCTTTGTGTAGGACGTTTGTTGTCGGAAGACGGCGCCATGAACCGGATGGTGCAGCGGTGTTTGCCGCCGCTGATTTCTGCAAAGCAGTGTATGGATTTATCCAGGCTTATTTTAAGCAGTTGATGGGGTTGGTTGGTGTCCAGCAAAAATTGAAAGAAGCCTGCTTCAGCAACCTCTTGGGTAGGCGAGCTGCAATTACGGATAAAATTAAGGATTAGGTCAATTGCGATACGAATGTCGGCAAAGGGCTTGCTCCAGTGTTCCAGGTCTTTTAATCGAATGGCTTCATCCTGTTCCAGCCAATAATGGAATTCGGGTAAATCAAAGGAGCAGGTGCCGCCAGGGATGGAACTGCGTTGAGCTATGCTCTGGAACAGGTCGCTTTCCATGACGCGGGTGCCGATCTTTCCGTTGGTGGCATAAAGCTTTTTGCTGGTTTCATTTAATTTGTTAAGCAGTTCTTCCAGTTTTTGGGTGTCGACGCTCTGGTTATGGGCGATTTTATTCAGCACATTGGCGTGGCGATCCAGCTCTTTCAGTATTTCCGATTTCAGGTCATTGCGTCTGAAAATTGTCATGATGTCGAGCAGCACATTAATCGCGGCGCGTTTATCGGCGACCGTCTCCCCCGTTAAGAAATGGCTGAATTGTTGGAAAAGTTGTTCTAACCGTATGAAAACCCGGATGCGTTCATTGAGTGGAAATTCATAGGTAATAGTGGTGTTCACAGACAAGTTAATCCCGGCAAGCGCTTAATGAAAGATATAAATTGTGCAGTTTTTTTACCTGTTCTGCAAGTCTATAATCAGTCGTTGAGTTATCAATCAAATCATCGGCTTTTGCTATTCTGTATGCGCGCGATACTTGATTGTCGATTATGGATTGTATTCTTTCAATAGTCAGGTTATCCCGGATTTTAACGCGTTCGATCTGTGTTTCAACCGGGCAGTCGATAACCAGTATCCGGTCAACAAGATGCGTCATGTCGGTTTCGAATAATAATGGAATACTTATAATGCAGTAGGGAGCGACCAGCGGTTCAAGTTCCGCTTGTAGGGTTTTATAGATTAAGGGATGGAGTATCGATTCAAGTTTCTGTTTTTGCTTAAGGTCGGAAAAAACTATTTCCCTGAGATGTCGTCTGTTCAGCGAACCGTCCGGGTTCAGGATGGACGCGCCAAATTCCTGCTGTATTCGAGCCAGTGCGGGTTGGCCTTTTTCGACCAGGCTATGGGCTATTTGGTCGGCATCAAGCACCGGGATATTCAAGTCGGCGAAAATTTCGGCAACAGTCGATTTTCCGCAGCCTATGCCGCCGGTGAGGCCGACTTTCAACATGACCTTACAGGCCTACGGTGGTCAAATAGAGGTGGTTGAGGTCATTTCCCCATAATAACGCGATCCATCCGGCGGCAGCTAAATAGGGGCCGAAGGGAATGGGGACGTTATGATCGTGTTTGACAAAAATGATCATGCCTACTCCAATGACCGCGCCGACCAGCGACGATAATAAAATGATAATCGGCAAGTACTGCCAGCCTAGCCAGGCGCCGAATAAAGCCAACAATTTGAAATCGCCATAGCCCATGCCTTCTTTGCCGGTTGCCAGTTTAAACAGGTGAAAGACCGCCCAAAGGGCCGTATAGCCGGCAACAGCGCCGATGATGCTGGCGTGGGCATCAGTATATACATTGAACAGGCTCAGGCACATCCCCAGCCAAAGTAAGGGAAGGGTGATGGAGTCGGGTAATAACTGGTGGTCGACATCGATAAAAATTAACGCAATCAACGACCAAGTCAGCATCAGGGCAAAAACGGCCTGGGGCGTGTAGCCGAAATGCCAAGCCACTACGATTGAGGCTAGCGCCGTGAAAGCTTCTATGATCGGATAACGCATTGAAATGCGACAGCCGCATTTTGCACATTTGCCGCTTAAAAAAAGGTAGCTGATGACCGGAATGTTCTGGTAAGGCTTGATGGGCGTGTTGCAGCTGGGGCAGCGGGATAGGGGGAGAATCAGGTTGAAGGGTTCTTCTCGCCGATCCTGCATTCAGGGCGTCGTCGGCTGGTGCTGTTTCCGGGCTGATTTGCAGATAGTCCAAACACTCCTTACGCCATCCTCGTTGCATCATTATCGGTAATCGATAGATAACAACATTGAGAAAACTGCCGACAAGCAGGCCGATAACACCGGCCAGTACCGAAAAGAGAGTGGGTATATTTAAAAGCATACTAAGCTGTTGCATCTGTGTTTTTTTGAGGGTTAGTGTTCTACGGTGGGCGCTTTTGCGAGTAGCTTAACTTAAGGCTGTATCGACTGAGGTTGATAGCCGCTTCTACTGGAGCAATTTAAAAACAAGGCGAATGGGCCGTTTGCTGTTTAATTTGCATTTCTTGGCAGGTGCAATTAGCCGACCGCGGCACCCATTTTAAATATCGGCAAATACATGGCGACAACCAGGCCGCCGACTAAAGTGCCCAAAATCACCATAATAATAGGCTCCATTAAGCTGCTCAAATTATCAACAAGATTGTCGACTTCTTCATCGAAAAAGTCGGCAACTTTCAACAGCATAGAATCCATGGAACCTGATTCTTCGCCGATGGCCACCATTTGTACCACCATATGCGGCCAAAGACCTGCTTGCTGCATGGCGAATTGAAGTCTTTGTCCGGTTGCCACTTCTTCGCGCATTTTTAAAACGGCTTCGGTGTAGATAATGTTGCCGCAGGCGCCGGCAACGGACTCCAGTGCCTCTACCAAGGGCACCCCCGCTGCTGACATGGTTGCCAAGGTTCTGGCAAAACGCGCAACAGCGGACTTGTTTAAAATGAGGCCGACTATCGGCAGTTTTAGCAGGGTTTTATCCAGGAAATGATTAAATGCTCTGGATCGCTTTTTAAAATAACCGAATGTGTAAACGATGCCGACAACAACACCGACAACAATATACCACCATGCCTGCATCCATTCGGACATATGAACAACCATTTTGGTGAAGGCGGGCAAATCTGCGCCAAAGCTTTTGAACATGTCGGCAAAAACCGGTACCACAAAAATCAGCAGGATGGTGGTGACGACAAAAGCCACGACTATGACGGCGATCGGATAGGTCAGGGCCTTTTTGATCTTTTTCTTCATAGACTCGGTTTTTCTTTGTAGGTGGCGATCTTATCCAGCAGCGTTTCTAATACCCCCGCCTGTTCGCCTGCGGCAACCAAGTTACAAAATAATTCATCAAAATACAGCGGCCTTTTGTTAAGGGCTTCGGCTAAGGTGTCACCGCCTTCAATGTCGGCTTTGATGCCCAGCAGCAGAATCTCCATGCTGGCATTGTCGTGGCCTTTGCCGACAATATCGAATGACTGAACCAAAGGCACGCCCGCTTTTAGCATGGTGGCTAATTGTCTGGCAAAAATGGCTATATCGCCCGGCGTGATAGCCTGGACTTTTGCGCTGAATAGCGGCTTGGGTTTTTTCTTGAATGTAACAACCCGATAGCCCTGCCGCCGCAGCTCGGTTTTGGCAATAACTTCGGTTTTTGCAGAGATTATTCCTCCGGTTTTCTTTTTGTTTTTATCGGTTCCCGACCAGACGAAATCGATTTGTTCAGTTTGCTCTGCCATGTTTATTCCTTGGTGATTCGATCAATTTCTTCCAGGCTGGTCATGCCCATGCGCACTTTGTTTAATCCTGATCTGCGTAAGTCATTAAAGCCTTCCGCCAAGGCGCATTCCGCCAGTTGATCGGTATTACCCCCGTTTAATATCAGTGAGCGCATTTTGTCGGTGAGCGTCAGGACTTGATAAACGCCGACCCGGCCTTTATAGCCATTGGTACAATGCTCGCAGCCCACCGCGCTGAATATTTTAAGGTCGTGCAACTCTTCTTGTTTAAAGCCTGCATCAAGGAGGACTTTATCAGGAAAATTGGCGGGGACTTTACAGTGTTCACAAAGCCTCCGTCCCAAACGTTGGGCCATAATCAAGTTGACCGCAGCAACAATGTTGAAGGGCGGTATGCCCATTTGCATGAGGCGATTCAAAGTTTGCGGCGCATCATTGGTGTGTAAGGTCGATAGCACCAAATGTCCAGTTTGCGCGGCTTTGACGGCAATTTCGGCGGTCTCCAAATCACGAATCTCGCCCACCATGATGATGTCAGGATCCTGCCGTAAAAAGGCGCGTAAAGCACTGGCGAAGGTCAGGCCTGCTTTAGGATTCATATTGACCTGATTGATGCCTTCCACGGTAATTTCGACAGGGTCTTCGGCGGTGGAAATATTGCGCTCCATGGTGTTGAGGATATTCAACCCCGTATAGAGCGTAACCGTTTTACCGCTACCCGTTGGCCCTGTTACCAGCACTAAGCCGTAGGGTTTATTGATAGCCTCAAGGAAAATCCGTTGTTGTTCCGGCTCAAAACCCAGTTTTTCGATACCCAGCTGGGCGCTGGTGGGATCCAAGATACGCAAAACGACTTTTTCGCCGAATAAGGTAGGGCAGGTATTTACCCGGAAATCAATTGCACGATTCTTGGACAAGGTCATTTTGATACGGCCGTCCTGCGGAACCCGGCGCTCAGCAATATCCATTTTAGACATGACTTTAAGGCGGGAGACAAGTCTGTTGGCGATGCTGGGAGGGGGGGAGGCAACCTGGCGGAGTATGCCGTCCGATCGATAGCGGATGCGGAAAGTTTTTTCGTAGGGTTCCATGTGTATATCGGATACTCCCTGTTTGATGGAGTCCAATAGTATCTTGTTGACGTAACGGACAATCGGCGCATCATCAATATCCGAGTTAACATCGGCTTTAGCGTTATCTTCTTCGCCTCCGGTGATATCCAGGTTTTCCAGATCCTCATCAAGCATATCAGTCATCGATGTATCGGCGGCCTCTAAGGAGGCTTCGATGGCTTTGATCAGTTTGTCTTCTTCAACCAGAATGGCTTCGGGGTTAAGGCGGCTGTGAAACTTGATGTCATCCAGAGCGCGAAAGTCGGTCGGGTCCGATACGGCGACGAATAGGGTTTTGCCTCTGGCGAACAGGGGCAGCGCATGGCATTTGCGGATCAGCTTTTCACTGACCAGATTGATAGGGAGCCTACGGAAGTCAATGGCATCCAGATCAAAAAAGGGACGCCGAATTCTTGCGAGGCTTGATATGCCAAAGCTTTGCTGTTAATCAGCTTATTGGCAACAAGATAGCGTATTAGCGGGATCTGGTTTTTTTGTGCTTCCTGACTATGAATTTGCGCATCGCTCTCAGTTAGCAAGCCTTTTTCAATCAAGCACCGTGTAAGGCCACTAAATTGTAAATTTGTTGATGCGGTAGTCATAGGTATGATGATTGCTTTGTCGGTTGTTTAGACAAATATAGATGAAAAAGGGGGAGGGTACAAGGCGAAAGGCTAAGGGCTAAAGGAGGGATTTCCTTTGCCTTTAGCCTTTCGTCTGCTTTTCTTATAAAGCCTGTATTTTGCGTTGCTGCTCTTCAAGGTTGTTAAGCATTGAACGCAAATCGGCCAGCTTGGCTTTTTCCTTATCGATCACTTCCGGCGGCGCTTTATCGACGAACGCCGGGTTATTTAACTTGCCTTCGACTCTGGGCAAGTCATTATTGATTTTTTGAATTTCCTTTTCCAGTCGCGCCAGTTCCGCTTCTTTGTCAATCAGGCCTGCCATTGGAATCAGGATTTTCATCTCGCCAACTAAAGCAATTGCCGATTCCGGCGTACTTTCGTTAGGCGTTAACCAGGTAATTGAATGCAGTCTGCCCAGTTTTTGCAGATAAACCAGGTTGTTGTTTAAGCTTTGCTGGTCAGCAAGAGAGCCGTTTTGCAAAAATATCGGCAGCGGCTTGCTGGGGGCGATATTCATTTCGCCGCGAATACGGCGCACACCCAGAATAAAATTCATCACCCAGTTGGTTTCGGCGATCGCATTGCTGTCGATGTGCGCTTCATCGGCAACCGGGTAAGGTTGCAACATGATGGTGTCAGCTTCAATACCTGCCAACGGCGCGACCCGCTGCCAGATTTCTTCGGTGATAAACGGCATGATCGGATGCGCCAAACGTAAAATCGACTCCAGAACCGTCAGCAGGGTTTTACGCGTGCCGCGTTGCAACGCCGCATCATTCGATTGCAGGGATATTTTTGCCAGCTCCAGATACCAGTCGCAGTATTCATTCCAGGTGAATTCATAAATGGCTTGGGCCGCGAGGTCAAAACGGTAATTGTCGATAGCGTTGCTGGTTACAGCCGTTACCTGGTGCAGACGGGAAGTAATCCAGCGATCCACCTGGCTGTATTGGCAAGGCGCATCGGATAAGCCGTTGTCCTGCTCTTCTGTATTCATCAGCACGAAACGCGCCGCGTTCCACAGTTTGTTGCAGAAATTGCGGTAACCTTCGGTGCGGGCAAGGTCAAAGCGAATATCGCGACCGGTGGACGCTAATGAAGCAAAGGTAAAACGCAACGCATCGGTGCCGTAAGACTGGATGCCGTCAGGGAAATGTTTGCGCGTATCCTGCTCGATTTTTTTGGCCAAATGCGGCTGCATCATGCCGGAAATACGTTTTGCAACCAACGCTTCCAGTTCTATGCCGTCGATGATGTCAATCGGGTCGAGCACGTTGCCTTTGGACTTGGACATCTTCTGTCCTTCGGCATCCCGCACCAGGCCGTGTATGTAGACTTCCTTAAACGGCACCTTGCCCTGGAATTTCAGGCCCATCATAATCATCCGCGCCACCCAGAAGAAAATGATGTCGAAGCCGGTCACCAGTACGCTGGTCGGATAATGCTTGGCCAGTTCTTCGGTGTTTTCCGGCCAGCCCAGTGTGGAGAAAGGCCATAACGCCGATGAAAACCAGGTGTCCAGCACATCTTCATCCTGTTTAAGCGGGTAGTCGGCCGACAGCTTATGCTTGGCGCGAACGGCCTGCTCGGAGTTGCCGACGTAAATATTGCCCAGTTCGTCGTACCAAGCCGGGATGCGATGCCCCCACCAGATTTGCCGGGAGATACACCAGTCCTGGATATTGCGCATCCATTCAAAATAAGTGTTTTTCCAGTTATCCGGTACAAACTTGATGTCGCCGTTTTCAACAGCGGCAATCGCAGGTTCGGCCAGCGGCGCTACTTTGACATACCACTGGTCGGTCAACAGCGGTTCGATAACGCTGTTGGTCCGGTCGCCGCGCGGCACCATCAATTTATGGTCGGCGATCTTTTCCAGTAAACCTGCGGCATCAAGATCGGCGACAATTTTCTTACGCGCTTCAAAGCGATCAAGGCCTTGATATTGAACAGGGACTAACTCTTCGGCACAGATGCTCGCGTCGACAGTTAAAATATTAATCAAGCCGCCATGCGGCAAGTCCTGAATAGCCGACGTATGACGGTGGCGCGTCCAGACCTCGTAATCGTTAAAGTCATGGGCCGGGGTGATCTTGACGCAGCCGGTGCCGAATTCGGGATCGACATACTCGTCGGCAATAATCGGAATGCGGCGGCCGGTTAACGGCAGTTCCACGAACTCGCCGAGCAGGTGTTTATAGCGCTCGTCATTCGGATGAATCGCTACCGCCGCATCGCCCAGCATGGTTTCAGGGCGTGTAGTGGCGACGATCAAATGCCCCTGGCCGTTCGACAGCGGATAACGCAAATGCCACATTGAGCCGTTTTCTTCTTCCGACAACACTTCCAGATCGGAAACCGCGGTATGTAAAACGGGATCCCAGTTAACCAAGCGCTTGCCGCGATAAATCAGGCCTTCTTCATAAAGCCGGATAAACACTTCCTGCACCGCATCGGACATACCGTCATCCATCGTGAAACGCTCTTTGTTCCAGTCCAGCGAAGAGCCCATGCGCCGCAATTGGCGGGTAATCGTGCCGCCGGATTCCTCTTTCCATTCCCAGATTTTTTCGATGAACTTTTCACGCCCATAGTCATGGCGGGTCTTGTCTTCCGCATTGCATAAACGTTCCACCACCATTTGCGTGGCAATACCCGCATGGTCGGTGCCCGGCTGCCATAAGGTGCTGAAGCCTTTCATGCGGTGGTAGCGGGTGAGCGCATCCATGATGGTGTCCTGAAACGCATGGCCCATGTGCAAACTGCCGGTGACGTTGGGCGGCGGGATCATGATGCAATAGGATTCACCCTCCGGTTTGGCCGCAAAATAGCCTTTTTCTTCCCAGGTTTGATACCAGCGTTGTTCGATTGAATGAGGGGCGTATGTTTTTTCCATGGATGGGCGCTCTTTTTTTGTAATAGTTGATGCGTATGATGATTTATTTGTTACCAGTCTTTATGCGTAGTAACCGGCATGCCTGACTGTTGGTACCGGCGATAACGGTTCCTGCCCGCTTCTTTGGTCGTTTCGCTATTATCCAGTATTTCAAGAATGCGCTCGGTTTGCGGCCCTACGTCAGGATAGCGCGAGGATAGGTTGAACAGGACTTTTTGCCAGTGCTCGGGCGCATCCAGCGAGCCGATCAGGATGACTTTTTCCGTGGCCGCGCTCGCTCCCGGCGAGCCTGCGGCATACACACCATCCCTGGCGATATCAGGCGGCTCGCCGGTATATATCTGGTGCGGAATAAAACTGCCTGCCCTGAAAGTCCAGAGCAGGTCGTCTATGGTTCGGCTTTGTTCGGCAGAATCGGTCAGCACGTAACAAAAACTGCCGCTACGATAGGCTTTCTCGATCAGTTTGCAGGCAAACAGATACCTCTCTTCCAGCGATTCCGACGGCAGTATATAAAAGCTGACTTCAGCCACTTATGTTCTGTGATGGTTGCGCACGGCTGATCAGATATTGGCTTAATAGCGGCACAGGACGGCCGGTCGCGCCTTTGGTTGGGCCGGTGCGCCAAGCCGTGGCGGCAATGTCCAGATGCGCCCAGCGGAATTTTTCGGCAAATCGCGCCAGGAAACAGGCGGCGGTAATGGTGCCGCCATCTTTGCCGCCGACATTGGCCATGTCGGCGAAATTGGATTTAAGTTGTTCCTGGTATTCTTCCCAGAGCGGTAAGCGCCAGACAGGGTCGTTGGCGATCTCACCGGCCGCAGTCAGTTCATTGCATAAGGCGTCGTCATTGCCGAGCAGGCCGCTGGGCACACGGCCTAAAGCTACGCCAACCGCGCCGGTCAGGGTGGCGATGTCTATCACCACATCGGGGTTGTAGCGTTCCGCATAAGTCAAGGTGTCGCAAAGCAGCAGACGACCCTCGGCGTCGGTATTTAACACTTCAATGGTTTTGCCGGACATGCTGGTTAAAATATCGCCCGGTTTATTGGCGTCGCCGTCGGGCATGTTTTCCGATGAAGGGATCAGGCCGATAATATTCAGCGGCAGCTGCATTTGCGCTACGGCGAGCAAGGTACCCAGAACAGTCGCGCCGCCGCACATGTCGTATTTCATTTCATCCATGCCGGGGCCCGGTTTTAATGAAATGCCGCCCGCGTCAAAGGTGAGGCCTTTGCCGATCAGCACGATAGGCTTGGCGTTTTTCTCGCCGCCTTGATACTCCAGGGTAATTAACTTTGCGGGTTGACGACTGCCGCGCGAGACGGACAGGAAAGCGCCCATGCCCAGTGCCGCCATGTCGGATTCTTCCAGTATCTTAACCGCCAGACTGGCGTATTTTTTGCCCAGTTCAAGCGCCTGTTCGGCAAGAAAGGTCGGTGTGCAGATGTTGCCCGGTAAATCGCCAAGATGCTTGGTTAAATTCATAGCTTCGGCAACAGCCTTGCCTTGCACTAATCCGGCGTGCGTCAAAGCCTGTTCAGTCTCCGAGGCGGCAATGGAGATTTTTTCAATCTTGCTTTCGGTTTCTTTATCGGATTTTGTGTGGGTAAATTGATACGCGGCATCGTTAAAAACTTCGATGATTTGTTGAGATTTCCATTGCCGGTCGCGGTCTGTCACATCGCATTCCGCCAGGCAGCAGACGACCGATTTTATTTGCGGCTTTTTCAGGCTGTTGACGGCGGCCAGCAAGGCTTTTTTGTAGTTTTTGCCGGATAAAGGCTTGTTCTCGCCCAGACCGACCAGCAAAATACGTTCAATCTTGCTGCCTGGAACCGCGTTGATTAACACGGTTTCGCCGTTTTTCCCGCTCAGGTCGCCGCGGCTGACGATGTTGTTAATCAGCCCGTTGGTGCTGTTGTTAAGGGCGGTTGCTGATGGACTGAGTTGTTGGTCTTGATAAACACCGACAATAACACAATCGCATTGCAGTTCTTCTAGTGGCGCGGTTTCTATTGAATAGTCCATGACTTAACTCGGTTATTTGTTGAATAGAGCATTATCTTGAGCGGGCTTGAGAAAATAGGGCGCTACAAGATGGGCCGTTTAATTGCGATTATACAACACAAATATCGGTTTTCGATTGGGGATACACCGGTTGTCAGTAAATTGGATTGAAGCTCTTGGTTTTATCAAGCCTTTTTTGTGGAGGAAGTGGCGCCGCCTTTTTTGGTACGCTATATCCTATTGATTTATACTTGATCTAATCAATTCACGATGATCTTATGAGGAACATGCGATAAGTTAGTTTTTTATAAGACAATCATTGTCGTGTATATCACGTTGGGCACCTCAGTAAATGACCGGTATTTGTGTAATTTTTGATTTGGACGGTACGCTTGTAGATAGTGAGGGGCTTTGCAATCAAGCGTTTCTCGATCTGCTTCCGCAGCTGAGTGATACGGTGGAGTCATTGATCCAGCGGTATCGTGGCAAAAAGCTGGCTCCAATCCTTGCCGATCTTGAGGGACGTCTTTGCCAGAGTCTGCCGGATGCGTTTGAACAGCATTATCGCCGGCATGTTGCGGAGCTATTCTCTCGTGAATTGAAACCTATGCCCGGCGTTCTTGAAATGCTCGAAGCCACGAATTTTCCCATGTGCATTGCTTCAAGCGGGCCTCCCTTGAAAATCCGTCAGGCGCTGCAAGTTAGTGGCATTGCGCCTTACTTTGGTGACAACATCTTCAGTTCATATGAAGTTGGCTCTTGGAAGCCGGAACCGGATCTATTTCAATACGCAGCAAATGCGATGGGCTTTATGCCTAGTCAATGCGCGGTTGTAGAAGATAGTGAGGTTGGGATTGAGGCAGCCGCAGCAGCAGGAATGAAAGCATTCCAGTATGTGCGGAATGGTGAAATCTCGTCATGCCGAGCCAGAAACGGAGTACCCTTTGACGATATGTCGCAGCTTCCAAAATTGCTCGCTCATTTCGCTAGTAATGCCCAACACATCGTTCCATTCCAGTAGGCCGGAATAAGACCATCCAAGTGCGTAGCGCGAGGTGGCGTTTCCGGCGGATTCGCGCAGTGTGTGCCGGAAACGCCCGTTTTCGCTATCGCTCAAACAGGCTTATTCCGGCCTACGGGGCTGCCTTATACGTCCAGCTTGCATGGTAAACTGGATGCTAAATCAAGAACAAGAGGTGATGACTGCCACTACGTTTGATACCCATAAATTTGTTCGGACACTCAAGGATGCTGGTGTACCGGAAAGTCAAGCCGAGGCTTTCTCAGAAGCGTTTAAAGAGGCGCAGGGCGAAGCTGATCTGGCAACTAAACGCGACATTGATGATTTAAGACGCGACATTGAGGTCTTGCGCCACGATATAGACTCGCGATTTATTCAAACGGAGCAGCGATTGGTCATTAAGTTAGGTGGTCTCATGGCGCTTTCCATTGGCGTTGTTGCCGCTTTGGTTAAGCTGCTTTGAATGCTGCAAGGCGTATTGGCCATGATCCTTTGGGCTTTCAAATCAATCAAACATAGCATAGAGCGTTGCGAGATAATTTGTAACTGAATCATCACCTTCGGCTGGGGCCCATGGCGCTTGCTCTTCAGCTTTAAGTGGAACAAATGGCCCGGCTTTAGCTTCAAAGAACACGGTTCCATTTTTCAGTGCGAATACCGTGTGAAAAGTACCGTAAGGAATGTCAACTCCAACAGTCTCGCTATCTGCTTCTAATGTTAGCTTTTGCTCAACGTTGCCTGTTGAGTCGAAAACGATCAAGCCCAGTTTGCCGGAAAGGCAAATTATAGTTTCCCCTTTGTTTGGGTCGTTATGCTTGTGTGGCATAACATATGAATTTGGTTCTATAGCATTTAATAATCGGTGCGTTTGAGCTTCACTATTTTCATGAAAATTGTGGTTCTTACGACGGCGAGGCGATGCTATGGCCTCCATACTAAGCTTTTTGAGCAGTTGCTGATTGATGGGAGTAATCATACGTTTTTGATCCTACCTTTCCCTATGGATTAATTAAGATTCCAAAAGCGGGAGGGGGTTTGCAACCCCGTCCCTAACGTTTTTGAGATGCCTGAGTTAAACAGTTACACTTAACTAACGCTAAACGTTTCGGACGGGGCAACATGCCCCGTCCGGCTGTCGCACCCATCGACAAGCCGGAAATACCCGTTTTCGGCCTACGTGACGATCTTCGATCCTTGCACGGCCAACACACCGGAACGCCCCTCAATTTCCGACATAACCAATTCATGGCATGGCAGTATAGCGGTATTGAGGTCGGCGACATATTCTGCCAGCGTACCGATGTCATCTTCGGCTTTTTGCCACAGTTGCAGCAGTTTTTCCATGACCGGCAGCAGTTTCATGCCTTCCAGTTCCGCATGCAAGGTATAGACATGACCTTCCGGCGCGGGCTTGCGGCTGGCGGCGAATACCGCTTCATGCACGTTGGCTTCGGTGATGCCGTTGCAGCCGAGCAGTTCGTCCAAGGTCGGCAGGGTGGTGGGGATTTGCGGGCATTGAAAGGTCTCGCCTTCCATCTGCGGGATAAACGGTGACTGGCCGCGGCAGTCGCTGGCATAACGAAAGCCCAGTTGCTGTTCCAGTTGTAACGTGTGTTTGTTCAGTTGCCAGCCGGCCGCGCCATGCACGGAAGGCTGATGGCCGAATACTTCCTGAAATGAATCGATAGCCGCCTGCATTTCTTGTTGCGTCCACTCGGCATCGCGGTTGGCGACAAAATCCTGCCAGCGGATGTGGTCGTAGCAATGCACACCGACTTCATGCCCGGCCTTCTCGACTTGGCGCATGATGTCGCGCCCCCTCCGGCCGATATGCGGGCCGGGAAGCAAGGTGCCGTAGAGCAAGGTTTTCAGTCCGTAGTGGCTCAGCACCGAGGTGCGCTGAACCTTGCTGAAAAATCCGGGCCTGAATATCCGGCGCAGCGCCCGACCGGTATGGTCGGGGCCGAGGCTGAAAAGAAATGTGGCTTTTACGCCGTAGCGTTGGTACAAATCCAGCAACGCGGGCACGCCTTCCAGCGTACCGCGCAGTGTATCCACATCGACTTTCAGTGCGATTTTCATAGGGTTTGGTCTTGATCGATCAGTTCCCTTGCGGCTGCAACCTCATGGCTGTAAGCGTCGAAAATTTTGCGCAAGGCATCTTCCACGGTGACTTCAGGCTTCCAGCTCAGGTCATCCATGGTATTGCCGATCCAGGGCACCCGGGTTTTGAACGTCCTGATAGCCTTTGCCGTAGTAATCGTTGGCGCTGGTGTCGATCAGTTCGACTTTGGCGGCCAGATCCTTGTATTCCGGATGTTCCTTGGCGATTTTCAGCATCAGTTCGGCAAGTTCCCTGATTGACAGGTCGTTGGCCGGATTGCCGATGTTATATATATTGCCGGTCGCCTTGCCGTTTTCATTTTTGATGATGCGCACCAAGGCGTCGATACCATCGCTGACAAAGGTAAAGCTGCGGCGTTGCTGTCCGCCATCGACCAGCTTGATGGATTCGCCTCGGGCGATATGGCCCAGGAACTGGGTTACTACCCGTGAGCTGCCTTCTTTTGGCGTATGGATGCTGTCGAGGCCGGGGCCTATCCAGTTAAAAGGTCTGAACAGCGTGTAATCGAAACCTTGTTCCTGACCGTAAGCGCAGATAACCCGATCCAGCAATTGCTTGGAGCAGGAGTAAATCCAGCGCGGTTTGTTCAGCGGGCCCAAGACCAGTTCGGATTCGTAAGGATGGAATTCATCATCCTTGCACATGCCGTAAACTTCCGAGGTCGAAGGGAACAGCACGCGTTTTCTGTATTTAACGCAGGCGCGGATAATCGGCAGGTTCGCCTCGAAATCCAGTTCGAATACCGCCAGCGGGTGGGTCACATAAGTGGCAGGCGTGGCGATGGCAACCAGCGGCAGAATCACGTCGCATTTTTTAATGTGATATTCCATCCACTCATGATTAATGGTGATGTCGCCTTCAAAAAAATGAAAGCGTTCATGCTCGCGGAATGCTTCAACACGGTTGGATTGCATGTCCATACCGTAGACATGCCAATCGGTGGTTTCGAGTATGCGTTTCGAAAGATGATGGCCGATAAAGCCATTGACACCCAGTATGAGTACGTTCATAAGTTCCTAGTTGGTTAGATTAAAAATTGTTAGTCGTTTAGCAATAACAGTTCATCACCGGTCATGGCTTTGAAAGCGGAATGATCCAGCGCTATGCCGTCACAGCTAAGTTGTTCAATACGGAAGCGTTTGTTATCGGCGCAGTCGGCATAAAAATGGCCGTCCTCGGCAATTGCTCCATGCATTGCTCTACCTCCTCCATCCGTGGAGTCGGCCCAATAGATGCAAACTTTGCCCGAATGCACGGCGGTTTCGCCGCTGTAATGACTGCCGAGCAGGAAAAAACGCTTGCCGCTACTATCGAAGAATGCGCCCGGATAAGGCGGCGCCACAGCCCTGACCAGATTATGGATCGTCCAGGCCGATTGATTCCAGTCGATGCGGCCGTGTTCCGGCTTGCGGCCGCCGAAATAACTGCCTTGAGCAAGATCCAAGGGTTTGGGTTCTATGTTTCCGGTCAGCAGCAATGGCAAACAGCGATCCAGCAGCGTTTTTGCGGCCGGGGTAAGCTTTAAAAAACATCGTGCGCCGTATCGTTGGGCAAAATGGCGACGGCTTGCTGGTCGATCAGCGAACCGGCATCGGGCTTTGCCACCATTTGATGGAGGCTGACGCCGGTTGTCGCTTCGCCATGCAAAACCGCCCAATTGACAGGCGCACGGCCCCGGTATTTAGGCAGTAACGAACCGTGCAGGTTGTAAGCGCCTCGGGGCGGGATCGCCAGCAGTTCGGGGCTTAGCATGTGCCGGTAATAAAAGGAAAAAACCATTGCGGTTCAAGGTCGGCAATGTGTTTGATGACTTCCGCCTGATTGGGATTGTCCGGCGTTATCACTGGAATCCGATGCCTGTTTGCCAGTTCGGCAACGCTGCCGAACCAGATATTTTCCTCGGGATCATCCTGGTGGGTGACCACCAGTTTAATATCGACCCCGGCTTGCAGCAGGCACTCTATGCCGGTAACGCCAATGTTGTGGTAGGCAAAAACAACGGCTGAGGTCTTCATCAAGACTTGTCGCTCTTGGCATTATCCAGCACAGCCTTGATCAGATAACGGGGGCGCGACCGGGTCTGGGAATATATCCGGCCGATGTATTCGCCCAACAGGCCGATACCGAACAACAGAAGGCCGATCAAAAAGAACACAATGGCGAACAGCGTAAAAACGCCCTCAGCTTCCGGTCCAACCGTCAGTCTGCGCCAGCCCAGATAAAATACAAAGAGCAGCGACAGTATGGAGACGCCGATGCCGAGCAAAGAAAATGCCTGCAAGGGGGCAATGGAAAATCCTGTCATCAAGTCGAAATTAAGATGGATCAGCTTGAACAGCGAATATTTCGATTCCCCGGCCGCGCGTTCTTCGTGGTCAATAACGATTTCAGTGGGATTTCCGGCATAAAGATAGGCCAGTGCCGGTATAAAGGTATTGGTTTCGGTGGTGGCCAAAACCGCATCGATAATGTCGCGGTGATAACCCCGCATCATACAGCCCTGATCGGTAATATGAATGCGGGTGATTTTTTCGCGTAAGCGATTCATCGCCAATGAGGCCCAATGCCGCCAGAGGCTATCTTTGCGCTGCCGCCGGATAGTGCCGACATAATCGTAACCGGCATCCATTTGCAGCAGCAGGTTGGGGATTTCTTCAGGGGGATTTTGCAGGTCGGCATCCAGGGTCAGGATATAGTTCCCTCTGGCGCGTTCAAAACCCGCAATCAGCGCCGCATGCTGTCCGGCGTTGGCGCGCAGAAACACGACGCGGGTGGTATTGGGGTAAAGTTGAAACTGCTTGCGGAGTAAGGCGGCCGATTGGTCGCGGCTACCGTCATCGACAAAAATGACTTCGTAGCGGTGCTTAAGGTTTTCCAGGACGGGGTAGAGCCTTTCAAACAGTAGCGATAAAACGGCTTCTTCGTTATAGACAGGGATAACGATGGATACTTCCGGGGTTTCAAAATTGTTCGTCATTTAAATTCAGGAGTATGGTTTTAAATCGGTAAGGGCGCTGTAAAACTTAGCGCAACGCGGTAATTACGCTGCTCTTCATTAATTAAGTGCCATTCAGCAATGAAATCACTGCCGAGCAGACCCGGTCAACGTCATTCTCTTCCATGCCGGGAAATAGCGGGAGCGTTAAGGTTTGCTCGCCGATTCTTTCGGCATTAGGAAAATCGCCGGGCTTGTAGCCGTATTGACGATAAAGCGAAAACAGATGCATAGCCGGGTAATGGATGCCCGCAGTGATGGATTGCTGTTTGAGCACTTCGAGAGTCTGGTTGCGGTTCAGGCCTATCTTCTCCCAATCGAGCAGGATACAGAACATATGCCAGCTGTGGCCTTCCACATCGGCAGGCAACACCAATGCGTCATGGGCAGGAAGCTGCTGTAAATAGCGCTCAACCAGCGTCCGGCGTTTCCGGTTAAAGCCGTCCAGTTTGTTCAATTGCACCAAACCCAAGGCCGCACTCACATCCGGCATATTCATTTTGCCGCCCCATGCAGTCACATCCATGCCGCCCTGCGCGTCTCTTTCGATGCCGTGAAAACGAATGCCTTCGATTTTTTCAGTAAAACGGGATCGTTGATGGCAAGCGCGCCGCCTTCAATCGTGGTCATGTTCTTATTGGGATGAAAGCTGAAACAGACCGGATTACCCGAACTGCCGATCTGGCGGCCCTTATATTGAGTGCCGATCGCCTGGGCGGCGTCTTCAAGCACCAGTAGATCATGCTGCTCGGCCAGCTGATAAATAGGATCCATATCGACAGCGCGACCGGCAAAATGCACCGGTATAACGGCCTTGGTGTTGGGCGTGATTGCCGCCGCAACCGCAGCAGCATCGATATTGCGGGAGACCAAATCGACATCGACAAATTTGGGCGTTGCGCCGCAGCGAACGATGATATTGGCGCTGGCGACAAAACTCATCGCAGGGACGATAACTTCGTCGCCCGGCCCGATTCCGTAGGCCAGCAACACGGCTTCCAGCGCGCTGGTGCCGGAATTGAACACCCGAAGCTGGACATCGCCGCCGATATAATCGGCCAATGCGGTTTCAAAAGCGGCAACCTTGGGGCCGGTTGCCAGCCATCCTGATTGCAGCACTTCTTTGATGGCTTCAAATTCTTCTGTATCGAGCGTGGGGCGAGTGAATGGCAGCATCTTAACTCCTTGCTAAAACGTAAACGCCGAGAAGGACGATGCCCATCCCGATCAGGCGGGCAGGGTTCATGGATTCGCCGAACAACTGCCACGCGAAAAACGCATTGACGACATAGCCCATGGACAGCATCGGATAGGCGATGCTGACATCGACCCTGGACAGCGCCAATATCCAGACGACGACGCTGATGCCGTAGCAAAGCAAACCGATCCAGAGAAAAGGTTCAAACGCCAACTTCAGAAATGCCGTAGAGGATGAGGAAAAATTCAAGCCGATGACGCCCATTTCCTTGACGCTGGCTTTGAGCGCCAATTGCGCGACGGCATTCAGCATGACGCCGGTCAGGATAATACAGAAACTAATAAGGTTCATCGGCGAGCCACCGCGATATAGCGGGAATTTTCATAGATTAATTGCATGGGGATTTGCTGTTGTTTCCATTGGTCGTAGGTCGTCTGGGTCAGCACGCTTATTGCCTGGTCTGAGTTTAGCCATACAGGCAGAAAATCCGCCTCGTTTAACCATTTTTGCGGTTCCTGGTTAATCCCGAATTCAAGTTCGCCGGTAAAACTAACCAAGTTAATGGTTCTGCCCAAATAATAAGGCAACGATTGATCATAGCGCTTAACATCATAAATCTCCACGGTGTCTTTGCCGCTCTTGTTGATGTAGGCTTGAATCGCTTCCGCCATCACTCTGCTGGAACGTAACTCGCTGATACTTTGATAACCCCATGAAAGCATTTGTATGCCAAGCAGGGCGCAGAGGGCGAAAATGGAGATAGCCAGATTTTTTTGGTGCCTTAGCAACAGCGTGGAAATACCGGCCGCGCCTGTCAAAACAGCCGTTGCAATAATCCACGGCCGGAACAGTGTGAGGTGTGCCGCTAACCTGCCAAGCTTGGCGGTATTATCGGCTTGCCAGATAAAGAAAATGAATATAACGCTCGCAAGCACTATAGCCACAATGCCGTCGGCAATAAAATGCTTGCGCTTAGCCATGTTCTCGCCGACCAACAGCGCCAGTGCCGGAAACATCGGCAAAATATAGCCCGGTAACTTGGAGTGGGAGATTGAAAAAAGAAAAATACAAAAATCGCATAAACCCAAAGCAATCTTGAGGCTTCAAATTTTCCGGCTTCAGCTCGCCATGAAAAAGGCGGTTTAATCAGGCCGTTTAATGACGAGAATAGCCAGGGCATCGCCCCTATTGCAAAGACCGCGAAGAAATACCAGTTGGACTTGGTGCGTCCGTGAACATCGCTGGTAAAACGCTCGAAATGCTCATGAATGAAAAAGAAATGCGGGAACTCGGGGTTTGCATAACTGACGGCAACAAACCACGGTGCGGCTATCAATAAATAGACCAGTAAGCCTTTGCCCAGATGCAAATGACGCCACAAGGCCCAGTCGCGTTGCCAGAGGGTATACAGAACCAGCGCGCCGCCGGGAAGCACCAGGCCGATCAGGCCTTTGCTGAGTGTGGCTCCGGCAAGCGCGGCCCAGGCCAACAGCATCCAGTTTCGTTCCTGTACCGGCAGATGCCGCACTGACTGAGCCAGCGCCAGCGCGCCGACAGCGATGATCAGCAGTGCGCTGACGCCCATATCCAGGCTGTTGGCGTGTCCCATCCCCGCATAAAGGACCGTGCTGATTGAAAATAGGAATGCGAAATAACCGGCACTGCGTCCATAAAGTCGGCTACCTACAAATCCAACCCATAAGGCGCCGATAAAGCCGAGTCCTGAACACCATACTCTAGCTGCCGCATTGGTTTCACCCAATAAGGCCATGCTGATCGCGGAGCCCCAATACTGCAAAGGCGGTTTTTCAAAATACTTGAATCCGTTGAGGCGTGGTGTAATCCAATTGCCGGAGTTCAACATTTCCCTGGCAATTTCGGCGTAGCGCCCCTCATCAGGCTCTATCAGGTCACGGTAACCCAGCAAAAAAAACCATATAAATCCGGCAACAACTGTTAATACTCCATTTATCCGGCATTGACGCAAAGATGCTGGTGTCATGTTTTTGGTGATCCTTTAGAATTACTGACCTTAGTAAAATGCTGGCAATGATAATACAATTCGGCATTCAACACACCTTTTATCAGGGTAATTGATTAAAAAACAAATAACAATCAATGTATTATGATTTTGTTTTGGCGGGTGTGTAATTTCTTTAAGATATGCGAAATGAGTGGCTCAATCATAATGAGCTACTTCCAATAGCGCGGTTTCTATAAAATAGTTCATAATTTACCGGCTCAAGGTAGCGGTCGATGCGCTTTCGACTTTGCGCCTTTTACTTTTGTTGTATAACAACGCACACACGTTTTTGATGGGGGAGACACGCTTGGAAGCGAATTGGACTAAAGGCTATAAAATGGGGCGGCGTAAGTTAGTTACGGTCCTGGACAAAATGGTTGCTTTGGACTTGTTAAGGACGTTATTGGCGGTTTGGTCGGTGATTGTCGTTATTATTGTTAGTCGACAGTTCATCAGGATTCTTGACAGGGCTGTCGAAGGACAGGTATCCAATCAAACCTTGCTGACCGTGCTGGGCTTGAAAACGATTATTGCCAGCGCCGCCTTTTTACCGGCAGCCTTGTTTATGGCGGTGTTGATGGTCTTGGGCAGAATGTACAGGGATCAGGAAATGTCGGCAGTGGCTTCAGCCGGTGGCGGGGCGGGGACAGTCTATCGATCCATATTCCTGCTGGTTTTTCCTTTAAGTGTGCTGTCGGCAGGCTTGTCGTTTTACGTCTCGCCCTGGGCGGAAGCCATGATGGAGGAGCTGATGCATCAGGATAAGGAATCGGCCGATCTCAGGGGTATTGCCGCCGGAAAATTTAGCGAATACAGTCAGGGTGATCTGGTTTTTTATGTGGAAAAAATCGATGACGATAAAACCATGCACCAGGTCTTTGTACAGCACCGGCAGGGAGACCGCTTGGCGATTATTAATGCCGAAGTGGGCAGGTTGAGGGATTTGCCTGACGGGCGCTATGTCGTATTGGAAAATGGCGAGCGCATACAGGGACAGCCTGGAGCCGTAAATTATGTGCTTGAACAGTTCACCGAATACGCAGTGAGAATGGAGACCAAAGAATCCGCCGCAAATTTCGGAAAGGAGTCGGTTGCCAGCGGTACTTTGGCGAGTTCCGGTCAAATAACCGATATTGCCGAATTGCAGCGTCGGTTTTCTATACCGATGGGGATAGTGTTGCTTAGTTTTATTGCCGTGCCTTTGGCGCAAATGTCGCCTCGAGGCGGTGTTTACGGGAACATGCTGGTCGGCTTTTTAATCTATTTCAGCTATGGAAATTTTATTCGTGTCAGCCAGAGCTGGGTAATGAACCAAACTATTCCCGCATGGCTGGGTGTTTTTGGCGTCAATACCTTGTTGTTGTTGGTAGGCGGAGTTTTATTGGCAAGATTGTACGGATGGCAATGGCTGGTTATGAAGGTTAGGGAAAAGGTGGGCAAGTGAATGTATTAACAGGTTACATAGTCAGGGAAATATTAAAGGGTTCTTTAGTAGCTACTTTATTATTATTGACCTTATTCAATTTGTTTACCTTTAGCGATCAGCTAAAGGATCTGGGCAAAGGGCACTACGGCTTAACAGAGATTTTTTATTATCTTGCGCTGACTTCGCCTTCCGTTTTTTATGAGTTGATGCCTGCATCCGCCTTATTAGGCAGTCTGTTTATATTGGGTGCGATGGGTAATAACCGCGAACTTATTGCCATGCGAGCTGCCGGTTTATCCATTTTGGGCATTATTAGGGCGGTTATGCTGGCAGGCCTGATTTTGGTCGTGGTTTCAATATTGGTCGGTGAGTTTGTCGCGCCGGTAGCCGAGCGGGCGGCGCAGATGATTAAGGTCAACGCCGTGGATGAAGGGCGGGTGGTCATGAATGTCAAATATGGACTTTGGCTGCGTGAAGGCAAAAAATTCATCAATGTACGAAAAATGCAGGATGACGGAAATCTGGCGGACATCAGCATTTATGAACTGGATGAGCACCGCCATTTGCGTTATTCAACCCATGCAGAGAAAGCTGTTTTTCAAGGCAATCAGCAGTGGAAATTAGAGGGCATCAAGCAATCAGGCATTTCGATAGACCAGATGACCGCAAGTAACCAAAATGAGCAAATATGGCACTCAACCGTTGCCCCCGATTTGTTGGATATTGTTGTGGTCAACGCGCATGATCTATCCATGTACGATTTGGCAATGTATGTCGATTTTTTAAAGGATAACCATCAAAAATCGCACGAGTTTGAACTGGCTTTCTGGGGGCGCGTGGTAAATCCTTTGGTTGTTTTGGTTATGTTGCTGGTGTCTGCGCCCTTTGTTATTGGTGTTAAACGCGGTATTAACGTTGGCGGAAGGATGATGATAGGCGTCGTCATCGGCATGGGATTTAATATTATCGATAAAATTGTCGGCCATCTCGGGTTGATTTACGATCTTAATCCGCCGCTAATGGCAGTTACGCCCAGTTTGACTGTATTAGTCCTGGCGCTGTTTGCGTTGAGTCGGGTACAAGCGTGACGCTACGCAAACGGCTGTTAAAATCGATAATGTAAGCATATAAGCGGGAGTTAACGTGGCAATTAGAAGTTTTAAGGATAAGCAGCCAAAAATCGGCGAGTCGGTGTTTATAGATGACAGCGCTGTGGTCATTGGCGACGTTACTTTGGGCGATGATGTGTCCATATGGCCCACGACCGTGCTCAGAGGCGATGTTGAAAGCATTACTATTGGCGACGGCACCAATGTACAAGACGGTTCCGTGTTGCATGTCACTCACGCAGGCAAGTATACGGCGCAAGGCCACCCTTTAAAGATAGGCAAGGGCGTTACCATCGGGCATAGAGCAGTGGTTCATGCCTGTACCGTGGGCGATTATTGCTTGATAGGAATAGGTGCGATTATTATGGATGGCGCCGTTCTTGAAGATTATGTGATGCTGGGTGCCGGGGCGCTGGTCCCGCCGGGGAAAAGGCTGGAAAGCGGTTATCTTTATGTGGGCGTGCCAGCCAAACAGGCCAGACCTTTAAAGGAGTCTGAAAAGGAATTTCTGGAATACTCGTCCAAACAGTATATCCAGCTGAAAAATGAATATTTAAAATTGTAAAGATAATTAATGCACCACGAAGGCACGAAGAACACGAAGTTTTTAGCTTTTGCTTTTCTTCGTGTTCTTCGTGCCTTCGTGGTGATGTTTTAAGCTTGCCGCTCTGAATTCAGCAGTTCAATAACAGGCCGGGTTTGGGGGCGAACGCCACGCCAGATAAAAAAAGCTTCCGCCGCCTGCTCAACCAGCATGCCCAGTCCATCCAGGCTTTTTGCCGCATGATTTTCCAGTCCCCAACGCACAAAAGCCGTCGGTTCGTTGCCGTAGGCGAGGTCATAACAGTTGCCGCCCGCCGCCAGTAAACCGCCCGGTAGCGGCGGTAATTGTCCGCTCAAGCTGGCTGATGTCGCGTTTAAAATCAAATCGAATTGCCGGTTTTCTAAAGCATCATAGCCGCAGCCGGTGATAGGGCCTTTATCGTGAAATTCAGCGGCCAGCTTGACGGCTTTATCAACGGTGCGGTTGGCGATAACAAGGGTTTGCGGGGATTGCTCAAGAATCGGGGCGATGATGCCCCGGCTGGCGCCACCGGCACCCAGAATCAGTATGCGGATGCCCGATAAGGCGATGGCATGGTTAGCGAGCAAGTCTGTTACCAGGCCTATGCCGTCGGTGTTGTCGCCTAAGAGGGAACCGTCCGGCTGAAGTGCGAGCGTGTTGACGGCCTTGCTCAGTTGCGCGCGTTCTGTTTTCCGGTCGGCATAGCGCCAGGCGAGCTCTTTTAGCGGAACGGTGCAATTTAAGCCTTTGCCGCCTTCAGCAAAAAACATCGCAACGGCTGTCTGGAATAGCTCTGCCGGGACTTCCACTGCGGTATATTCAAGCGCTTGCCCGGTTTGTTCGGCAAAAAGACGATGAATGCGTGGCGATTTACTGTGTCTGATAGGGTGGCCAAACACTGCGTAGCGGTCTATTAAAGTCATGATTGTGCTTTTTTCTCCATCCATAATTCCCATGCAATGGTCACCGCAACAATCAAAATGGCGATGCCCAATTCTATCCAGAGAAAATGCGGCGTATAGACGGAAACAACAGCGGCAACCCCCATAAAAAGGCCAACCATGCTAAAGCGCCAGCCTACGCGGAGGCCGTCAAGTATGGTCGAAAGCGATAAAATCAACAAGATGATCAGCCCTGCATCTTCTTCGGCTATCCGCCCGGATTGATGTATTAAAAATGCGCCGCCAACCACCAATAATGATGTGGCCCAGTGCATGGATTGCTCACGGAGTATTATCTTGAAATCATCGGCGCGGTGCTTGGATTGTATCCAACCGATAATCATCGCAAACAGGCCAAACAGCAGCATCATAATAAGCCAGTAGCCATAGCCGTCGGCAGGAGAAAAATCCATGATCCCGATACCGACTAGCGACAGGATAAGCAATAAAATTAAAATGGCTTCTTCAATATGAAATCTTTTTTTTCGGCAATTAGAATGTCTTCTGACATGGAACAGGCTCCACTTCGGTTGTTAGATTTAAAATATCCGCGTTATTCTTGCAGCCATTGGGCTACAGATTTGGCGTAATAGGTCAGGATGGCATCGCTACCGGCCCGTTTGAAGGCCAGCAGGGATTCCATCACGACTTGTTTCTCATCCAGCCAGCCGTTCATGGACGCGGCTTTGAGCATCGCGTATTCGCCGCTGACCTGATAGGCGAACGTCGGTACGCCGTACTGGTCTTTTACCCGGCGGATAATATCCAGATAGGGCATGCCGGGCTTGACCATGACCATATCCGCACCTTCCTGTAAATCCAGCTGTATTTCGCGCATGGCTTCGTCGGAATTGGCCGGATCCATTTGATAGCTGTATTTGTTGCCTTTGCCCAGCATTCCTGCGGAACCCACCGCATCACGGAACGGGCCGTAAAAGCTGGAGGCATATTTGGCGGAATAAGCGAGTATCAGCGTATTGATATGGTTTTCCGCTTCCAAGGCCTGCCTTATCGCGCCGATACGGCCGTCCATCATGTCCGACGGCGCCACAATATCGGCTCCGGCTTCGGCATGAGACAGCGCCTGCCGGGTCAACACGTCGATGGTTTCATCATTCATCACGTAGCCGTCCTGATTGACCAGTCCGTCCTGTCCATGCGTGGTAAAGGGGTCCAGTGCGACATCGGTAATAATGCCCAATTCGGGAACGGCTTTTTTAAAGCTCTTACGCTACGTTGAACCAGCCCTTCGGGGTTGTAGGCCTCGGCCGCATGTTCCGACTTCTTGTCTGCGGAAGTCACCGGAAACAGCGCAATGGCCGGGATGCCCAGGTCATAAAGTTCATGCGCTTCCGCCAGCAGTAAATCCAGGGACAGTCTTTCTATGCCGGGCATGGACGAGATGGATTCTCGTTGATTCGAGCCTTCAGTGACAAACATCGGATAAATCAGATCATCAACAGATAAGCGGTTTTCGCGCATTAAACGGCGGGAAAAATCGTTATAACGCATTCTTCTCATGCGTGTTTGAGGAAAATTGATGTTATTATATGTCATCTTATCCTTGGCTCTAAGGGGTTGGGAAAGTCTTAAATCTCTGTAGAGACATTGCAGCGCAAAATCTCTATTCTAAGCCAGATTTAAGCACAGAGGATTTATTGTATCAGGGAACATCACTCTGATATCTGAAGAGTGAACGCATCCGTCGGTTTGATTTTAGAGGGTTTTATGAAAGCTAAGCAAGTTACAATGTTCGGTTTATTGGCTGTATTACTCAGTTTAATGCCGGTTACTAAGGGTGTCGCGGCCGATTTGTTGCCTCCACAGCAGGCGATTCAAGTGGCTTCTGCAAAATTACAGGAAAAACTGCAGGATAAGTCGTTTACCAAAGATTTTACCAAGATCACACAATTCGTTAACGAAGTCATTTATCCGCATACTGATTTCGACAGAATTTCAGAACTGGTTTTGGGAAAAATCTGGAAAACAGCGACTACCGATGAGCGTGAGCGCTTTAAACATGAATTCCAAACGCTGTTGGTAAGAACCTATTCTCGCGCTTTTGTAGAATTTAACGACTGGTCGGTCCGTTTCCTGCCTATCGAAATGGGCAGCGATGAGAAAAAAGTGGTTGTAAAAACCGAAGTGTTACAACCCGGTATACAGCCTATCGGCGTTAATTACCGAATGCTGCTGAGTAACGGCGAATGGAAGGCCTACGATATTATGATTGAAGGCGTGAGCCTGGTGACCAACTATCGAAGCACCTTTACCAATGAAGTTCAAACCAAAGGTTCATTAAACGCAGTTATTGAAGGATTGGTTAAACGGAATGCCGAAGCATTGGCAGCAAAACCGGCAGCGAATTCCTGATTCATTGAGAAAACACGTTACTCCCGCAAGGGCGATCTGTCGCCCTTGCTCATTCCCTAGCCTTTCCCCCGCCCGATTTTTGTTTCTTAATCCATGACTTTTCCGAAAGACTCCATTTATGCCAGCCCCATTGGCGAAGTCGGCGCTTTTAAATTTGACGAAACAGTAACCGGCGTCTTCCCGGACATGATTCAACGATCCGTTCCCGGCTATAGCGCCATTATTTCCGCGATAGGTCTTTTGGCCGGGCGCTTTGCCCGTGAGCATAGCGTCTGTTACGATCTGGGCTGCTCTCTGGGCGCTGCGACCTTATCGATGCGTCACCAGATTGAAACTGAAAATTGCCGCATCGTTGCCGTTGATAATTCCGAGGCGATGGTGACGCGCTTTCAGGAAATTTTACAAAAAGACCAAGCGCCGGTTGCAGTCGAGGTGTTGTGCGCAGACATCCGCGAGGTTGCGATTGAAAATGCCTCGGTGGTGGTCTTAAACTTTACCTTGCAGTTTATCCCGCTTGAAGACCGGATCGGTCTTTTGCAAAAAATTTACCAAGGACTTTTGCCCGGCGGTATTTTAATCCTGTCGGAAAAACTCAAATTCGACGATGATCGGCAGCAGGAATTGCAGACAGAAATGCATCACGCCTTTAAAAAAGCGCAAGGCTACAGCGATCTTGAAATCAGCCAAAAACGCACAGCGCTGGAAAATGTGCTGATTCCTGAAACCTTCGTCCAACATCAAAACCGCTTGCGGCAAGTCGGTTTCAGCAGCGCCGAAGTCTGGTTTCAATACTTCAACTTTGCCTCGATCATTGCACTGAAATGATCGATTACCAACCCTTATATAATGCGCTGGTTGATGCCAAAGCCGAAGCCTGGGCAGAGATACTGCCGCAGCAGCTTGAACGGGGTTTTGACCCAACCAAACATGGCAATTTAGCGGAGTGGCAGGCATTGGTCGATAGCGTGCCGGAATTGCCTACCGCACAACGCTTGTTGGATGCCGATACGGTGCAAATAGGCAGCGTGGACGAGTATTGTGGGGCGAATTCATTCGCTCAGGGCGACTAAAGTCGCCCCTGCACAGCCAGTTAAAAGCCCTGCATCCCTGGCGTAAAGGCCCCTACAACTTGTTCGGCATCCACATCGACACCGAATGGCGATCGGACTGGAAGTGGAACCGACTGAAAAACCATATCGCGCCGTTAGAGCATCGCTTGGTATTGGATGTAGGCTGCGGCAATGGCTATCATTGCTGGCGCATGCTGGGAGCCGGTGCAAAAACAGTGATCGGCATCGACCCGATGATGCTGAATGTGATGCAGTTTCAGCTGGTTAGAAAACTGTATGGCGAAGCGCCGGTTTACGTCTTGCCGATGGGCATTGAAGACATGCCTTACGGCCTCAAGGCATTCGACACGGCATTTTCGATGGGCGTGCTGTACCATCGCCGTTCGCCGATCGATCATCTAATGGAATTAAGAGACTGCTTGAAACCCGGCGGTGAGCTGGTATTGGAAACCTTGGTTATCGACGGCGGCTTGGGCCAAGTTTTGTTGCCCGAAGACCGTTACGCCAGAATGCGCAACGTCTGGTTCCTGCCCAGCTGCGACACCCTGATCGGCTGGTTAAAGCGCTGCGGCTTTAAAAATATCCGGCTGGTCGATGTCACCGTAACCAGCATTGAAGAACAGCGGACTACGGAATGGATGACGTTCCATTCACTAAAAGATTTTCTGGATGCGGAAAACCCGCAACTGACTTGCGAAGGTTTGCCTGCGCCGAAACGGGCGATTGTTATTGCGAATGCGGCGTAGGCCGGAATAAGGCCACCCAAGCGTAGCGCGAGGTGGCGTTTCCGGCTTATAGGGCTATTTTCTCGATTCGTCCCGGTTTTATTGTTGTTTTGTTTTTTCTTCGTGAACTTCGTGTCTTCGTGGTGCTATCTTTTATGTTAATGCCGACTGAGGCATCCAATCTAAAAAATCTCCAAAACCCCCGGTAAAAAAACTCACTCACCAGCATTTGCCGCTGAGCAATAGAGTAGACGGTTCTTCTGCCCCATATCGGCTGGAGGATATGGCCTTCCGCTATCGCAGGCGGCGTCCAGGTCGGTGCGTCAACCAAGGTGACATCCATTTCGATGCGTTCGAGTTTCGGATAGGAAAAAATCACTTCCCCCAACGGGCGGCTGCCCAGATGAGCCAGGTTGCTTTTAGCCACTTTAATGGTTTTTGCCGGGATGATGGTTCTGGCTAAAATCAGCGGCTTGCCGTCGGCGTGGAGCAACACTTCACGGATCAAACTGTATTTGTTTTCGTGTAATTTAAGCGATCTGCGTTCGCTTAAGAATGGCGTGTTCCATTGCTGCAGCAGGATCTTAACGCCAATCGCATCGCCGTAATAATCGCGCAGACGCTGGGTCAGCGATCCCGGTTCATAGGTCCATGACTGGACGTTTTCAGGCAGGGTGTGGCGTGTGCCTGAACGATTTTCCAGCCATAAGGGTTCCCGGTTAAATAAAAAGCTCTTGGTAGGCAACTGGATTAAACCTCGGAATATTCGGTAGATGCACCCAGCCAGCGATCACACAAGGGCTGGATGGCCTGGGGCGAGTGGGTGAAAAAGCTGTCGCCGATCTGTTGAACGGTATCCAGTAAATCGGAATCCCTGGCCAAATCGGCAATCTTGAAATGCATTTGCCCGGTCTGCCGGGTGCCCATGACTTCGCCGGGGCCGCGCAACTCAAGATCTTTTTCGGCAATGACAAAGCCGTCGTTGCTGTCCCGTAACACTCCCAGACGATGACGGGCGGTATCGGACAAAGGCGCTTGGTACATCAGCAGGCAATAACTGTCGTCACTGCCGCGACCGACCCGGCCGCGCAATTGATGCAGTTGGGACAGGCCTAAGCGTTCCGGGTTTTCGATAATCATTAATCCGGCATTGGGCACGTCGACGCCGACTTCGATAACGGTCGTGGCGACCAATAAATCAATGCGGTGGTTTTTAAAGTCCTGCATGACCGCGTCTTTTTCGGCCGACTTCATGCGTCCGTGAATCAAGGCAACGCGCACATTCGGCAAGGCTTCGGTCAGTGTTTCTGCGGTTTTTTCCGCTGCCTCGCACTGTAAAACCTCCGATTCTTCAATCAGCGTACAGACCCAGTAGACTTGTCTTTTTTGCCGACCCAGCCGTTAATCCGGTCGATCACGTCGGCGCGTCGTTCGGCGGGAATCACGCTGGTGACGATCGGTTTTCTGCCCGGCGGCAGCTCGTCGATGATGGATATGTCCAGGTCGGAATATTGCAGCATGGCCAGGGTACGGGGAATCGGCGTGGCGGTCATCACTAACTGGTGCGGCCTGATGTTGCCCTGCTGGCCTTTTTCCCTGAGCGCCAGCCGCTGGTGTACGCCGAAGCGGTGCTGTTCATCGATAATGATCAGGCCGAGGCGATGAAAGTGTACGCTGTCCTGAAACAAGGCATGAGTGCCGATGATAATCCCGGCAGTGCCGTCCTCCAGCGCTTGTAAAACGGCTTTTCTGGCGTTGCCTTTGAGTTGTCCGGTTAAGTACACTACTTGGGTCTGGAAGCCTTCAAACCAGATGCTGAAGTTGCGCTTGTGTTGTTCCGCCAGCAATTCGGTCGGGGCCATCACCGCAACCTGATAACCTGCGGTTAACGCCAGTAATGCCGCGTAGGCGGAAACGACGGTTTTGCCTGAGCCGACATCGCCCTGTACCAGGCGCATCATCGGATGTTGCAGGCGGCAATCGGCTTCAATTTCCGCGATGACCCGTTGCTGTGCGCCGGTCAGTTTAAACGGCAGGGAACGGAGAAAATGATCTGTGGCTGTTTTTCCCTCCGCACCGACAGAGAAAGACGGCGCTTGCCAGGCTTTGGTCTTATTCCGGGTTGTTCTCAAGATTAAAAAATGCGTCAGCAGTTCTTCAAAGGCCAGCCGTTTTAGCGCGGGTACGCTGCCGTTTTGCAACGCTTCAATCGACACCGATTCGTCCGGCGCATGGAGGGTCTGGATCGCATCGGCGAGGCTAGGATAATGGTATTGCTTTAAGATCGACTCGGGTATCCAGTCGGTCAGCAGCTCGGGATCCTGGCGACACAGGTCTAAAGCCTGTCTGACCGCCTTGCGGATGACATTCTGGCCGAGCCCTTCGGTCAGCGGATAAACCGGTGTCAAGCGCGTTTCGGTGATGCAGTCGTCAGGGTTGGCGATGACCTTGTATTCAGGATGAACCATTTCCAGCCCGGCAAAACCGTAGCGGACTTCGGCAAAACAGCTGATCGATGTGCCGGGTTTCAGCGCGTTGTGCTGGCTGGCGGAAAAGTGGAAGAACTTCAGGCTGATAAAGCCGGTGCCGTCGCTGATGCGACAGATCAAACTTTTTCGGCCTCGGGGTAAAATGTCGGTAAATTCAACCTTGCCGCTGATCAGTACCGACATGCCGGGCTTTAGCGAACAGATCGGATAAACGCGGGTGCGGTCTTCGTAGCGCAGGGGCAGGTGGAAAATCAAGTCCTGAAGTGTGCAAAGGCCGAGTTTTTGCAAACGGTTTGCAGTTTGAGCGCCTATCCCAGTCAATATGCCGACCGGTTGATTCAGGGCGTTCGGAGTTTTCATACGGCTATATTAATAAAACTGAACTTCTTCATAAAGATTTTAGAGGCGCAAGGTGAAAGGCAGCTTGTTCGCCTTTTGCCTTGCGCCTTTTTTCATCCGTTTAAATCCGTAAATGCAGTGTCATTCAACAAGCCGGGTATTCCTGGGGCTTTAAAATCATAATCGCATCCATTTCCACATCGGCGGCTTTAGGCAAAGCGGCAACGCCGATAGCGGCGCGTGCGGGGTAGGGGGCCTGGAAATAACGTCCCATGATTTCGTTGACTAACGGGAAGTGCGCCAAATCGGTCAAAAAAACATTCAACTTGACGATGTCCGAAAAATCGCCGCCCGCCGCTTCTGCAACGGCTTGCAGGTTATCAAACACCTGGGTGATTTGCGCGCTTATATCGCCCTCGATGATGGTCATCGTTTCAGGCACCAGCGGTATTTGTCCTGAAAGATAAACCGTGCGATCAACCCTGACCGCTTGCGAATAGGTGCCGATGGCTTGCGGGGCTTTATCTGTCTGGATGATTTGTTTGGCCATTTTTTAATCCTTTATGCTTTAACGCGAGTAATTTTTAACACTATCGATAACTCTTTCAAGCGACGCATGATTTTGGCTAAATGCACCCGGTCTTTGACGGTTAAGGTGATTAAATCGACGCTAATGCGGTCATCCTGATCGACGACGGTGACATTTTCAATGTTGGAGTTCAGTTCGGAAATAGTCGAGGCGATGGTCGCCAGCGAGCCGCGTTGATTGAGTATTTCTATGCGGAGTTCAACCGGAAAGTCGCCGGCGGCATCCGAGCTCCATTCGACATCCAGCCAGTTGGTTTGTTTTTTCCTGACCACACTGCTGTTGCGGCATTCGTGATGATGCACGACGATGCCTTTGCCGGGATTGAAATAGCCGATGATCGAATCGCCCGGAATCGGCCTGCAACATTTTGCCAGGGTGATGACCATGCCTTCCGTGCCTTTTATGACCAGCGGTTTCTTTTGGCCCTGGTCTCCGTCATCCAGCTTGACGGTAGCATTAATATCATCCTGAGCGATGCGCTTGGCGACCAAAAACGGCATTTTATTGCCCAGTCCGATGTCTTCAAGCAATTCATCCAGCGATTGTTTGGACAAGACCTGAAGCAAGGCTTGTATTTTGTCTTTGTCGATGTTTTCCAGATGCAGATGCATGGACAGCAGTTCTTTTTCCAGTAAACGGCGGCCCAGGTTAATCGCTTCCTGCTGTTTGAAATGTTTCAGATAGTTGCGAATGCCGGAGCGGGCTTTGGCGGTGATCACATAATTGAGCCAAAGCGGGTTGGGTCTGGCCCACGATGCGGTAATGACTTCGACGGTGACGCCGTTTTCCAGTTTGGTTTGCAGCGGTACCAGCTGTTTGTCGATTCTGGCGGAAACGCAGGCGTTGCCCAGATCGGTATGTACCGCGTAGGCAAAGTCGATGATGGTCGCGCCGCGCGGCAGTTTAATAATGGCGCCCTGCGGAGTGAACACAAAGACTTCCTGCGGGAACAGGTCCACTTTCAGGTTATCGATAAATTCCAGCGAGTCGCCGGCGGATTTTTGGATTTCCAGCAAATCTCTCAGCCATTCGTTGGCGCGATCCTGGAATTTTTCGATTTTATTATCGTCATCGGATTTATACAGCCAGTGCGCGGCGATGCCCGATTCCGACATGCGGTGCATTTCATGCGTTCTGATCTGAACTTCAATGGGCACGCCGTAGGGTCCCATCAAGATGGAGTGCAGAGATTGATAGCCATTGGCTTTGGGCAAAGCGATGTAATCTTTGAAGCGTCCGGGAATCGGCTTATACAGATTATGCATAACGCCTAAAACGCGGTAACAGGTATCGACATCATCGCAAAAAATCCTGAACGCATAGACATCAAAAACGTCGGCCAGGGAGATTTTTTTGTTGAGCATTTTTTTATAAATGCTGTAAAGATTTTTCTCCCGTCCGGCAACATCGCAATTTAGACCGCCCTGTTCCAAACGATTTTTTATCGTGTTTTCTATGATGTCGACAATTTTACGGCGGTTGCCACGCGCTTTTTTTACCGCATTATTTAACACCGCATGGCGCATCGGGTACATCGCTTCAAAACTCAGAGATTCGAGTTTTTGCCGGATATTATTCATGCCCAGGCGATTGGCGATCGGGGCGTAAATATCCAGGGTTTCGCGGGCGATGCGGCGTTTTTTTGCCGCCGGCATGACGCCGAGTGTCTGCATGTTGTGCAGCCGGTCGGCCAGTTTGACGATGATGACGCGTAAATCCTTGGCCATGGCCAGAAACATTTTGCGGACGTTTTCCGCTTGCGTTTCGGCATGTGATTTACTGTCGATTTTGCTTAATTTGGTAACCCCGTCAACCAGTTCCGCGACTTCCGTGCCGAACTGCTCAGCCAGCTCTTTTTTACTGACCGGGGTATCTTCTATAACATCATGCAGTATCGCGGCCATGATGCCGTTGGCGTCCATGCGCATTTCAGCAAGGCTGATCGCGACAGAGACAGGGTGGCAAATATAGGCTTCGCCGCTTTTACGAAATTGACCTTCATGAGCATCAGCGCCGACTTCATAAGCACGGACGCATTGGTCGATTTGGGATTGATCCAGATAGCCGGACAAGGTCGTGCATAAACGCCGGATCAGTTTGTCCTGAGGGCGTTCCAGCTCGATCGTGTCCGCTATTTCCAGCATAGGCTCTACGAATTAGAACATTGGGTTATGTTGGTGATCGTGCGCTTCGCCGACACGATGCAGCAGCGCGACGTTTTCAGGCGTAACATGACCTGCCGCAATTTCGCGTAACGCGACAACCGTATCCTTGTCTTTACCGCGTGGCACAAATTCAGTCGCACCGTGGCTGAGTTGGCGCGCTCTGGTGCTGGCTAGTAAAACCAGTTTGAAGCGATTTTCAACATTTTCTAAACAATCTTCGATTGTGACTCTGGCCATTTTTAATCCTGATGTAGTGGGTTAAAGGCGAAAGGCTCAGGGCAAAAGGTTTTTTCGCCTTTTGCCCTTCGTCTTGTGCCTATTGTTTTGATTTTAACACAGAAACGGCGGGAAGTTCTTTACCTTCAAGAAATTCAAGGAAGGCGCCGCCTCCAGTCGATGTGTAAGACACGTCATCGTTAATGCCGTATTTGTCGATAGCCGCCAAGGTATCGCCGCCGCCTGCAATCGAGAAAGCCTTGCTTTCGGCAATCGCTGTCGCCAGTGCTTTGGTGCCGTTGCCGAACTGGTCGAATTCAAATACGCCGACCGGGCCGTTCCAGACGATGGTGCCGGCGGTTTTTAATATCTCGGCATACTGTTTTGCGGTTTCCGGTCCTATATCCATAATCATGTCATCGGCTTCGACATCGGCGACTTTTTTAACGGTGGCGACGGCGGTTTCCGAAAATTCCTTGGCGCAAACCACGTCGACAGGGATGGGAATGTCGGAACCTTTGCTTTTGGCCGCGGCAATCAGTCGTTTGGCTTCATCGATCAGATCGGCTTCATACAGCGATTTGCCGACTGGAAAACCGGCTGCCGCAATAAAGGTGTTGGCAATACCGCCGCCGACGATTAACTGGTCGACTTTTTCCGACAGGGATTCTAACACCGTCAATTTGGTCGATACTTTGGAGCCGCCGACAATCGCAACCAGAGGCTTGGCCGGTGTTTCCAGGGCTTTGCCCAGTGCGTCCAGTTCACTGGCTAACAACGGACCCGCGCAAGCAATCGCTGCGAATTTGGCTACGCTGTGGGTTGAGGCTTGCGCTCTGTGTGCGGTGCCGAAAGCATCCATCACAAATACGTCGCAAAGAGCCGCCATTTTCTTGCCCAGCGTATCGTCGTTTTTGCCTTCACCGGCATTAAAGCGCACGTTTTCGCATAGCACGACTTCGCCCGGCTGGATGGCGATGCCGTCGATCCAGTCTTTTTCCAGTCTGACCGGCTTGCCGAGCAATTCGGACAAGCGTTCGGCGACCGGTTTCAACGAAGACTCTTCGTCGTACTTGCCTTCATCCGGGCGACCCAGATGCGACATCACCATGACCGCAGCGCCCGCAGCCAATGCTTTTTCAATGGTGGGTACGCTGGCCTGGATACGAATGTCGCTGGTCACTTTGCCGTTTTTTACCGGTACGTTCAGATCCTGACGGATTAATACCCGTTTGCCCGACAAGTCCAGATCTACCATTCTCTTAATTGACATATTACGCTCTCATTGTTGTGGGTTGATTTTATTTAATAGAACGCGGATGACGCTGATTATTATGATCAAGTAAGATTTTTTGAATTATCAGCGCTTATCATATTCATCGGCGTCGCCTAGAGGCGCCTACTTTTGGCATCTGCGTTCTCGGCAACTGCTCCTGCGTTGCTCTACCTCCTGCATCCATGCAGTCGCATTTTTAAATTTAGTTAATCCTGCTTCCATTTGATCGAGCAACCGATGCTGTTGATTTGCTCTTTGGGGCCGTGGCCGGTTTCGGCAACCAGTTTCATCGCCTCGAATAATTCCCGCTTGGTGCCTTCCGGTGCGGTTTCCTTGCGGCTGGCATCCAGACGTCCGCGGTATTGCAGTTCATAGTCGGCATTATAGCCAAAAAAGTCCGGCGTACAGATAGCGCCGTAAGCCTTGGCGACTTGCTGGGTTTCATCCAGCAAATAAGGGAAACTGAAACCCAATTGGTCGGACAGCTTTTTCATGTTGTCGAATGAATCGGCGGGGTATTCAGCCGTGTCGTTGGACATGATCGCTACCGATTCGACGCCCAGCGCTTTAAGTTCGCGCGTATCCCTGACTATCCGGTCTTGCACGGCTTTGACGTACGGACAATGATTGCAGATAAACATCACCAGCAGGCCATTTTGGCCCATGCACTGTTGCAGAGACCAAGTGCGCCCGTCAACGCCGGGCAATTCAAAATCGATCGCTTTCTTGCCGAAATCACAGATCGGCGTTTCCAGTGTTACCATTTTTACACCTGCTTAATTTATATAGAAAAAACGTAGTAATCATTCACC
>scf_100011_pt59 | contig 50748 bp, 44 predicted proteins | sample Micenr1anaerobic_FD_49594 | JGI IMG/M metagenome (IMG submission 49594) | reverse complement strand
TAAGATGGGCTTATAGAATGTGCCGAATGAAGGGAGGCGCATCGTTCACGTCAAATCCCTCTGCCGTATAATTGTCTTCAATTGATGAACGTCTGCTTTCTGGTAAAAATTAAGTTTTTCTTCAAGGTCTGCTGTGGGTCGAAAGCCGCTGTTCAAATATAACATTGTTTGTCACCAAGTAAACGCTGCAAAGCGGCTTCGAGCTGACAATCCGCCCCGCAAACAAAGCGCCTTAAATTTTCTTCCGCTCAGATTTTCCAAGCATTTTTTGTGCGATTATTTTTAATGTTGCGCAATGATTAGTGGGTTGCTGTCGCGACTCGTTTAGAGCACATTGTGAATCCACCCTACCAATCACCATGCCTGCCATGATCTTCAATGAGTTTACCTATCCCTGTCGACTCACTGGTTATTTCAAAAAAGAATACTTCAGGCTTCCCCGCTTTCGATTCAAATCCTTCAACCTCAACTTCAAATTCGGTAGCTTCCTGTATTAAATTATCATCTTCATCATACTCGGCGTTAATCCCATAACAATCACCGTAAACGCCCATAATAAGATTGTCATAAACCGCCAAATAACGATCATCTTCTGACGGATATTCCTTATCAGGCGTCCATGCAGCGAATGGCGTTTGGTGCAGCTTCGCGAAATTTTTAGCTATTTGTATTTTTTGACTGTCGCTGATCATGTTTATCTACGGTTGGTTATTGTGGATTGACTGGCATCATTTACTTGCCTCGAAGCGGAAAATACCGGGCTACGAGACGACTACACGGCTAAACGAAAAAAGGGATTGCGACGAATCACAATCCCTTTTTTACACCCTTAAGCCGCCCTTGTGTCAAGAGCGTCAAACAAGCACGGGTTATTCTACTTCGACTTCTTTCATACTCAATCTGACTCTGCCTTGACGGTCTATTTCAAGTACTTTGACTTTGACCACATCGCCTTCATTCAATCTGTCGCTGACTTTATCAACGCGCTCGTCTGAAATTTGCGAGATATGAACCAAGCCGTCTTTACCGGGAAGTATCGTAACAAATGCACCGAAGTCCATTAATCTGACTACTTTGCCTTCGTAAACTTTACCGACTTCAACTTCTGCGGTAATTTCCTCGATCATACGACGCGCTTCTTCACCGGCCGCTTTATCAACTGATGCCACTTTAACGACACCGTCATCGGTCAAATCAACGCTGGCGCCGGTTTGCTCGGTAATGCTGCGGATGGTTGCGCCGCCTTTACCGATAACTTCGCGAATTTTGCTAGGATCGATTTTAAAGGTGATGATACGCGGTGCGAAGTCGGACATTTCTTCACGGGTGGTGGACAACGCTTTATTCATTTCGCCCAGGATGTGCAAGCGACCGTGCTTTGCTTGATCCAGAGCCGACTTCATGATTTCTGCGGTAATGCCATCAATTTTGATGTCCATTTGCAGCGCGGTAATGCCGTCCACTGAACCGGCAACTTTAAAGTCCATATCGCCCAGATGATCTTCATCACCCATGATGTCTGACAATACGGCAAAGCTGTCGCCTTCTTTAATCAGGCCCATCGCGATACCGGCAACCGGTGATTTAATAGGCACACCGGCATCCATTAACGCCAAGCTGCTGCCGCAGACCGAAGCCATTGAGCTTGATCCGTTGGATTCTGTTACTTCCGAGACCACGCGAATGGTGTACGGGAACTCTTCCATGTTGGGCAACACGGCGGCAACGCCACGTTTCGCCAAACGGCCATGACCGATCTCACGACGTTTTGGTGAACCGACAAAACCGGTTTCGCCAACGCTGTACGGAGGGAAGTTGTAATGCAGCATGAACGGTTCTTTGTACTCACCGGCCAATGCGTCGATGATTTGCGCATCGCGTTGTGTTCCCAGTGTTGCAACAACCAAGGCCTGAGTTTCACCGCGGGTAAATAATGCTGACCCGTGAGTTCTAGGCAATACGCCGGTTCTGACAGTAATCGGTCTGATTTTGTCTAATGCGCGTCCGTCAATACGCTTGCCTTCGTTAAGGATAGCGTTACGAACGATGCTGTATTCCAGATGTTCGATAATGCCGCGTATGTCGCTTTCTGCATACTCGCCATTGGCCACCAGTTTTTCAACCACGGCATTTCTAATTTCTTTCAGTTGTTCTTGTCTAACCAGTTTTTCCGCGACTTGATAAGCGGCTTTAATGCCTGCTTCAACTTCCGCAGTGACCAGTTTTTTAAGTTCGGCATTAACTTCGGGGGCTACCCACTCAACAACGCCTGCACCGGCAGCGGCTGCAAATTCGTTAATGGCGTTAATGGCAACCTGCATTTGCTGGTGACCGAATAACACTGCGCCCAACATCACTTCTTCCGACAGGTTGTCAGCTTCAGACTCAACCATTAATACGGCATGTGCCGTTCCGGCAACCACCAATTCCAGCTGTGATTCCTTTAATGCAGCAGGAGTAGGGTTCAATATATATTCGCCGTCTTTATATCCAACAGTAGCAGCGCCTACCGGGCCGTTAAAAGGTAAACCTGAAACTGCCAAGGCAGCGGAGGCACCCAGTAAAGCAGGAATTTCGGGATCAACTTCAGGATTGAGCGATACGACTGTGGCAATGATCTGAACTTCGTTGGTATAGCCCTCAGGGAAAAGAGGACGAATAGGACGGTCAATCAGACGAGACGTTAAAGTCTCTTTTTCACTGGGACGACCTTCTCTCTTAAAAAAGCCGCCTGGTATTTTACCGGCTGCGTAAGCTTTTTCTTGATAGTTCACAGTCAACGGAAAAAAGTCGCCGCCGCTTGCCTGTTTTTTACCGACGACGGTGACCAACAGTGTCGTACCATCTACATCGATCATGACAGCGCCGTCTGCTTGACGTGCTATTTCACCAGTTTCTAATTTAACGAGTCGATCGCCGTACTGAAATTCTTTCCTGATAGGATTCACTATAAGGTTCCTTTGTGTAGAGGTTGTTTAAAAATTGGTTCAATCCATGAAATGTTAAAACAGAAACGGCACAAAAGGGTTGTGCCGTTTCTTTGTTCTATTACTTACGTAATCCGAGACGTTCAATCAAAGTGCGGTAACGGTTTACGTCTTTGTTTTTCAGATAATCCAGCAACTTACGACGCTGGTTAACCATGCGCAACAATCCACGACGCGAATGGTTGTCTTTTTTATGTTCTGCAAAGTGCGGTGTTAAATGCGTGATATGCGCTGTCAATAAAGCGACTTGTACTTCAGGCGAACCTGTGTCGGTTTCTGATTGACGATAGGCCTCAACGACCGCTTTTTTTTGTTCTGCTGTAAATGGCATTTGTAATCCCTATGTAGATTAAAAATTAAAAATAAAGCCGCCGACATGGCGACTCCTTAAGTACACTGTTTCCACGATAGGGTGTAGAAACAGGTGTATTCTTTCAGCTTGAGCATCTAGCTCAAATTGATTCGTTGCTCATATTAAACAACTTCTTAGGCGCTAGTTTACCATCCATTAGCATTTCTCCCAAGCCCAAAAAGACCGCATCATTGTACATGCGTACCGTGCCTTGTCTCCTTTCCGGGCTTGCGCTCGCTCCGTTCTCACTGAGCGGGTCGAAGGGCAAAAAATCGAGCGACTGGCCGTACTTTATGCAAATTGTCTGTTCGTCCGACAACTGCACAGCGGGCAGAGCTTCCAGGGGCTTATCGACATTAATCAGGCATTGAAACAAGCTTTGCTGATCCATTTCCGTTAATTGCTCGATGGTTCTGGCATTTTCAATATTGAATTGACCCGCTTCCAGTCGGCGTAATTCCTTTACCGTTCCGCCGCAGCCCAAAGTGTGCCCGATGTCTTCCGCCAGCGAGCGGATATAAGTGCCTTTTGAGCAAAATACGTCCAGCGTCAACTGATCCGGTTGCTCAGCCAGAGCTTGGGAATCGGTCAGCAACTTCAATTCAAATAGGGTGATACGCCTGGCTTTGCGCTCAACCGTTTTGCCTTCCCGCGCCAATTCATACAGCTTTTTACCGTTATGCTTTAAAGCCGAATACATGGGGGGAACTTGATCGATTTCGCCGGTAAATTTCTCCAGACAGGCCTGTATGTCGTCGATGGATAGCTCCGGCACCGGCTTGGTCTCTATAACCGTACCTTCCCGATCGCCGGTATCGGTCATGACTCCGAGTTGAATAACAACTTGATAACGTTTATTGTCATCGAGCATCAACGCCGACACTTTGGTCGCTTCGCCAAAACAAAGCGGCAACAAACCGGTAGCCAGCGGATCAAGACTGCCGGTGTGCCCCGCTTTATTGGCGTTAAACAAGCGCCTGACTTCCTGCAAGGCTTTGTTTGAAGAAACGCCCAGGCGCTTATCTAACAGCAATATGCCGTGAATATTGCACCCGGACTTGCGTTTACTCATCTGAACTAACCTTCGTCGCGCTTATCCAAACCACTCAACAGTTCCGATACCCGCATGCCGGTATCAAACGAGTCATCGTAATAAAAACGCAAATCCGAGATGTGCCGCAAACGCATCCTTTTGGCTAATTGATGCCGGATGACCGGCGACATTTCGTTAAGCAATTTAACATTGGCTTTTTTGCCTTGCTCATCAACATTCAATACCGTGACGTACACTTTTGCAACGGCGAGGTCTTTAGTGACTACAACTTCATTGATAGTAATAAATCCCAGCCTGGAGTCATCAATATCACGCTGCAAAACCAAAGAAAGCTCTTTTTGCATCTGCGATGAAACGCGGGCATTACGACCGAATTCTCTTGCCATAAGGTTTACAGTTCCCGTTTAACTTCTATGCGTTCAAACACTTCGATCTGATCGCCGGGTTGTACATCGTTGTAATTTTTCACGCCGATACCGCATTCCATGCCCATTTTGACCTCGGCCGCATCATCTTTAAAGCGACGCAAAGATTCCAACTGCCCTTCATAAATCACCACGTTATTACGCAGAACCCGTATAGGCAGATTTCTCTTCACATAACCGTCAATGACCATACAACCGGCGACCGCACCGAATTTCGGCGATTTAAAGACATCGCGCACTTCGGCAAGACCGACAATCTGCTCTCTGATTTCAGGCGCCAACATGCCGCTGATGGCTTTTTTAACCTCATCAATCGCTTCATAAATGATGCTGTAGTAATGCAGGTCGATGCCCTTTTCTTCAATCAGTCTTCGCGCAGCCGCGTCAGCCCGGACATTAAAGCCCATCAGAATCGCACCGGAAGCCAATGCCAAATTCGCATCGCCTTCATTAATGCCGCCGACACCGCCAAAAACGACTTTAACTTCGACTTCGTCGTTCGACAGCCCGATCAAGGAGCTGCGCAATGCTTCCAAACTGCCCTGAACATCGGTTTTAAGCACCAGGTTGACGCAGGCGATTTCACCGGTCGTCATTCTGGAGAATACTTCGTCCAGCTTGGAGGCTTGTTGCACGGCATGTCGGGACAGTTTCTTGCGGTCTTCACGATGCTTGGCCAAATCTTTGGCAATACGTTCGTTTTGTACTACCAGAAATTCATCACCGGCATTCGGTGTGCCCGAAAGCCCTAGAATCTCAACCGGCGCACAAGGCCCGGCTTCTTTGATGGCTACGCCGTTTTCGTTAAACATGGCTCGAACACGACCATATTCATGGCCGCACAACACCATTTGACCGCTTTCCAGAGTACCTTTTTGAATCAGTACCGTTGCCACAACACCACGACCTTTATCGAGTCTTGACTCAATAACGATGCCGGATGCAGCGCCTTCGACAGGGGCTTTCAATTCAAGAATTTCAGTTTGAACAATCAACGCTTCGATTAATTCATCGATACCTTCACCGGTTTTTGCAGAGATCTTGAGGAACTGCACATCGCCGCCCCACTCTTCCGCAAGCACGTTGATGGTAGACAACTCTTGCATCACTTTGTCGGGATTGGCGTCGGGCTTGTCAATCTTATTCATCGCCACAATAATCGGCACATTGGCCGCTCGGGCATGCTCAACCGCTTCCCGGGTTTGCGGCATAACGCCGTCATCCGCCGCAACAACGACAATGACCACGTCGGTAACGTCCGCGCCTCTGGCACGCATGGCGGTAAACGCCGCGTGACCCGGTGTATCTAAAAAGGTTACCGACCCGTGATCGGTTTTTACCTGATAGGCACCGATATGCTGGGTAATACCGCCCGCTTCACCGGCGGCAACACGGGTTTTACGAATGTAATCCAGCAGCGAGGTTTTACCGTGATCGACGTGCCCCATGATGGTAACAATCGGCGCTCGCGGCAATTCGACGCGATTATCTTCTTCTTGCGCCTCAGCCAGCATTTCCTGCTCAAGATCGTCATCACTCTGCATAATCGCTTTGTGACCCATTTCTTCAACCAAAATTGCCGCTGTTTCCTGATCTATGCTTTGATTAATAGTCGCCATAATGCCGAGCTTCATCAGATGCTTGATCACCATGGCAGCCTTAACGCTCATCTTTTGCGCAAGATCGGACACAATAATCATTTCCGGTATGGTGACCTCTTTTACAATAGGTTCAACCGGCATTTCAAATTGATGTTTGCCTTCAGCCTTTACACTGACGCGTTCAGTCTTCTTGCCTTTTTTCTTGGCTTTTTTGGTGTCTCTACCGCCCGCTCCGGCACGCGCTCCTTCTTCCTGTTTTTTTCTATGCAAAATTTCTTGTTTGGCCGATGCTTGCTGCCTTACTTTGTCAGCATTTCTTTTGATGGACTCTTCCAGTCGAAGATCTTTTTCCTGCTGTTTTTTTCTGGCTTCTGTCGCTTCTTTGGCTTTAACCGACTGTTCATGGTCAATTTTATTTTCTTCCGAAACCGGCACGACTTTAGCCTCTTCTTCGACTGCCGAAGATAGCACTTCAGGCACGATAGCCACTTCAGCCGCAACGGGCTCGACGGCGGCCTTAACTTCCGGTTCAATTACACCTTCTTCTGCCTTTTGTTCCAAGACGACTTCTTTTGCCTTTACCGGTTCTTCAACGGGAGGAAGATTTTCGGCTTGCTTTGCAATCTGCTCTTCGAGAGCATGCTTGGCCAACTCCGAATTTTTTTGTTCGTCAGAATCCGCTACTTCACTGCGTTTTATATAGGTTTTCTGTTTGCGAACTTCAACGCTGATGGTTTTGGTAGTACTGCCTGGTACGCTTGCCTGCTTAAGCTCGCTCACAGTTCTGCGCTTTAAAGTCACCCGTTTCAGTGAACCTTCGGCCGCGCCTTCATCCTTGCCGTGGCGTTTGCGCAAATGCGCAAGCAGCTGCATTTTTTCGTCTTCATTAATAACATCATCAGGGGCACTCGCAGACAAGCCTGCTTCTTTCAACTGCTCTAATAATCGTTCCAGAGGAATTTTTACCACCTCTGCTAATTGCCGTACCGTTTTATTACTCATTTCATACCCCTTACCTACTCGCCTGTTCCTCAGCAAACCAAGGCTCACGCGCCTTCATAATCAATTTTGCCGCCCGATCTTCGTTTATTCCCGGAAAATTCAACAAATCATCTACCGATTGTTCTGCCAAATCATCCATCGTAATAATGCCTTGGCTTGCCATATCATAAGCCAAATCCCTGTCCATGCCTTCCATTTCCAGCAAATCCTGTGCAGGTTCGGCCGTTTCTATTTTTCTTCAGCGGCAATAGCGCTGATCAGCAAGGCGTCTTTAGCACGGCTTCTAAGTGCATTAACCAGCTCTTCATCAAAGCCTTCAATTTCCAGCATTTCACTGACCGGAACATAGGCGATTTCTTCAACCGTATTAAAGCCCTCTTCAACCAGAATCAAGGCGATGTCTTCATCGATATCCAGTTGATCGATAAACATTTGCTTTATCTTGTCAGCCTCGGCTTCACTGTTTTGTTCGGCTTTGGAAGCATCGATAACATTCAACTCCCAACCCGTTAATTGCGTTGCAAGACGTACATTTTGTCCGCCACGGCCTATAGCCTGGGACAAATTGTCCGAACTTACCGCCAAATCCATACTGTGCTTGTCTTCATCGACAACGATGGACTGGATTTCAGCCGGTGACATCGCATTAATCACGAACTGGGCGTCACTTGGATTCCAAAGGATAATATCAACGCGCTCTCCGGCCAGTTCATTTGAAACCGACTGCACTCTCGATCCTCTCATGCCAACGCAAGCGCCGACCGGGTCCAATCTGGGATCATTGCCCTTGACGGCAATCTTGGCTCTGGAACCGGGATCACGCGCCGCCCCCATTACTTCGATCAAGCCTTCGCCCACTTCAGGCACCTCAAGACGAAACAATGCAATCAACAATTCCGGTGCGGTTCGACTGACAAACAATTGAGGACCGCGAGGCTCTGAACGTACATCCTTCAAATAACCCCTGATTCTATCGCCAATGCGAATGGCTTCACGGGGAATCATGTCTTCTTTGGCGATATAAGCTTCGACATGCCCACCCAAGTCCAGATAAACACTGCCCTTTTCAATGCGTTTTACGATACCGGTAATCAGCTCGCCCACACGACTCTGATAGGCGTCAACAATTTTCTTGCGCTCAGCTTCCCTGACTTTATGAATAATAACCTGCTTGGCAGTCTGTGCAGCGATACGGCCGAAATCGACAGATTCAATTTCCTCTTCCACCAAATCACCGATCTGGACATCCGGATTATCAAACCTTGCAACTTCCAGCAGCACTTGCGTTTCCGGAAATTCTACATCGCCGTCAATTTGACTATTGGCATCAACCACTTCCCAAACTCTATAAGTAACATAGTCGCCGGTTTTTCTGTTAATGCTGACACGGGCTTTGATTTGATTCGCGTGACGCTTGATTGTAGCCGCTTCTAATGCTGATTCTATGGCCTGGAAAACAATCTCTTTTTCAATATCTTTTTCATTAGAAAAAACATCCACCACCAACAAAATTTCTTTATTTGCCACTGCGCCCCCCTTTTTCAATTAAATACTCAGGAACCAAACGCGCTTTGCTCATCGCGATAAATGGAACCTCAAAAACCTGTTCGCCATCCTTTAGCGTAATAATATCGTCTTCAACTTTTTCAATCAGGCCTGTAATTTTTCTACGGCCATCTATGGCTTTAAATAAATGAACCAACACCGTACTGCCAAGATACCGTTCGAACTGGCTCACTTTAAAAAAAGGCCTGTCTTCGCCCGGCGAAGAAATCTCCAAATGATAGTTGCCTAATATGGGATCTTCTACATCCATAACGCCACTGATTTGATGACTGACTTTAGTGCAGTCTTCAACCAAAATCCCGTTATCACTATCAATATAGATTCTTAACAGACCATGTTTAGGATGAGGATTATATTCAATGCCTACGCATTCATAACCTAAACCTTCAACAATTGGCTCAATTAGATTAACCAAGTGCTCAGGAGCCTGTTTCATCTTTTCCTCACTTACTTTCGCACAAAAAAAAGAGCCGAAGGCTCTTCCATTAACAATCAACTATGAGCTTCCAAATCACCAAAGCCCAGAAAACAAAAAACCCCAAAATGGGGTTCTCGGCTACCGCTCCCTGCGGCGCTCTAACTCCTGCATCCATGCAGTTTTATATGGTAGCGGGGGCAGGATTTGAACCTACGACCTTCGGGTTATGAGCCCGACGAGCTACCAAGCTGCTCCACCCCGCGATTGATTTGTGTATTATAGGGCATTTTCAGCATTTAGCAACCTATTTATATCTTTAGTCTGAATAACTGACTTATTGAGCCCCAAGCACTGCATTTTATCAAGCGCATAATCCTCCAAGGCATCAATAATTTTCGTATTTTTATTTTCGTCGCGACTCAGCTCTGCCAATCGACTGAAATAATCATCGAGCACAATGCCGCCACCCGCCTGGCGACCTGTTAACCGGTTAACACAAAACTCATTCCACCTTCGCAGCTCATCAGTATTCAGCGTTTCAGGATAATTTCTGGCGCGGTATCTAAACAACATTTCCGACAATCGGCTATCAGTAAATTTAAATACAGACTTTGTTAATTGTTCGGGCTGCATCGACCTGATTTTGATCATTTGCTTTTTATCGTTTTCAGAAAAAAAACCGCCGCTGTATATTTCCAGATCAGGATCAGAGTCCTGTACAACATAAGTTTGACCGCTAAAAACCGCTGCCAACTTTTCAGACAAGCCGACGGCGGCTTTAATCTTGTCGATATTGGCATGACATAGCGCCAGGTCGATTTCCAGCCGTTGCGCATCTTCCGGCCTGATAACTGACACGGGCGCTAAAACAGGACATTTATTAATATGTACGGTTTTTAACGGGATTCTTGCCACACCTTCCGGCAAGTCCGCAGTTGCCGTAAAGATTCTTTGCTGAATTTCTTCCACTGTCAGGCCAAGCATCGGCTCAGGATCAACGGATAGATCGTAGACAATGATGCCGTTGGCATTGGTCGGATGCTTGCAAATCGGCAGCACGACGGCTAAGCAATTCTTAACAGCGGGATATTTACCTGAAACATGAACCACGGGCTTAAAACTGCCTAACTGAAGCAAATTAAGCGCTTCGCCCTTAACCCGGTGCCGCAACAGAAACTGATAAAGCTTGGGCTGAGCCTGTTTGACCAGCTTGGTGATTGCCAAGGTAGCATAGACATCCGAAAGCGCATCATGCGCCGCTTCATGGGCTATGTTGTTGACACGGGTGAGCTGATCCAGCCTGAAACTGGGACCGCCTTCCTCATTGACAGGCCAGACGATACCGTCAGGACGCAAGGCTCTGGCCGCCCTGACTACGTCGATCAAATCCCAACGGGAATTGCCGTTTTGCCATTCCCTTGCGTAAGGATCGTAAAAATTACGGTAAAGGCAATTACGGGTGACCTCATCATCAAAACGAAGACTGTTATAGCCGAGGGTGCAGGTATTGGGCTGAGCCAATTGCTCATGAATCAAACGAATAAACTCGGCTTCGCAAACACCTTTTTGTTCGGCAAGTTGCGGCGTAATTCCGGTAATTAAACAGGCTTCGGGATGAGGAAGACAATCTTCCGCAGGCTTGCAGTAAACAACCAAAGGATCGTCTACGATATTAAAATCAAAATCAGTACGAATCCCGGCAAATTGAACGGGCTTATCTCTTTGAGGATCCGTACCGAATGTTTCGTAATCATGCCAATAAAAGGTTTGTGTTCCACTCATTATTTTTGACGACCATAGCTACTGAAAATGCCGCAAGAGTCGCTACGACAACGGGTTCGGCTCACAAAGAAACCTTAATGAATTGAAGCCAGAGCCCTTAAGACATCCGTGCGACTAACAATTCCAACCAAATCATTATCCAGAAAAACCGGAAAACTTCTGACTGAAGTTTGCTGGAACTTCTCCGCCAAATCTACAATACTGGATTCGGCATCCACGCTAATGGTTTCTTTAGTCATATAATCGCCAACTTTTCCACCCATACTTTGGTTATAGGCTGCTTCCAAAACAATATTCATAACATCCTTTTCAGAAAACATACCCAGCAATCGACCTATTTGATCAACAACCGGGGCACTGGTGATTTTATGATCCAGCAATTTCTTTACGGCATCAATCACATCGGTATCCTTGGCAAGCGTAACCAATCTTTTCGACATATAATCTGCAACAGTAATTTTCGCCAACATGATGAACTCCTGATTGTTGTTTATATTGTAAAAAGTTATAAATCGATTAACTTTTAGCGTCACCCAATGATCGAAGCCATAAATGTTAAGTACATTAAAGTTAATCTACTATCCTTGATTCAAATGAGCTTCGGCTTCCATTTTCTTTCTTTTATCACATTTTTCCACGCAAACACAATCCGCGTTGTTCGCAGCGCCGCCACACGATCCTTTGATGGCGCGCCTGCCAAAAATAACACCTATCGCCATAATGGCAATAACAAAAGCCATAAAAACAAAAGTCACTAAAAAGTAAGTCATGATATCGCCTCGTAAAGTTTGTAAAGGCCCATAATAAAAACGAGGAGTGGGACTAGCCGCACTCCTCGTGTAGGTTGGGTTACGACTGCATGGATGCAGAAGGTAGAGCAATGCAGGAGCTATTGCCGAGCCTTTAGCGCAACCCAACAATCGAAGCCATAAATATTGGGGTCACCTAAAGACTAGCTTTAGGCGACCCAAGCTACGATTATTATCCGCCAAAATCATCCAGCAAGATATTTTCCGGTTCTACGCCATTATCCAACAGCATCTTGATCACCGCTGAGTTCATCATCGGCGGTCCGCACATGTAAAACTCGCAATCTTCCGGAGCCGGATGGTTCTTAAGGTATTCCTCAAAAAGAACATTATGAATAAAGCCGGTATAGCCTGTCCAGTTATCTTCCGGTAACGGATCGGACAGCGCAACATGCCATTCAAAATTATCGTTTTCCTTGGCCAGCATATCGAAATCTTCTACATAGAACATTTCGCGTTTGCTACGGGCGCCATACCAGAAAGTCATTTTACGCTTGGATTTCAGCCTGCGTAATTGATCGAAGATATGCGAACGCATCGGCGCCATACCTGCACCGCCACCGACAAAGACCATTTCCGCATTGGTCTCTTTAGCGTAGAACTCGCCATAAGGTCCGGAAATAATACATTTATCGCCGGGCTTCAAGTTAAAGATATACGAAGACATGATGCCGGGCGGTACGCTATCGGGCGCACCGGGAGGCGGTGTCGCGATACGAACGTTCAGCATGATTTCTTTTTCTTCAGGATAACTTGCCATCGAATAAGCGCGCAACGCAGGCTCTTTTACGTCAGAAACATAGCGCCATAAATTGAACTTATCCCAATCATCGCGGAATCTTTCTTCGATATTGAAATCACTGTATTTGGCAACATATGAAGGACATTCAATCTGAATGTATCCACCTGCCCGATAATTAATTTCCTCGCCTGCCGGTAACTCCAGCACCAGTTCCTTAATGAAAGTGGCAACATTATGGTTTGATTTAACCGTACATTCCCATTTTTTAACACCAAACACGTCGTCTTCGACTTCAATGTTCATGTCATGTTTAATGGATACCTGACAAGAAAGACGCTCGCCGTGAGCCGCTTCCCGTTTACTGATATGACTTAATTCAGTAGGTAAAATTTCTCCACCACCTGAATGTACTTTTACCTTGCATTGTCCGCAAGTACCGCCGCCACCACAAGCCGATGAAACAAACAAACCGTTATCAGCCAAAGCGGTTAATAATTTTGAACCTACCGGCACATGAATTTTCTTTTCATTATTGATGAGAATTTCTACATCCCCTTCAGCGACCAGTTTGCTTTTAGCGCCGATAATAACGAATACCAGTGCAATCACAAAAGCCGTGAAAATAATAATCCCTAATAGAATTTCCAGCATTACGCTACCTTCTTAAAGTTGGATTCCAGAGAAAGCCATGAAGCCAAGCGACATCAGACCCGCAGTAATAAAAGTAATGCCCAGACCTTGCAAACCGGCGGGAATATCACTGTATTTAAGCTTTTCGCGTACGCCCGCCATAACGGTTATAGCCAGAGCCCAACCCAGACCACTGCCCACACCGTAAGTGACGCTTTCGCCGAAATTATAGTCTCGCTCAATCATAAACAAACTGCCACCGAGAATCGCACAGTTTACGGTGATTAAAGGAAGAAATACGCCTAAAGCGTGATACAACGCAGGAAAGAATTTATCCAAAATCATTTCAAGAATTTGTACCAATGCTGCAATCATACCGATACAGCTTAATAACGCCAAAAAGCTTAAATCAACGCCCGTTATCCCCATCCAGGATAAAGCGTCTTCCTTTAATAACGCATGATAAACAATATTATTGGCCGGTACAGTGATAGCTTGCACCACCATGACCGCAACGCCTAAACCCATCGCTGTAGAGATTTTCTTGGAAACCGCAATAAAGGTACACATGCCCAAAAAGAAGGACAGTGCGAGGTTTTCAATAAAGACAGCCTTAACAAATAAACTAATATAAGCTTCCATTAGTGATGCCCTCCTTCACCATGAGAAATCGACATAATCTTGAATTCCACCTTTTCAGCTTGCTCCGGCTTCCATTGACGGACAGACCAGATAATCAAACCGATAATAAAGAAGGCACTGGGTGGCAGTAACATCAAGCCATTAGGATCATACCAGCCGCCATCCTTGGTTAGCTTGAAGACTTCGATGCCCAATAATTTACCGGAACCCAAAGTCTCTCTAAAAAATGCCACGATAATCAGTATCAAGCTATAGCCCAAACCATTACCGATACCGTCCATGAAACTTTCCAAAGGCGGATTTTTCATCGCATAACCTTCAGCACGCCCCATAACGATACAGTTGGTAATAATCAGCCCCACGAATACCGACAATTGCTTACTGACATCATAAGCAAAGGCTTTTAATAACTGATCAACCACGATAACTAATGATGCAATAATGGTCATTTGCACAATAATCCGGATACTGCTTGGAATATGGTTTCTGATCGCACTGATTGCCGCACTGGAAAACGCCGTCACCAAAGTCAACGCCAACGCCATAATCAACGATGTCGACATTTGGGAAGTAACCGCCAAGGCCGAACAAATACCCAAAACCTGCAAAGTAATGGGATTATCATTGACCAATGGAGTAATTAGTACCTTTTTTGTTTCATCATTTAATAACACTGCACTCATGATTTGACTCCTTTAACCGTTCTTACTTTAGCTAAATACGGGGCAAAACCTTCATTGCTCATCCAGTATCTGACCAGATTAGTTACACCGGTACTGGTTAATGACGCGCCCGCCAGACCATCGACCTGATATTGAGAACCCGGCTTGGTGTTATCAACCACACCTTTAATCAGGCTCAACGCAGGTTCACCCATTTCAGCGCTCTCGATCAGGCCTTTTTCTGCCGAAGGCTGATCGCTTTCCGCATAGACTTTCTTGCCTTTCCATAGCTCACGCCATTTGGGATTGACCACTTCGCCGCCCAGTCCCGGAGTTTCCTGCTGATCATAGAAATTGATACTTTGCACGGTTTGCCCGTCAGCATCCAAGGACAAGAAACCATAAAGCGTCGACCATAAACCATAACCGTTTACCGGCAGAATAATCGACTTGATCGCACCGGACTCTTTGACTAAATAGACCTTGGCGTATTTTGCCTTGATCCGGATATGCGCAATATCTTTATCCTTCGGAATAGCAACGCTTTGAGCAGGATCTTTTGCCGCCTTACGTTGATCGTATTCAGCGGCGTTCATATCCTCGACATAGTCGCCTGTTTCCAAATTGACGACTTTAGCTTCAATTTTGTCACTGAACTCCGAGTCAATATCGCTGCCTTCCTGAAGCAAACCCGCCACATCAAGAATGTTCTTTTTCATGTCCAGTTCTTTGTTGTGGACTTGAAGAGACTTTAAGGCCACCGCAGAAAATGAAACCAGAACCGCACAAACCAAACAAAGTGCAACCGCAATAGCGATAGTCTTTTCCAGACTATCATTGCCCAAGGCAAGAACTTTGTCCCTGTAGACTTTGAATTTTTGGTAATGCTCGCATTTGTCCAATGCGGCGCAAATTTTATTGAACTGTTCGCATTTAAGCATGACGTTTCATCCTTCTTCTGATATTGGCCTGAATGACAAAATAATCAATCGTAGGCGCGAACATGTTGGAAAATAGAATTGCCAGCATAATACCTTCCGGGAATGCCGGATTAACAACCCTGATTAATACCGTCATACCTCCGACTAAAGCCCCGAATACCCAACGGCCGGTATTGGTCATTGCCGCGCTCACAGGATCGGTCGCCATATAAACCATGCCGAAAGCAAATCCACCCAGCGTCAAATGCCAGTACCAAGGCATCGCAAACATGTGATTGGTGTCGCTGCCTATGATGTTGAATATCAACGAGGTCACTACCATGCCTGCAAATACGCCGCCCATGATGCGGTACGATGCCACTTTGGTATACAACAGGAAGGCCGCGCCAATTAAAATAGCCAGCGTTGACGTTTCGCCAAGACAGCCCGGCTCAAAACCAAAGAAGGTTTGCATCCAACTGTAATTGGCCGAGTAAATCGCTTCAAGACCGCCATTGGCCGCCAAACCTAAAGGCGTAGCCGCCGTATAGCCGTCAACCGCAACCCAGACGGAATCGCCTGAAATAGACGCCGGATAAGCGAAATATAAAAACGCCCGCCCGGTCAACGCAGGATTCAGGAAGTTTTTACCGGTACCGCCGAATACTTCCTTGCCGATAACGATACCGAAAGAAATACCCAGAGCCACCTGCCATAAAGGCATATCGGGCGGCATGATCAATGTGTACAACATTGACGACACCAAAAAGCCTTCATTCACTTCATGACCGCGAACCGTTGCGAACAATACTTCCCACACGCCGCCAACAGCCAGCGTAACGATATAAATAGGCAGAAAGTACAACGCGCCGTGAACCATATTGGAAAACGGGTTCATCGTACTGTAGCCGAAGATCATCATCGGGATGCGACGCCAATCCTGAGCTTGCTCCAGACCCATCGCTTGCATGGCTAAATTGGCTTGATAACCGGTGTTATACAGAGCCATCAAGATGCAAAAAAATGTAGCAATGACCACAAAAGTCATGGTTCGTTTCAGGTCGTTGCCATCACGAACATGCGTGGTGCCGCGTGTTACATCAGCCGGTGTATAGATGAAAGTATCCACCATCTCATAGAGACCGTAATACTTTTCGAACCGCCCACCTTTGGTAAAGTGCGGTTCTACGCTATCTAAAATATCTCTAGGCGACATTATCCTTCCTTCTCAATTTTAGTTAAATTCGCTCTCAGAACAGGACCGAAGTCATGTTTACCGGGATCCACAAACGTAAATAAGGACACATCTTCCTCATCAAGTTCCAAACAGCCTAATAATTGGGCCTGATCCGAATCGCCGACCACCAACGCTTTTAGCAGCGGTGTAGGCAAAATATCCAGCGGCATAACAGCTTCATAAACGCCGACCGGCACAATCGCCCGGTTGCTGCCGTTTTTATCGGTTGTTAATGGGAACTTGCGATTCAGCTTACGGTCAACGCTTGAGGTATAAACATTGAGTGCCGAATATTTGTTTTTACCCGGAACAATCCATCCGAATAACTCGCGCGCGCGACCTTCTTGCAATACTGAAACTTGATTGCTGTAACAGCCCAAAAAGGCCGCCCAATCTGCCGCAAGATGCCCGTACAACACGGAACCTGAAATCACCCGGTTTTCGACTTCTTCCAATTGACCGACAACCAGATCATCGGTGTTGGCGCCGACACGGGTACGAATCAATCTTGGTTTTTAACGGTAGGTCCGGCCAACGAAACAACGCGTTCGACATTGATTTTACCGGTGGTAAATAACGCACCGATGGCCATTACCGCTTGATAATCCAAATGCCAGACGAATTTATCGATGCTGACCGGATCAATCAAATGAATATGGGTGCTTGGCAGTCCCGCAGGATGAGGACCGGAAAACTCGGCGACAGTTACAGGCGCATTGCCGGTTGCAACATCAGCACCGGTCGCCTTACAAACGTAAGTTTTGCCTTCCGTCAGTTTGGCAATAACCGCCAAACCGTTTGCAAAATCATCGCCACGCTCTTTAATGATAACCGCAGGATTTGCCGCTAACGGGCTGGTGTCGATTGCAGTCACAAAAATAGAACGGGGTTTGCTGTCGACAGCAGGAATTTTGCCGTAAGGACGTGTGCGTAGCGTCGCCCACAAGCCGGACGCCAACAGATTTTCTTTAACCTGTTCGGCCGACAAATCATTTAATTCGGAAGCTTTGTATTTTGCAAATGACTCCTGCGCCGTTCCTTTCAGTTCGATCACAACAGACTGCAACACCCGCTTTGCGCCACGATTAATAGATTGAACCACACCCGCGCCGGGTGAAGTAAAATTGACACCAGGATTCTTCTTGTCGGTAAAGAGAATTTGGCCCAACTTGACCGTATCACCTTCACTGACCATCATGGTAGGCTTCATGCCTACATAATCCATTCCCAGAACAGCAACGGATTTAACCTTATTGCCATCCTCAATAACTTGTTCGGGCTCTCCGGTAATCGGTAGATCCAAACCTTTTTTAATAATAAATTGCATAGTTAATAGCCTGCTCTCCAATCAAGTTGCGGCGAAACCATCCTTTTATTTCAAGTACAAATAAAACAAGAGGCGCATTAAGACGTAAAACGATGGCATTAAACCACAAAAGCGAGGCATTCTCAACAGCGACAAGGCTTACCGAGAGCCTTTTAACAACTGCAAAAACGCAGACTCCGGTCACTTCCGCTTACCCAGCCATCCCCAGGTTCCGCAAACCGGGGTCGGCCATTAATAAAGATGACGGTAATAATAGGCTATCAATTGACTGATTTTTTTAATGCCTGCTCACGGTGAAACCGAATAATCAGTATTTTGGCATTCACTCCAAAAACAGACGCGACTAACGCATAGTTGAATGCATCACGGGAAAATGCATTGACTTTACTCCGATAAAACACTATTAAATCCAGATAATTCACCTATCCGCCGCAACGCCGCGCGAACAGAGCATCCCGCAATGACCCAAACTAAAACCCAATCGACCTCATCGACTCCCCCTGGAAACCAGTCTCGACAAAACGGCGGCTTTCCGATTGTCGGCTTAGGCGCTTCCGCCGGGGGCCTGGAGGCCTTCGAGCAATTCTTTCGCCATATCCCCCCTGATAGCGGCATGGCCTTCGTGCTGGTCTCGCATCTCGATCCCAGCCATGCCAGCATCCTCACCGAAATCCTGCAACGCACCACGTCCATGCCGGTGGCGGAGGCGCAAGATCAAATGCACGTTATGCCTAACCGCGTCTACGTAATCCCCCCAACCGCGACATGACCATTTTCCACGGCGCCTTGCAACTCAGCATACCGGCAGAGCCGCACGGCCAGCGCATGCCCATTGACGCGTTCCTGCGCTCACTGGCTGAAGATCAGGCCGAAAAATCCATCGGCATTATTCTGTCCGGCACCGGCACCGACGGCACTTTGGGATTACGCGCCATCCTCGGCGCCGGCGGCGTCACACTGGCACAGGAACCGACTACCGCAAAATTCGACGGCATGCCGGTCAGCGCCATTCAGGCAGGCTATGTCACCCATATTTTGCCTGCAGAGAAAATGCCGGAAGTACTGCTATCCGGCATACTCGCCCTGGCTCTCCAGCCCCTCCCCTCGCCCCCGATTGCATTGAGCGGCATCAATCACATCCTGATGCAGTTACGCACCAGCACCGGCCACGATTTCTCACTCTATAAGAAAAGCACCATCACCCGCCGCATTCAGCGACGCATGTCGCAGAACGGTATTGAGGACACCGAAACCTATGCCCGCTATCTCAAGGAACATCCGGCCGAGATAGCGTCGCTGTTCAAAGAACTGCTGATCAATGTCACCAGTTTCTTTCGCGACCCGGAAGCTTTCGTTGCGCTGAAGCAGGATATCCTGCCCGCAGTATTGGCGGACAAACCGGAAGACTACGTTTTCCGCGTCTGGGTGGCAGGTTGCGCCACAGGTGAGGAGGCCTATTCCATTGCCATCGTGTTGCGTGAACTCATGGATAAAAACCAGTATGAGTTTAAATCGCAAATTTACAGCACCGACCTTGCCGAGGACACCATTACCATCGCCCGTGCCGGTCTCTACCCACCCAACATCGCTCTGGATGTCACGCCTGAGCGGTTACGCCGGTTCTTCATCAAGGAAGACGGCGGCTATCGGGTGAAAAAGGAAATTCGTGAGATGGTGGTATTCGCCGTTCAGAACGTCGTCAAAGATCCGCCTTTTACCAAGCTCGATCTGCTCAGTTGCCGCAATCTGATGATTTATCTGGAACCGGAACTGCAAAACCGCCTCATCCCCGCCTTTCACTACGCACTCAAGCCGGGCGGAGTGCTGTTTCTGTCGCCGTCGGAAGGTATCGGCAACCATACCGAGCTGTTTACGCCACTCAATCGTAAATGGAAGTTCTACCGCGCCACTCCCTCCGCCGCCTCAACCCGCGCCATTTTGACCAGCAACTTGAACTGGACCACAGAACCGGCTCACAAAACGCCGGAGGACATCATGAAATCCGCCAGGGAGAATAACCTGGCCGAACTGACACGGCGTATGCTGCTTCAATTCTACGCCCCCACCTCGGTGATGACGGATCTCAAAGGCAATATCCTCTACGTCTACGGCGAGACCGGCAAATACCTGCGCCCTGCGCCCGGACATGCCACTCTCAACATGATCGATATGGCGCGGGAAGGCCTGCAACTGGAACTGCGCTCAGCCATTTCGGCCGCAAACCAAGGCACACCGACCCTGGACAGGGAACTGTCGGTCAAGACCAACGGCGACTCTCACCCTGTGCATCTTTGCGTACGTCCCTTGTCGAATCCGAATGACCGGCAAAACCTGCTGCTGGTCAGTTTTCAAGATATAGCCCAGCCGACACCGGACAAACCGGCGCGCACCAAGCGCACCTCCAAACCGAATGAACTGCACCATATTGAGGAACTGGAACGCGAGCTGGCCTACACCAAAGAAAACCTCCAGGCCACCATTGAGGAACAATTTGCATCCAACGAGGAGCTTAAATGCACCAACGAAGAGATGCAATCCACCAATGAAGAACTGCAATCCACCAACGAAGAGCTGGAAACCTCCAAAGAGGAATTGCAATCCATCAATGAAGAGTTGGTCACCGTAAACTCCGAACTACAGGCCAAAATTGTCCAACTGGCCGACATGCAAAACGACATGAAGAATCTGCTCGACAACATCCATATCGGCACCATTTTCCTCGATCAAAGCCTGATCATCCGTCGTTTTACGCGCGATGCAGCACAAATTTATCGACTGGTTGCCTCGGATGTGGGCCGCGCACTGAGCGACATCAAACCTGAACTGGAAGGCGAAGACGACCTGCTGGACGCCGCCCATGCCGTTCTCGATAACCTGGTGCCCATCGAACGCGAAGTAAAAACCTTGAACGGCAACTGGTATCTGGCTCGCATCCAACCCTACCGGACACTGGAAAACATGATAGACGGCGTGGTGCTGACTTTCACCAACATTACCGAACGCACCCGCGCTATAGCGATGCAGGAAGCGAGACTATTGGCCGAAAGCATCGTCAATACGGTGCGCGAACCGCTGATTGTACTCAGTGACACTTTGAAGGTCGTTACCGCCAGCCGTTCGTTTTACCAAAGCTTTCAAGTGACTCCGGAAGAGACGGTGGGTCGCACGATTTACGAACTGGGGGGCGGTCAATGGAACATCCCCGCCTTACGTAACCTGCTGGAGACCGTCCTGCCGCATAACCAGACTTTTGAAGGCTATAGGGTGGAGCATGATTTTCCCAACATCGGTCACCGCATCATGTTGCTCAACGCCCGCAGCATCATCGGCCAGACCGGCGAACCGCAATTGATCCTGCTGGCGATGGATAATGTCACCGACAGGGCATAGCCAAAAAAGGTACGCGAGGCCTACCCTACGGCGGCCATTAAGTTAAGCCAAAAATAGTTATGATTGAATGTTGTGGGCGCGAATAAATTCGCGCCCACAATGTAAACTTAATGACAGTGGCGATGCCAAAACCACCTTAAATAACAGTATGGAGTTTACATGAACAGCAAACCAACCAAACTGGATCGACAACTCAAACCGCGTAGCGGGGTCATGGATCGACGCACTCGCACCCCGACGGAACCATCGCCTCATTCCGTGGAAAAACTACTCCACGAACTACGGGTACACCAGATCGAACTGGAGATGCAAAACGAGGAACTACAGCACGCCCGCGCAGCGTTGGAGGCCTCGCATAACCGTTACCTCAATCTTTATGAATTCGCTCCGGTCGGCTACCTTACCCTCACGCCCGAAGGCAAGATTATCGAAATCAACCTTACCGCCGCCGCGCTGCTCGGCGTGGAACGCAGCAACCTGATGAACCGCCATTTCGCCGGCTTGGTCGCCCCCAAAGACAGCGACCGCTGGCATCTTCTACTCAAAAACATACTGGAGCACGAAGGAGAGCGGAAAAACTTCGAGCTGATGCTGAAACGCGGCAATAGCTACTTCCACGCCCGGCTGGACTGCCTGCCGGTAATAACTGACGATCAAACTCCCGTGCTGCGCATCACGCTCACCGACATCAGCGAAAGCAAGCGTGCCGAGGAAGAATTACGCATCGCCGCCGTCGCCTTTGAGGCCCAGGAAGGCATCATGATCACCAATGCCGATAAGGTGATGTTGCGGGTCAACCGGGCCTTTACCAATATTACCGGTTACCGCGCCGAAGAACTCGTCGGCCAAATGCCTCACATGTTCAAATCGGGACGCCACAACGCGACCTTTTACGCTGAAATGTGGGAGTGCATTAATCGCACCGGATCCTGGCAGGGCGAAATATGGGATCAACGCAAAAGCGGCGAAATCTATCCCAAATGGCTCACCATCACCGCAGTCAAGGACAGCGCCGGAACCGTCACCCACTATGTCGGCTTGCATACCGATATATCGGCACGCAAGGCCTCGGAAGAAGAAATAAAACAACTGGCCTACTACGACCCACTGACCGCCTTGCCGAACCGAAGGTTGCTGCTGGACAGGTTGCAGCAAGCACTGGCCGCCAGTGCGCGCAGTAAAAAATACGGCGCGTTGCTGTTCATTGACCTGGATAACTTCAAATCGCTTAATGACCATCTGGGGCACGATATGGGTGACATATTGCTGCAACAGGTCGCACAGCGCCTTATAGACTGTGTGCGAGAAGGCGACACCGTGTCTCGCCAGGGCGGCGACGAGTTTGTCATCATGCTGGAAGAACTGAGCCAGAACATTGAAGAAGCCGCTGCCAAGGCGAAAACCATTGGCGAAAAAATTATTACTTCACTCAACCAGGCCTACCAGCTCACCAGCCATGAGTATCGAAATACCCCGAGCATCGGCATCACGCTGTTCATCAATCATCAGCATGAAATAAACACACTCCTGAAACGGGCGGATATCGCCATGTATGGAGCCAAGGCCGCAGGCCGCAACACCTTGCGCTTTTTCGACCAAGACATGCAAGAGGCGGTTACGGCGCGCGCCGCTCTGGAAGCGGACTTACGCTTTGCGCTGATCAAAAACCAATTCAGGCTCTATTTTCAGCGGCAGGCGCGCCACGACGGACAAACTACCGGCGCCGAAGTGCTGTTGCGCTGGGAACACCCTAAACGCGGCTTTGTCTCGCCGCTTGAATTCATTCCACTGGCTGAAGAAATCGGCTTAATCATACCCATTGGGCAATGGGTGCTGGAAACCGCCTGCGCCCAACTTAAACGCTGGGAAAGCCATCCACAAACCTGTAATTTGCAACTTGCCGTCAACGTCAGCGCGCGCCAATTCCACCAACCCGACTTCACCGAACACGTGTTCGCCATACTGAACAAAACCGCCATCAAAGCGCATCGACTCAAACTCGAATTCACCGAGAGCCTGGTATTCGACGACATCGACGACACCATTGCCAAAATGCAGGTACTCAAGAAAATCGGCGTGAGCTTCTCCATTGATGATTTCGGCACCGGCTATTCATCGCTGACTTACCTGACGCAACTGCCGTTCGATCAACTGAAAATCGACCAGTCTTTCGTGCGCAACATTGGCGTCAAGTCTACCGATACGGTGATCGTGCAGACCATCATCGGCATGGCCACCAACCTGGGAATGGATATTATTGCCGAGGGCGTGGAAACGGAAGAGCAGCTCGCATTTCTGGAGCTGCACGGCTGCCACATTTACCAGGGCAACCTGATCGGCAAGACCATGCCGCAGGAGGAGTTTGAGCGTTCTTTGGGGATTTGAACAATAATAGGGTAATGGGTTAACTCTGTAGTTTGTTGCATTACCCCCGGAGTTAGAATAGCTGTCGCCGACCAGACAGGATAATGGTCCGCCGAACACCCGCTAATTATTCACTGATGTTACGCACGGATGGTATTTCTCCCGTTTGCCGCGCCGAGCACCGGAGCTTTTATCGAGAACAGCCCGTTAGGGGCGCGGCAGGGATGCCGCGCGTCGGCAGAGGGGCAGGAGCCCCTTCTGCTGACCCTCGATAAAAGCGAGGAGCGCAGGAAGCAAGCAGCAACCGGGGCGCCTTTTCTTTGGTTACTTTCTTTTCGACTGCATGGATGCAGGAGGTAGAGCAACGCAGGAGCAGTTGCCGAGGCGAAGCAAAAGAAAGTAACTCGCCTTCGGGTGCGACAACCCGATTCAATCAAGTGTCGCGCTAGCGACTCCTTAATGTTAAAGCGGTCGAAATTCGACTAACTGCGTAACATCAGTTATTCATTAATCAGGCTTACCATAGTTCATCGGTAAGAATTGAAGACGCTCCCAAGGGAAGCCGTTTAAAATCGCGTAAGATTCCGTGCCAGAAAACAAAGTAGCGTATGGATTGGCTTGACCCATAGCCGTGTAGGAATATGGATTTTGAACACGTACTGAAATAGAGCCTGCTTTATCCCAGATAATAAAGCCATATTTCTGTGCTGCTTTAGCAATAATTTTCCCCACCGGATGCATTTTAAGTGCATCTACATTCACATTGGGGTCAAGTCTGAATCGCAATCCTTCAGGAATACGATTAGGCGAATTATTCGGGTTGTAACCATCCGAGCGATGCGCAGGCCAGGAAAATACTTTCCAGTTTTCTATATCGACCAAACTGATACCCATCACATGTCTGATTTCACCTTGTTTTAATTCCTCGGCAGTAATTTGGCCACCCATAAAAGGCAAACCGGTCGCGGTTGTTCCATAATGCCCCTCAAAAACCCCTGCATTCTTTGATGCATTGGATATCCGGCCACCCCAGCAGGCTTGCCAGCGGCCATTTTCTTTTCGCATCTGCCAAAATTCCCACAAGGTATCTGTTGACGGTTGATATATAGACATCTCAGCGTCGGTTCCTTTTGCAGGTAGGGCATAAGCCGGCACAGGAACAGCTGACCACCGATCGGCTAAGCTTTTATCTTTAAAGTGTTTTTTCTGGCAATCCCATTCTTCTACTGGTGTTGTCGGCGTATCTGAACCAACGTAATAAACAGGACTGGCATAAGACCATGTATTAATATTCACAGTACCGTAATAAGCGGATTTTTGCCTCTGAAACTCAGTGACAAATGCCGCTGAGTTTTCATGCAACTGAACATTCGTGGGGATAGTTTTATACCAAAAACTATCAGGAGAAAAGACTTGCACACTAGGCAGCCCGGTCTCTGCATATGTCTGACTAACAACACCCAACATCAACAAGAACCCAACAACGTGCAGTAGGTTTTTTCTAATTTTCAAACTGTTGTGCTTTAACATTCATTACTCCTGACCGACTTAAATTTCCGCGAAATGTTTTTGCCCCATGCCATTACTTTTTGCTCATAGTAAAAGGTTGAAATATGCGCGCATAAAAATAAAACAAGAAATAACAGAGGCCTTTTACTGTATTTTTCGATGATATCTCCACTACCCAACCATGTTGATTCCAATAGTGGATGAATGACGTAAAGGGCGAATGAGATTGACGCTATATAAAAAAGCCACCTGCTTTCTAGAAGCCTTGCGAATTGCGTATTTTGATTAAGCAGGGTTACACCAACCAATGTAGCGGCAAAATAGGGTCGAAAGTAATTCATAAAACCTGCATCCGGATGGCATGAAATCAAGAGAAGCACCCATAAATAAGCATAGTTAATTTTACTCATCATATTAAAGAGCGTAATGCCCAATTGGCGGTTGTAAATCAAAGCAAGTATGCTGCCCGCTAAAATTTCATCAACCCTAAAGTGGGTGATTACTGAAACATGCTCTAAGTTAAAAATCCTAATCGCTGTGATCGCTATGCATATCAAAGGGATTAGCAATAACCCCCTTTTTTTTAGCATGGAAACGAGCAAAGCTAAGCCTATATAAAAATGCATCTCCACACACAAGCTCCAGAGATGGTCAGTCACGTGTATCAATGGCTTCGGTGGATAATTAGCGTAAAAAAATACATGGGCAAACCATGCCTCTCTACTGACAGGATGTGTCGACAGTGCTATCAAAATATACAGCCAAGCTAACGGCAAAATTCTGAGGAACCGACGTACCAGGAAATCAAACACCTGCGGACGGCTAATCAGTATGTGGGTGACTAAAAAACCTGACAATGTAAAAAATAACGACATACCGAGTACGCCTATAGCGTAGTTTAGTTGCAAGAATTTTGGACCAATCGGCAAGAGATGACATGCAAGCACCAATAGGATACTCATAGCCCGCCAGCCATCTAAAACATTAAATCTTGCATTAGACCGCAGTGGTTCGGTTGTGTTATTCGACATTCATTAACCTTGTGTTTGGGAAAAAATTATAAGAAATTATCAAGACTAAAATGCCATGCACATCACATTAAGTAGTGACATTTATCAATCTCTACGAGAGCGGACCCACTCCACCTGGCGCTTCACTATGAATTTCAAGTACACAGGAATTTTAATAACGGCATATATTGGCGCATACGCCAAACTGGAAAACGACAAAATTTGGCGGCCGAATCGCGTCCATGCCAGCAATATAGAAATACCCAAAATAGCTAATATCAGTAGCGCACTCATCCAAGGCATCAACTCCAGCGTAAAAACCATCCCCACTACAGCCATAGTTGATAACGCTAATACTAAAAGCATCAACAGCGCCAACGGTGGTATGCACATATCCAGCGCGAGCGATAGCATCCCCAGGTTCATGGATTTAACACCTTGCCAAATAAGCCTGGGGCCATCTTTTACTATCATCCCTAAATGACCATGCTCCCAACGGGTGCGCTGAGCTTTTACGCCATCATTGTTTATTGGGAATACACTCGTCACTCTTGCTTCAGGACAGAATTGAGGGGCCAGTTTTTTATCAGCAAAATCTAATCCGAGCTTAAGATCTTCTACAATATGCCCGCTAGCTAAGTCAGCCTGCTGAATCAGCTGCCATGGAAAAGCCATCCCGCTTCCCATTAACTGGCAAGGTAAGCCTAAACGCAAAAAGCCCAAAGGCCGTGCCCAGTTTTTCACTACCCAGGCAAACTCAGCAATTTTGGTTTTAAGGCCTGCACCATGAGGGGAATTCATAAGGTATAGCGCTTGTATAGGCCGCCCCTGTTCAACTGACTCGTAAGCCAGCCTGCCAAGTGCGTTATCTTCCAGCAGGCAATCTGCATCCACAATAATGAGCACATCCGGCTGAGATGATTGCTTTTCAATATATCGAACCCCAAAATCCAGGGCATACCCTTTACCTCGCCTTACCTCATCAAACCGTTCAAGAACAACGACATCCAAGGCTTTGGCAATATTGGCCGTATCATCCGAGCAATTGTCCGCAATTACCACAATGCTGTCCCCATCCACTAGTTGCGACTTTACGGATAATAGCGTTGGCACAAGACCCGCCGACTCATTATGCGCCGGGATCAGCACCACAATGGATGGGCGTTTAGTAATAACGTTTTTCCTGGTTTTGTAAGGAAGTAGTGACGCTAGTATTTGCAAGACAAGGATTGCGACCGGCAAAGCCAGCAGTATTGCTAACGCCAAAAATAAAGACTCAAAAATGATCATGATGACATTGCCAGTGTTAGTTAAGCGAAATTGCTTGGGCAAACAATCTGGCGAGTTTTGCAGCCTCCACATCTATCGAATGGCGCTCAAGCACTCGTTGGTGAGCAGCTTGCCCCATTTTTTCAAGTATCTCAGTGGGCGTACGTAAAAAGTCTTCAAGCACTTTGACCAACTCATCCACATCGCCTGCCGGAAAAAGCCAGCCATTCTCTCCGGGACGAACCAATTCCGGGATGCCTGCAACATAGGTAGTGAGTACGGGCCTACGCAGGGCCATTGCCTCCATAATAACGACAGGCAAGCCCTCAGCAAAACTAGGCTGCACCATAGCGCGGCTAGCCAGAATTTCCTCACGGACTTGTTTGCTGCTAATCCAGCCAGTGATTATTACTTTCGACTCGAGTGAATGCTGTCTGATCAGCGCTTCAATCTCTGGCCGCATCTCACCATCACCGGCCAGCACTAATTCAATATCAATCCCCTTTGCTAAAAGTTTGCTGACTGCATCCACCAGCAGCAGCTGACCTTTTTGCTCGGATAAGCGGCCCACGCATACTAATCTGGGCGCCGAAGTAACAGGTTGTACGGCGTCCTCATGAAAAGAAGGCTCAAGTCCACAATGCACTACTTGAACCTTGTTCCAGTCCTGATAGTTAATCCAGCGAAATAACTGACTTCTGCCAAAAGAACTGATCGCGACCACGAAGGCAGCATGACTGACCTTCTCGCGAAGCTTGATGAATTCAGGCTTATCAAACTCCTCGGGGCCATGGACAGTAAAGCTATAACCAGGGCCGCCTAAAAGTTTAAGCAGCATCACTACTTCCGCAGAGTTGGTACCAAAATGCGCATGAATATGTCTTATATCTTTAGCCTGGACCCAGGACAGCATGCGGCAAGCTTCCGCTAAATAAACCAGATGATATGGCCAGGCCCTATCCGCGCGGATGCCCATTCTGACGGCGAGTTTTAAAGAAGATAAAAATTTAACGGGAGACCGGATCAGGGTTTGAATTACCGGAGCTATTAAACCTAAAACTCCGGATTGCAAAACATATTGGGTGCGCTCGCGCTCAAGCTTATCTTCAGCATCAACCACCTCAGCATCCCACCCGCGCAATGCGATTCGAAAAATATCGAAACCCTGCCTTTCCAAAGCGAGAATCTCTCTACGGATAAAGCTGTGACTTACCTTGGGGTATTGATTTATAAAATACGCGATTTGATTCTGATTCACTGCATTAGCCTTTCAAAACATTTTTCAATTTGGATGCTACTAAGTAGTCCAGCTTATTGCTTAATTGGGAGTGTTGGTAGAATTATACGGGCCGGCACACCAACCGCCGTTGCACCGTCCGGAACATCACACAAGACCAGCGACATTGCACCGATTTTACAACCATTGCCAATACGTATTCCGCCTAACGCCTGCGCATAAGCACCGAAGTCTACATCTGTTCCAACGACGGGCACCGGCCCATTTTCAACGCGATTTCCGATGGTAACCCCTTGCCGCAAGGTACAGTTTTTGCCTATTTCAACATCAGGGTGAATAAAAATACCGCCGAAATGCCATATGCGCAGTCCTGGGCCAATATTCGAAGACTTCGGCAAACTAATGCCCGTGAGTGTTTCTACAAATCTGAATAAAAACCAATAGAGTATTGTGTACAAACGTCGTCTTATTCCGGGCTGTTTTGCATCAACCCGACGGCCGAACCTATAAACCCAGACAGCCCATATTGACTGTTCTTTGAAGAACGGCCTTTTTGTGGCGTATCTGACTAAATCTTCCTCCCAAAAAATATCTTTACTCATTCATCTTTCCTAAATTGCATTAGCCTAATATAGGGAGTGGTTCTTATTACTTTATTACGAACAATAGAAACAACTCTCATACCTTGATATTTTTCATATATAAAGCTTTATAAATACTCATTGTTAACTCATATAGCTACCGGCTTAAGTATTGGTAACCTTATTATCAAGACGCTTTTTATCATGGTATGCAATCGAATAGGTAGCGCCTAAAACAAACCAGAAATACCAGTTAAAAGCCAAATAACTCAACATATTGTCCGAGTATGCAAGTAACCCGTACTGGCATAACAGCATAATTGCCGAAAATATCATCAGCTTATTAGCCTTGTAAAATTGAGCAAGATAAAATGCAACACTGCCATACAACCAGACAAAACTAAGCAAGCCGACCACCCCGGTGTCAAAAATTAGCTGCACATAAACATTATGAGCGCCCGTTTCCATATTTCCGGCAAGAGGAAAAAAATCTATTGAATAATGCATGAAAGATTCCAGACCATAGCCCAAAAAATAATGGCTCGGTTGCATCCAGCTTAAAGATGACTCCCATATATACTTACGCCATGCGTAAGAATTCAAGGTGCCGTAAGTCACTACTTCATTACCTTGCGTCAAATCGATTATTCGGTCTTGCATTTCCGGAATGAGTAATGCCACCAAGGGAGAAACAATCACGAATAGGAGATATTTTCGCTCGTACACCAACCCATATAAGGCAAAAAACACAAAGCATACTACCCATGCACTGCGTGTTTTGGTAAAAAGTAAAAGCGCAATCATCATAATAATATATAACGGCAATAGTCTTTTTACCGATGCCGGGATATAGGTAACCTTGGATTTAATAAAATAAAAACTAAGTGTAATAATCAATACTAAATAAAATGCCAAAATATTAGGGTGGCTAAAAGTACTGGCAACTCGTTTTCCTGCATCAGCATAGACTACGCCGCCAGTAGCATAATCAACAAAACCATAAAACACGGGGATAAGCGATGAAAGCAGCACGATGCGCATCCAGCGACCATAATCCGCCTGTGTCTTCACCAAAGTTAACGCCAGAGCAAACATGGCGGCATTAGAAATCAACGATAAGTATGATTTAACGGCGTGTGTAAAATCAGGCGCAAAACCAACTGCAATTAGCAGAACAAGCAGGAACGGTACCCAAGTCCTGATCAGGATTGAGCGCAACTGAAAGTCTTTTTGAATAATGGCAAGCAGCGCAATGATAATGACCAGTGCATTCAATACCCCACCCACACCCAAGCCGCCGATTTTTGTTTTCTCCAAAATGGGGTCCAGCGCCGGGCGAAGCAGCAATATCAACGTAAAAAGGAGGTAACGATCAAAAATAAAGAGTAGTCCGATAATCATGACTACTGGCAAAGCCATTAATAGGGAAAGCTTTTCGCCAAACATTTCCACAAAAACAACTGAAAAAACCCCAAAGAACAACGCGGCAAGAATGGCTGCGAAAACGACTGCAATGGATGGCTGAAAAATATTTTTCATTGTCATGTATTCATGCATTTTATTTCTAATCCTTAGCAAAATAGCCGACATAAAAATCAAGACTTGGTATAGGATCGAAATTTCCTGATCCACCCTATTGTTTTTAGTGCTAACCGGGAAAGTAAGACTTTCTTTTTTACAACAAAAAACAGTGCAATCTTCCAGTAGAAAGAGGTGTTTCTATAGCTAAATATTTTATCGTTTGTATCTGGGAATGTATCACCCACCAGATTCAACAATTCGTTATCAAATGCATATAGCATTTGGTAACGTGCCATTAATTTAGTTTGGGTTAAAGCATCGAAAAGTATCGGATTAAAAGACCGGTGAATTAGAAAATCATTAACCGCTGCAACAGCTCGCGTATTTTGATAGCAAGTAGATGAATTCCAGATATTTAAATAAGAATTTACATTGTCACGATTGTAAAAATACAGCGCATTGCCAACATGTTCTATTCTTTTTGCGTAACAAAATAACTGAGCAATCACCACAAGATCCTCGCCAATATTGATACCTATTGGCCAATGAATATTATGCTCTACAGCAATTGATCTTCTAAAAATCTTGTTCCATGGAGCCCATACTATTTCCTGTCGCAACATCGCCGCAGTAATTAATGCAGGATCAGTAACTTTTAAAGACTGGTCAACATATAATTGCTGTCCATTTTTAACTTCATAGAAGTCGCAATAAACAATATCTGCTTCTGTTTCGTTCGCCCTGTTAATCAATAGTTCCAGCATATCGGGTGCAATGTAATCATCAGAATCAACATAAAGGATATATTCACCTGTAGCAGCATTTAGGCCCTGTCTCGCGTGTGGCAGATATTCCTTTATTCACTTCATGCTTGATGATTTTTGTACTAATGCCAAGAGCTTCATATAGTTTAATTACTCTGAGAACAATTTCCTCACTCTTATCTTTCGAGCAATCATTAACAAATATCAATTCAAAATTCTTGTATGTTTGCTCAAAAACAGACACGCAGCAACGCTCGATGTATTTTTCCACACCATAAACAGGAATAATTATTGATAGTTTTGTCATTTATTAATCAAATCAAAAAATAGTAAAGTGGCTATGCTTGTTTTCTTTTTATCAGCCCGAAGCTCATTGTTCTAAGTAACTTTCTACCCAAAAAAATACTGAACAACTTCAGGTTATTGGGTGTTAAGTCTGTCTTCAACCCCATAAAAAAATACTTAAAGGCCTTAATACGGTCATTAGCCTCATAAAACAAATTACCAATTTCATAACGCACCAATGCTAAAGCACTGAGATAGGTATGTTTAATTTGTGCGATTTTCTCTTTGGCCAGGGCATTTGACTGTAGATTGACTAATACCTTTTCATGAAAGAGCAATGTCTCAAGAAAATCATTAGTTAAATTATCATCGTGACTTTTCTTCTCAAGCAACACTGTCGATATCAGGATAAATTTTGTAACGAGCGAACATCTTAGCCATAAATCATAATCTTCAGCTTGCCTATAATTCACATCGAACAACCCTACCCTATTCAACACTTCTTTCCTGATCATTACATTAGAACAAGTCCCGACAAAATTCCTTTTTACCAAAACCTCAAAGGGTAACGGTAAAGGAGCGTCAAAAATAATGTCGTCATCATTTCTAAACCGAGCAAAATGATTTATCTTCAAATCAGAGTGCTTAATTAAAAACACGTAGTCACAGCAACAAAATCCTAAATCCGGGTAACGCTCAAACACCTCAAGCTGGCGCTCCAGCTTATCTTCGTACCAGATGTCATCAGCATCAAGAAATGCGATCAGTTCACCCGAACTCGCCTGAATGCCGACATTCCTGGCATTTGAAACGCCCCCGTTAGGGATGCTGATGACGGTAATACGGGTCCCGAATAGGGCCAGCTTTTCCGCCGTACCATCAACTGACCCGTCATTAACCACAATCACTTCATACGGCCTAACAGTCTGCTTTAAGACGCTTTGTATCGCTTCTGAAATAAACGCTTCACCGTTGTAAACAGGTATAACAACAGAAATCTTATTGTTCATCATATTCATCAGTAAAGTTCAATGAGCCGCCTTATTAACTTTCAATTTTCATTAAAACACCGTGCAAGTTGCATAAATATCATGAACTTGTCCGTACGCTTAAATGAATCAGGTTCAAGTTGCACCGAAATATTTCTTTTTAAAAGCCCTATCAACAAACCGCAGATTAAACAGATTGCGTAGCAATTTATGCGGCCTAAGAATCAAGTATTTATTAAGGAAATACAAATTGATGAACTTAGGTGACTTGCTGTGCGCGCCTGCATGTCCGATACGGTAAACCGCCCCGCGAAAGGGCAAACTTGCCAAAGGGGTTCCTTTTTCAGCCAAGATTTGTCCTATCCGCACGTGACTACCCAGCATAGTCTTTATATATTCGTCCGCTGCAGACTCAAAACTATCCGGCAAGTGATAAAGGTCAGAGCGAATAATCAGAGATGTGCCGCAAAAATTCGCGAAATCATGATGAATAAACAGCAGGTTTCCACCATCGCCCCAGATATACCCCTCATTAATCTTCCAGCCGTTGGCCGTTATGTTTTGTGAAACAAACTCTACCAGCCCATTGCTTACAAAATCATCGTCATCGACAATCATATAGAAGGCCGTTTCGCGCGCATGCAGCATACCTTTAAGGACTCGACGTCCCTTGTCTATTCGGAAGGCATCGTAATATGCTTCTTTGTCGTTTCCCTGCTGCTCATGCATGGTGTTAGGTGGAAAATTGACACGGACAATCTCAAAACCGTCCGGCACATCCGGTAGATCGGCACCCTCGTTAGCAACAATTACAGCTCGCCAGTTTTTGTTGGTTTGCGCTGCAATAGAGGCAATGGTCTGAGTCAGATTTGCTTTAAGTAGTCCCCAATTTTTTGAATTGTCCTGATGCCGAACAGGTATGATAAATGTGACGAAAGTTTTCATATATCCTAAAATATCAATAAGTTAAATTTTTAAAATCAGTCAGTGGCTTTGAGGATCTGAAACTTAGGCCGGTTTAACCAAGCCCTAACAGGATCATCGATATATTTGGCTAGGATATGAGTGATTACTAAAGTCAATGGAAATAATATGAGTAACTCTCTGTAAAAATGAGTTGGATTGGGGCTGATGGAATCCCAGATACTAATCATAGGGTGATGAAGACAATAAATCGGATATGAAATCCAGCCTAAATAGATCAGCGCCTTGCTAAATAACGGTTGTTTTACTTCAACCCTAGAACCCAACCAAACTATTAGCGGCATTAAAAATAGAGCACCCAAGATCCAGTAATAGACCCATTCAGAAAGTGGTACCAGCAGTAGAGACATCAACACCGTTATGATCACGAGTGGGTTTACTTTGATAGCTCCCTTTGATGCATCAAAAAACTTGAATATTAGAATGCCCACCATAAAGGAAAAGCCAACCCTTGGAAATCCGCCCGTCCAGTTTGTTGTGGACCAGCCAGGCGAGGTATCAAAGGTAATTCCTGCATAAATGAGCCATATTCCAATTAAGACAGTTAGGGCAATCAACAGGGTTTTTGAAAACCTGATTGTAAAAATAAAAGCAAAATTAGCTAATAACTCAAAGAAAAGTGACCATGAGGGTGGATTGACTAAAAATATACCGTCAATTCTTTCAGGTGTGCCCGTAACAAAATAAGGCAAATAAATGGCGTTTATTAGGGTTGCTTTAGTAAAATCGGAGAGGCTGTAACTGTTAGTTCCATAATGAAGTTTAATCATAAAAGATAATACACCAAGCAAAATGCCGATAATAAACATAGGGTAAAGCCGTACAAGCCGTTTTTTGAGATAACTTGAGAAGCTCATGCCGTCGACAAGTTTCTGGTAATAAGACCAGGCAATAACAAAACCGCTCAAACAAAAAACAGATCTACAGCAAGACCGGAAGATTCGAAAAGCGCTGTACGATTGCCATGTTGTGTAAAGTGCATAATAACGACTGCCAGAGCAGCAATACCGCGCAAGCCATCAAGGAGAACGAAACGATGCGATTTATTCATTTTTTATCCTTTTTGAGTTTTAGTTGGTGCAGTTTGTGAGCCATTTATGATGGCTACGTCATCGTTAATTGTGTAAATGCAAATATTGCGTCCATACCCCGAATTCCCTCTGGAAATGCAAAGTTCATGTAAAAATGAATCTTCAGCAGATTTCAACGAAAACATTATTCATTCCTGCTTCGAAAGCTTTTTACAATTATTAGTATTTTTTCCCTGGATAGAACAAATATTGATAATGCATAAACAATCGCACCGCAGCCAATTTCTATGGCTAGGCGAATGATTGGAGAAACGCCCTGAAAGTAATAACCCATCAATAAAACCGTCGCTAACATGATTGCACTTGCAAATAGCGGTTCCAGAAACTGGCGAAAATAAGAAGTAATTTTAAGATTTATGATTTTCGCTACCATTACAAGCGTGACAGGCCATAATAAAAGTGTTTGTAAAGCAATGGCCATCACTATGTAACTTATGCCTTTATCATGCAGGACGACAATTGTCGCTATCGTTAATATCTGTCGAAAAAACTGATAATAAAACCACCAGTCACTCTTGCCTTGGCTATTGATCAACGATGACTGAATCACGCCAATACAGCTCATCAGGCCAATGATGCAAAACCATCGTGTCGGCCATATTGCCTCGCTCCACTGGGCGCCGAAAACCAAAGGAATGGCATCACCAACCACAGATGCCAGGCCTACAAAGGCTGGAAATGAAACAATAGAGGAGCCATAGGTAGCCAACAGGAAGGCTTCACGCACTTTCTCCTTTTCACTTTGCAGAGAAGACAACAGGGTATGGGATACCGAAGTAAGGGCGCCGGCAATAACATCATTTAACATCTGAAACAGACGCCGCGAGAAATTAAATATACCGAGTGGAGCAGGCCCGATGAAGGATCCTATAACAAGCTGATCGAGATTCATGAGCTGCAAAAACCGATTGGCGGAAGCAAACAGGCCGTACCGGGAAAGATCGCGCAAGTCTTTAATACCGACATCAAAGCCCGGAAGCCACTTAGCACCAATAAAGGCAGCCACGCAGCTGGTCATTGAGCCGGCCAACAGCGAGATCACCAGAGCCCAGATACCATAACCGGACACCAGCAGACCAATGCAAATTACACTGGAAATTAGTGTGGCGACGATGGTTCTGACTGCAATCAAATGAAATGACATTGAACGTGCTATCAACGCATTAGGAACTGCGGCAGAAATGTCAAAGAGCACCTTTAATCCCAGCACCGGCAAAAAATCCGATACGGCCAACTGACCAACGGTTACAGCGATTACTGGGGAAAAAACAATCAAAACACCATAAATAAGCAAAGAGGATCCGACACAGATCCAGAATACTGTGTCGAGATGGCTTTTGCGGATGTGCAACTGCTGGATCAGCGCGTCGCCCAAGGCTGCCGGAGCAAATGCACTAGCCAGAGATATTACACTTACAGCAAGCGCTAAAATACCGAAATCATGCGGCATCAGGTACCGTGAGCTTACAATAAATACCAGACTGTTAAGCAGCGTAGGCACTATAGAATTGATAGCGGACCAGATTACACCGCGTAAAGCGGCTGATGAGCGTTTCGTCTTTATATGTGCGTATTTTGAGTCACCTTCCGCCGCGTCGACTGAGCTCCCACCTTTAATCGTTTCTGATCCTAAAGCCTTGGGACGGTACTGCTTTTTATGTTTTTGCTGTTTTTTGTTCATCATGTTGAATGCTTATAACTGGCGTAGTTTTTTGGCAGCACTCATTTTCTCCTCAACCTATTATTGGTCTTAAATTAATTTTAATAGTTGAGGCTTCCCCTTCCCATATCCCGAATTAGTTCGTCAAGTTTGGATAACATCTGATCGTGCGACCTTTCAATTGATGTATCGGAGCTAAGGCACGGCGGATCATTTTTGCTTATCGCAAGAAGCCTTTCGGTAGCACGTTGCGCCAAAGCATCTGGCGCTACATTTAATAGAAAACGGCCACGACGCCGAAATTTATCCGCGATTTTTGGATTGCGCTCATGAAAAAACAGGACCACTGCCTCAAGCAATGAAGAACTGTTAATCTGGCTTGGCTTCAGATCAATATCAAGTGCAGAGGCCCAGTCAAACCACTTCATTGAATGGATGCTGCTAAGAGGCTGTATTGGTATCCAAGGAACCCTCAGTGCATCAGATACTATTGCCCCGTGCATTGCTTCAGTGATGACAAGCTCAGACGCTAGAATTTGTTCCAGAACCACTTCAACCGGAGCACATGGATCGATATAGTTTATTGATCCATACTGACATGCTAATTCCCAGTTACCCTCAGATGTACTGCCCCAGTGAGGCATAAAAGAAACTTTGTGCTTTTTCTCTACCTTATGTTTAACACAGGACCTCAACAATATTGCGGCATCACCTATACCGAGTTTTTCATCAATCCCTAATGCTTTGGCTGTTAACTTTCCACGCACAAAATAAAACTTCCAGTTTTTGTCAATTACCGGGAGTTGGGTATACCCACCATATCCGGCTCCAAACACAACTTTTCTTTTCTCTGAAGGGAAAAAATCGAAAATAATAGAACCAATCCCTAAAAAGATTGAATCATTACCCTGATCCCAGACTCCATCGATTAATTTTGGCCACATCCAAGTGTTTAGCTCATCCCCAAAATTAAGTTTTTTGCCTCTATAAAAATATAAATTCACTTGGTTTTTCACTTAGTTTAGTTAAAAAGAATTGCTGGTTTAATTTCTCAGCATTAATTAGATGCGGGATGTATATACCTAGTTATTACTGGGTAAACACCTTATATCTAAGCGTTAAAAGTCGTTAACGACTGCTCCTACTATTTGAACACCGGAAATAGTTAATTGATCCTGAATATTTTTTAACTTTGCCAGACGGGTTTGATTAAGTCTTGCTACCAATATTGCGCCACCACAACGACTTGCCACCGCTAATGCATCAGAGGTTTCTGCCGCCGGCGCCGTATCCACAATAACCGCGTCATAACCGGCGACGGCTTGACGCATAAAGTCGGTAAAATTTGAGCGGTTTAATAGCTCTTGAGGATTAGGAGGCGTTGTCCCCGCACCTAAAACCGTCAAATCCACAAAAGACTCTATTTTAGTGGCGATATCCGGTGCTGAACGTCCGGCTAAAATATCCGACAGCCCACGCGATTCAGTCAAATTGAATATTTTATGTTGAACGGGTTCTCTAAGATTTGCGTCTATTAATAAGGTTTTCTCACCCAACTGAGAAAATACGACAGCCAGATTGGCAGCCAGATGACTGCCACCATCCCCCGGGGTCACCGAGATAACCGCTAAAGCCTTATTTTTTCATTAAACCAGCGCAGTATCAATTGACTACGTAGCGCCCTTAACGCTTCTACCTGCGACGAAAAAGGCTGATAGGCTGCAATAAGATCTTTACTGAAAGCACATTGATCTAGTTGCAGATAAGGATAATCAAACTGCAAAGACAACACTTGCATGATGTCTGCATCGGAGATTAATCCAAGCCTCTGTGCCGCATCGCCGAAACGTATACCTTCTTCTTTTTGCAGACGAAGTACGCGCTCAGCATCTTCAGGTTTTATTTTGCCTAGGTCTAGGAGTAACTTACCTATATTTGAATCACGCCTATCAGCATTATGTATAGAAAGTGACTTTTTCTTTATATTAACGATGTCCATTTTTTCCTACCCTGAAGATAATCACTGGTATGTTTGCTTTGTCAGTAGATTAATATCCTTGCTTTTTGATTTGGATACTATGATTGCTAATACTGGCATATCCAGAGTATTAACAATATCTTCTCGACAACGGATACGTCTATCAAACAGCTCTGCTAAAAATCCAAAACCAATTCCAAGTATTCCACCCATAACGAATGCTAATACTATATTTAGAAAAACTTTAGGACTGCTAGGTGTTTCTTGTGGAATTGCAGGATTTAAAATTGCAATATCACTTTGATTTGATTCTCCCTCTATTCTTGTCTGGCCAAATCGTTGAGTAACGGTATCCATTGCACGCTGCGCAATTTCAACATCCTTCTTCAACAAAGTCGACTCATCCCTGGTTCGATTAAGTTCTAAAACCTTTTGTTTCTGAAGTTCAACTTGTACACGCAATTCTGCTTCACGTTGCTCGGTAATATTTGAACTTCTACTTATACTGTTGGCAACACGTGATATTTCAGCTTGAAGTTGGCTTTTTATTTTATTGACCTGGGCCTTAGCTGATTGGTATTGCGGATGATTCTCGCCTAACTGTAGAGATATTTCTGCCAGCTTTGATTCAGCGCTCGCAGCATCCAAACGGAGTTTCTGTACTATTGGATTGATGGCGACATCCGGCGATTCTGACGCGTGATTTCTGGCCGCACTCTGTCTGGATTGAGCATCAATAGCAGCTACCTGAATTTCGCTTAATTGCGAAGATAATTCATTCAAGCGCATAATCTCAACATCTGAATTTTGCTCTGGATTGGTAATACCTTTTTCTTGCTGGTACTTGGTCAATCTTGCTTGAGCTTGCTCTAGATTATCTTTTAGAATTATTATTTGTTTACTAAAATAACCGGCAGCTTTTTGCGCGGGTTCTATTTTCAACTCAATACTTGCTTGTTGGTAGTTATCTGCGAATGAATTCGCGATTATAGCTGCAAAATCCGGATCTGGATTACTGAATGTAATTTCTATTACGCTACTTTCTTTTGATGGTTTAATAGTCAATTTACTCAGCAATAAATTAGCCAGCAGATTATTGATATCTTTTTTACCATTATTCGAAATATGAAAATGCTCTTTCGCCTCATCAGGTCTTGTAAGTCCCAGTTGGTTAACAACTTTAAGAGCAATATTTCTGCTTTTTATGATTTCGATTTGAGTTGCCATATACCCAGGCATTAACTGTGCTGGAAATACCATACCTGTTACCGGGTCCATGCCTTTATAGTTCAACAATAATGATGTGGTGGCGCTATAACTTTTAGGCAAAAATATAGTAATAACTGTCGCAGTAAAAACTGTTACAAAACAAGTTACCAATATAATTTTATATCGTGCTTTTAATATTAATAAAAACTGCAATAAATTCATAAGTATCCCTAAAAAAGGCTTTCTTCCACATAAAGCACATCGTCTGCTTGTATTAAATCACCAAGTTCCGGTGATGTTTTATCTATTACACCGCTCTCATCTTTACGATACAGCTTCATATTTCTTTGCGTACCTCGCACAGTAGGTCCGCCACCTTTCGCTAGCGCCTGAACGACTGTCATATTTCTTTCAACTCGGTAACTGTCCGGATGTTGCACTTCACCATAAATATAAAAAACCGGCGCACGATGAACGTATATTTGATCTCCGGCCATCACAAATGTTTCTTCTTCCCCCTCTTTCAACAGAAAGGACTCGGCAATATTGACTTCCTTTTTGAATGCCTTGCCATTTCGAACACCAGTGACTACAACCACATCCGAACCATTGGGCAAAGCACCACCCGCGATTGCCAAAGCATCCACTAGATGCATCTTAAATGTTTCAAGCGGGTAACGTCCTGGCTTATTGACCATACCCAATACCGCCACTTGATTACCGCGTACCTGTTGTAAAACAATATTGACCTGCGGTTGCTGTACAAAACCGCCACTACCTAATGCCTGAGCAATTTTCTGCTCTGCATCTTGGATTGTTTTGCCACCCACATTGACTTCACCTATTAATGGAAAAGTTATAGCGCCACTCTCAGAAACTCGGGTTTCAGTCGAGAGCTCGGGATTCTGAAAAACATTTATACGTATTGAATCGCCTGCTCCCAGCAAATAATCAACCTTATCGTCGGCACTCGCCACAAGAGAAGATAAAATTAAAAATATAACTATGCTTATCAATACAGGAAATTTAAAAAATTCTGCTTCACGATATTTCCTTTAAAAAAGTAATTATGCAATTAAATAGGCAACCATTTAAAACCGGCCTCTCCTTATTTAAATAGTTAAGTCTTAACTGCCTTGTTTTCTGTCTGTTTGTCATTTCTACTGAGTCGGCTTAGTTAACGGCCTTGGATCATCTCTTTATGTATAACCCACCAGCCTGGCGTCTAAGTGCATAGCAATAAATTAATACCTATTACTTTACACCACTACCATTACGACAAAACATATCCATTTTCTGCTGTACATTTATTAATTAGAAAATAAGTTTCCCGTTAATACCTGCCATAAAATCAGAATAGGTGGCATCAACAGCATTAGAACCCCTATCGGTATATTGGGCATTAATACCCAACATCATGGCATTCCGCGGCGCCCAATCAATAGTCATACCATAAGACAAGGAGTTATCCACTCTTTTTAAAGAAGTAATAGGCCCGTTACCTAGATAATCTCGTTTGCTGATTTGTCCATTAAGTCCTACAATTATTTTAGGTGTTACTGACCAAGTAGGCTTGATTGATAAAGTATCAAGAACTGAATAACTACTATAGTCAGTTTGAAATGAGGATAGTTTCCTTGACAAGTCTATCGTTAAGTTTGTTTTTGACGACATATCCCAAGCATAATTTATATCGCCGATGTACCCGGAATAATCTCTTAGGGAGAAAGTTTTATCGGTATGTATATCATATCCAAAAAATGATGATACTCTCGATTTTCCAGTCAGTGCCCAAAAGGCGTTAAGCACTCCTTCATTTTCAATATACCCTTTTCCAATAAAACTTGCAAAGTTAACAGTTTGATTTTCTGCGTTACTATGCCGTAACTTTAATGCCACATAGCTGGCAGATGAAAAAGAATACATAATGCCGCTATCGATCATATTTAGCTTGAAACTTGTTTCCGGTAAAAAAGTCTGACTATTTATAGAATCCATCATCGTATATCCACCAAGTAAGTGCCAGTTGTTATGCGGCGACCAATCAAAATCGAATCCCTTCGCTTGAGTGGTTCTTATATTTTTCGAATCGGTAGTCCTGTAGTCTTGGTAATTGATAATCTCTACTTTTCTGTCTGCCGATAAATTACCTTTTAAACTTGGCGTGACTGACCATAGCCAAGCAGCCTTATAATTACTTGCATTGAAATCAAGGAATTTGGCATTATTATATTTGGTTAACACATAAGCATAATCAATTTTAAATGTTTGCAAAGAATAGTTTTTATTAATTTTAAAACCAAGGTCCGTTCTCAATATATTATCCCAACGCTGAGCACCGGCACCTGCCGGCTGGAGCCCGGAAGACAGGCGAAATACATTACTGTCATGCTTATAAGTTGATCCTAACACCATATTAAACACATCATTGCTATCCGCTAAGGCCTGACATGTAAATACGTATGAAAAAAATAACACATAACAAATCGCATCAGAAACTTGGTTATTTCCGATTTCTGTGAGTCAAAACGACAGACGGCTTTATTAATATGACACCATAGAAAACAAATTAGTGGCAATAGGCTTAATTTTAAATTAAAAATCATTTGTATATTAATCATAGTTATGCATTAAATCTACATTTAGTCGCTCACAGAGAGATAGAGGATATCCAGAAACTTGACTTATATAGCTTCTGCTTATCATGCATTCTTATTTCTATATTTAATACAAAATATTAAAAAATAATAATATCGTACGTATATCGCTTAAATAATCTTTTAGGCTCAATACATAATCGGTAAAACCACTCCATCCGAATTTTTCTTATATAATCTGGCGCTCGAGGTTTATCTCCGGCCCAGAAATCAAATAAGGCTCCTACTCCAGAAATAAATTTTGCGTTCAGTTGTTTGTAATGATCAAGTATCCATTCCTCTTGCTTTGGATTCCCCATAGCAACCAGTACAATATCTGCCCGTGATTCATTAATCACATCGACGAGATTATCCATTTTCTTATACCATCATATCCATCACAACTACCGACAACAACTTGACCCAACTGATGCACAAGGAAATAAGCCGCTTTGTTTAGCACTTCATGTTGACAGCCTAACAAAAAAACGCGCAAAGCCTTACCTGATTGTTCCAGCAAATGTGGCGTAAAGTCTGTGCCGTTGAGGTTTGACTTGAATTTCCGCCGATGTAATAGCAAAGATGCTATATCCATCCCAACGCCATCATTTACAATGACCACGTCCTCATTGCACATGCGCTTCAATATAGGTCTGCATTGAACAATAAAATTAGTATTGGCAAAAAAAAGCACACTTCTTTTCGATGCATCCATTCGTCTAGATATATAGTCGGTCAATGCATCATCAGTTGTATTTAGAACGGGAAAACCAGCCAAAAATAAATAATTTTTATCTATCACATATACTCCACGCCGTCAGGCTTTCGGTTTTTTCTTAAAATAACTGGAAGTCCAATAGAGAATCTCGCCGATTCTATTTTTTACCCAGGAATCAATACCCGAATAAGTAAATTTATTATGAGAAATCCGTGGGTAAAAGCCTAATAGGCATTTTCATGTAAGAACCCCTTAAATATAGTCATAATAAAAATCTCTATATCCAGCCAAATTGACCATGTGTGAATATATTCCAAATCAGACTTTATTCGCCCTTCCATTTTATCTAGCGTATCCGTTTCGCCTCTAAATCCTCTGATTTGAGCCAAACCAGTAATACCGGGCTTAACATTATGTCGCAACATATACCCGCTAATTTGACTGCGATATTCCTCGTTATGAGCAACAGCATGTGGGCGTGGACCAACAATTGACATTCTACCCTGCAATACATTAATAAACTGAGGCAGTTCATCCAAAGATGACTTTCTAAGAAATTGACCGAACTTTGTGATACGCGGATCGTTTTGAGTTGCCTGGGTCACATCTTGGCCATCTTCGCAAACTCGCATGCTTCGAAATTTCCAAACATTAATTTCTTCGCCACGAAAACCATATCTACGCTGAATAAATAAAACAGGACCGGGCGCAGAAAGCTTAATCATTAAAGCAATCACCAGCATTGGAATAAAAATAACTAATAAAATTGAAGAGGATATAATTAAGTCGAATAATCTTTTAGATAATCCATCAACACCGCCATCATGAGGTGTATCGAATATTTTAATTACAGGTATTCCATTGAAATTTTCGAATTTCCCCCAACAAGATCAAAAGCCACAAGATTAGGCACAAAATGAACAACAACAGAAGTATCTCGTAGCTCAGAAAGAATAGATTTAATTCTTTTTTCAGATTGCATGGGCAAAGTAATGAATATATCTTCAAATTCCTTGTTTTTAGCTTTTTCAATCAACTCTTTAATATTTCCAATAACATCAACAGAAGCCAATCGTTTATCAGAAAAAGGTGCTCTGTCATCAAAAAAACCGGTAAAAGAAAAACCCATCCAAGGTTGTTTTATTAAAATATTCTCCAAATCAAGACCCAATGTAGTGGCGCCCAAAATCGCTACTCGGCGTATGTTCTTTTTATTAAGTCTTAGGGCACTTAACGCAAGTCTAATAATTAAATGCCAGAAAATGATAACAAACGGGGTTGTCAATAACCAAAAGAAGATATGGTATTTTTGGTTGTCGTCAAAAACAGGAAAAAAACTAATAGTCACCATTACAACAAACGCTGAGCAAATCCATGCCGTTATTGTGTTTTTTATTACAAATAAAAATCGCACTCCTCGTGGAATGAGATAAAGATTATTTAGTGTTGCAAAAAACTCAAAAACTAAAATTGCAACAAGTAAAATTAAATTTTGTTTACTCTCCAAAAAATAATAAGACGAACGTAAAAAAGCACTAAACAAGCAAATTATAATTAATATATCAGAAGTCTTGACAAGTGCGACCAGCGCACTCTTGTGTTGCCTAATAAAGCCATTGTTCTTATTATTGAAAAGTAATACATTAAAATCATTGAACATGGTGTATTTCCTTAAATATTGAAAACCTGCTCCCCATATGAGTAAAAAATACATACTTACATATGAACTGAAAATATCTGTTTTTCAAACTCACTCAACCCTTCTTATTTGTTGTATACACAGCTTTAATAGCCCTAAACCATCTCAATACTAAGCCGGCCAATCTAGCTTTCAAGCTAGGTGGGCTAGGTTGTCGTGTATATAACCACGGTAATTGCTCATCGTTTGTTGTTCGGCATTTTTCGGTTGCTCTTCATTTTCGTCAAATGCTTCTGCCGTCCGATTAGTCGCACTGGCGACTCTATCGACCGGCTCATCTGCGAATTTAGCTGCTTTGTCTATATAGTTTTCTCGCTTATTTGAGCCGCATGTCATCCTTGACCGGTTTCACACCATTGACACTATGGGCAATCTCAGTTGCTTTTTAATATGGACACTGGAAGACACAAATCCGCTCAATTGAACCATGCTCTTAAAAGTTTGAACGTTGATCTCGGCGAACCTTAAGTAGGACTCTTCCAATATGGCCGCATTAACCTTGGTGTGAACATACTCGCCGGTTCCTTCGTGCATTTGAGTCGATGCACAACCTGCAGCAGTCATTAACGCCAAAACCACAAAAAATGCGGATAAATATCCAATAAGGTGTTTAATAACTTAATCTTTATTTAAGGGCTTATTCCAGCAGGCTAAAAAATCCTTCGACACTTCTGGGCGAAAGGCCTACTGAGATAGGTTCAAAATACAAAATCCAAACGGGCTAAGGATTCGCTTAAAAATCTGGTGCTGTCCCAACAACGGTTTACACGCCTTATGCCAATTATTTAACGACTCTTTATCCGCAAAATTATCGAGCATCTGTACGGCGTCATACATTAAGGAGCGTTGTTTGTATTCAATGATGAACGGTGAAAACCGTTCATCCCCACAATCATCGCGACACCAGCGTTACGCACAAATCGCAACGACTGGGTAAAGCTTACATGAACAAGATGAGAGGAAACCTGTTGGTTTGATTAAGATTAGATGAAGATAGGATGATTCACGTTGGGCTGGATTGTAAATCAGCGCGCAAAAGTTACCATTTTCAGTACCCGTCTCCGCCAGCGATTAAAAAATAAACATTTAAAAACAATATGATAATAATTTTTACATTATCAATCATGACGCAGTTTACTGATAAATACTGGGCGCTTATTGACAATAGTGTTCCTCAGAAGAGGGTCGTTAGCCCGGCACGAACACCCATATTCACAATGTGCTTAGCCGCTGACTGATGAGACATAATAATCGCCATTCTTTACGTTTTTTAATGGCGGCTTATTAACAAAATAAGATCGATTAAAACTTAACATCTCTAATAACAAGAAAGCCCCAGTAAATGGGGCTTTCAAGGATATACTTTACAAATTATGTCTCAGGTGACCTCTAAAACGGAATGTCATCATCGAAGTCGTCATAATTTGGCGGTGGCGGCGGCATGGAACCGGAATTGCTTTGCGGCGCCGATTGCTGCGGCTGATTGGCCGGTCTTGATGAAGGAGCGGAATAACCGCCCTGCGGCTGCTCGCCGCCAAATTCGGAGGTGCCGCCGCTGCGGCTATCCAGCATGTTCATGGTGTCGGCAATGATTTCAGTGGTGTAGCGATCCTGACCGTCTTGACCTTGCCATTTCTGAGTACGGATACGCCCCTCAACATACGCTTGACTGCCCTTTTTTAAATATTCCCCGGCGATTTCAGCCAAACGATTATAAAACACCACCCTATGCCATTCGGTTTCTTCCCGGCGCTCGCCCGATTGCTTATCTTTCCAGCGTCTGGACGTTGCCAGACGAATTGTCGTAACGGCACCGCCGCTCGGCATATAACGAACCTCAGGGTCGGCGCCAAGCCTTCCTATTAACATCACTTTATTAAGCATCTATTTCTCCCATTGTTTTCTTCTGTCACTGGACACTATTTGCTGTCACTCTATATTCGATTATACCAAATATAGTCACGCGGATTGCTCCATCAAAGTGAATCGACAATCCGATGGCTTATGTCGAAGCAAATGTAAAGGGTTGTTAATATCTCACTGTTAATATCCGGGATGCGCATTAGCACAAGAATTAATAGACATTCATTTTGCACTTCAGATCACTCCCGGCCTGAGGTTGTTAAAAGGATGATAAAACTCTGGTTCTTTACCAATACCCCCATTAACTGGAAAACGGCTTTTAATTTTGCCACTAATCAGTGTTAATTTTCCAGCCCAAAAGTTGGCGCGTACAATACCACCAACATGATGTGGTTAGACGCTGGAAAATTTGAACGTGCTTTTACTGTCTGATCGGTAAAATTTAAACGCCGATTTCCATCTTTTATTATCTTACCGACAACTGGTACCGGTAATAATCAGCCGATCAAACCACTAGGATAAAAATGCCGATTGGGGTCGGTTTTTGCCAGTTTACTGACTGCCGAAATCTGCCTAATACTGAAATAGAGAAGTGAGTGTTCGACAACATACTCTTATTATAATTAGGCTCTTGCTGGGCCTTGCCGGGCATGCAAGCTAAGTATATTTACTTATACACAAAAACTGTGGATAACCTTGTTATCAACATATTGGTAGCACTTTCAACTTCTTGTTTTTCTTTGGATGTTACTTAAATTGACCAATAATTGGACAGCTTGTTTTCCAAAGTTGCCACCCCGGATTGTCGATGAAGCTTTGGATAGCTAACATCCAGGCTTCACTTTCTTAATCTGCGTCCAACGGCGGCTTTGGCCGACTGGCAGTGGCCGGCCCGGAGTGTGTCAAAACGCGTCACTTGATATAATAGCGCCATGTTTTTGCTTGGGGCGGTTGCTGTCCAGCCAACAGCATTCTGCTGGTTAACTGCTGAATTTAAAACAAATACAACAATCAAATATCTATTCTTTGCTGCTAATGTTGAGTGATACAAGCATTTTAAACATATTCTGTTATTGGTCTATTAATTGCTTACATACAGTATATTTGCGTAATCATGCGCCGTAGAATGCGAGTGTTATCGTGCCAAGTCATCTCAATAAACCTTTTATCCTTAACCCCCATATATAAAGCTGATTGATGCGCGGTTGCCGGAATATTTTAATTTTTAGCTCAATATTTGCGGCCGACCTTGCTCCCAAGGCTATTTCCATCAAATTACCGGAACAAATTAACTGAGGTAGCAACCCCAGCGGTTCCGAGACTGCTCTGTTAGTTGGTGATCCTGCCAAACCCGGTTTATATGTTGTGTTGAATAAATTGCAAGCCCAGCACAACAGCAAACTTCAGATATTAATCAACGATTTTTGATCGCCACATAAAGTTTCATCACCCTTTTTCTCTATATACCAATTCTTTTCCTGACAAATTATCCACTATGTTAAACCCCGCCGTTTCACAGATTACCCGTACCCGTATACCTACTGCCTATGGCGATTTTCAGCTCTGTTACTACACCAATACTCTGGATGATAAGGAGCATCTGGCTTTTTACATGGGCACAGTGACCGAGGAGGCTGTTTTAGTGCGAATACACTCGGAATGTTTTACCGGCGATGTGCTGGGTTCCAGGCGTTGCGACTGCGGTGAGCAACTGGATCGTTCACTACAGTTTATTGCCAACCATGGTTCAGGCGTTCTGGTTTATTTACGCCAGGAAGGCAGGGGCATCGGTTTGCTGCAGAAATTGCGGGCCTATAATTTGCAAGACCAAGGTCATGATACCGTGGATGCCAACCTATTGCTGGGTCATGGGGCGGACGAGAGGGATTATGCTCTTGCGGCACGTATTTTGGAGGATCTGGGCGTTAAATCGGTGTTGCTGATGACTAATAATCCGGCAAAGATTAGCGCCTTGAAGTCTGAAGGCATTCACGTCAATGCCCGCATACCTATAGAAGGCACTGTGAACCCTGACAACGAAAGCTACCTGCTCACCAAAGCCCAGCGTATGGATCACCTGTTGCAACTAACCCTCGCAGAACCCTATGACTGTTAACCGGAAAATTAGAACAGTGGTTAGCTTCTCATAAAAGACGCCTCAGTATCGGCAAAACGACCCGTTTGTCACGCTGAGTTATGCGCAGAGCTGGGACGGCAGTATAACCACGCGCACTGGCGAAACGCTGGCCTTGAGCGGTACTGAAGCTACCCGTTTAACCCATCAGCTACGTAGTCTGCATGACGGCATTCTGGTGGGTGTCGGCACGGTGCTATCCGATGACCCGCAGTTGACCGTGCGCGACTGGGCCGGCTCCAACCCTCAGCCCATCGTGTTGGATAGCCGCCTGCGCATGCCGCCGACAGCGCGTCTTTGCCAACATTCGGATAGAAACTGCTGGGTTTTGACCAGCTTAAATGAGAGTGGCGAGTTTGGCGGCCAGGTTGAAATCATGACGCTCGCAGGCGATGCCGACGGGCGTGTCAACTTGCCGGATGCTTTGAGTTTGTTATGGAAAAAAGGCATCAGAATGCTGATGGTTGAAGGCGGCAGCCAGGTGATTACCGCTTTTTTGAAAGCGCAATTAGCCGACGCTTTAGTGCTGACTATCGCCCCTACCTTGGTCGGAGGCTATAAGGGAGTTGGCAGTCTGGGGATCGACAGCAAAAGTCTGTTACCGCAAATTCGCCCGCTCTATTCACAGATGCTCGGAGATGACCTGATCATGTGGGGCGATTTGCAGTACCAGCAGCAGGCAGAATCATGAAAGCAAGCCAACTCTGGTTTACCAAGCCACAGCAAATAGACATCCGCGAACAGCGACTGCCGCCCTTGCAACCGGGTCAAATACTGGTAAAAAGCCACTGTTCCGCCATTAGCGCCGGCACTGAAATGCTGGTTTACCGGGGACAGCTACCCGCCGATATTGCCTTGGATGCCACCCTGGAGTCCTTGCAACACCAGCAGACTTATCCCTTGCAATACGGTTACGCCTGCGTCGGCCGCGTCGAGCAAATAGGCGCAGATGTCGCTGATTATTGGCAGGGTAAACGGGTATTTGCGTTTCAGCCTCATGCCAGTCATTTTATTGCTGCACCGGAACAGGTCATCGTGTTGCCGGATGATATAGAGCCTGAGGCGGCCGTATTTCTGGCTAATATGGAGACGGCGGTGAATTTGGTTCTGGACGGTAATCCGGCGTTAGGCGAGCAGGTGGTTGTGTTAGGACAAGGGATAGTCGGCCTATTGCTGTCGAGCGTATTGGCTCAGTTCCCTTTGGCGCAGTTGTATGCCCTTGATGGAATAGCCGAGCGTCGTTCCCGTGCATTGCACTTGGGGGTAAAGCAGGTTTTCGATCCCGCCTCGAAAACGCAAATAACCGCTCTGAAACAAGATTTACAGTTACCGGTGCAACTATCGGAGACGTCCGGTGCGGGCGCCGACCTGATCTACGAAGTCAGCGGCGTACCGGACGCTTTGAACCTGTCCATTGACTTATGCAGCTATTCCGGTCGTATCGTCATCGGCAGTTGGTACGGCAACAAACCCGCCAACATACAGCTGGGCGGGGCCGCACACCGCAATCGGATTCAATTCATCAGCAGCCAGGTCAGCACCATTGCGCCTGAACTGACCGGCCGCTGGGATAAAGCGCGGCGTTTCCAGACAGCCTGGGAGATGATTCGACGGCTGCGGCCACAGGAGCTGATTAGCCACCGAATCCCGCTTGAGCAGGCCGGCAGTATTTATGGGTTATTGGACCAGAGCCCGGAAAAA
>scf_100008_pt11 | contig 54918 bp, 62 predicted proteins | sample Micenr1anaerobic_FD_49594 | JGI IMG/M metagenome (IMG submission 49594) | reverse complement strand
TGGGCTTATTGACGTTCGCAGTCGGAAAATAAAAAGTATTCGGATTAACCCTGACGATATTGGTGAATCAAGCTCTCGCACAAACCCAAACATCAACCCGGCTAGCGCCTGCTTTTTTCAATACATAGGCCAGTTCATGGGTTGTTGAGCCGGTGGTCATGACGTCGTCAAGTATCGCGATATGCCGGGCGTGGATGGGATTGATGATGGAAAAGGCGTTTTTCAGGTTTTTGCGGCGTTTTTTGGCGGGTAATTGAGTTTGATGGGGCGTGTCGCGGTTCCGCCTGCAACTGGTCAGGTCCAGCGGAATCTGCATCTCCTTGGCGACGGTCCTGGCGATTTCTATGGCCTGATTGAAGCCGCGTTCGCGGTAACGGGCTTTATGCAGCGGAACCGGTAAAATCAAATCCGGCCGTTCGGCGGTTTGTTTCAGGTGGTCGGCCAATAACATGCCGAGCAAGCGCGCATTCTTGTAATTGGCGCCGAATTTTAAGGTGCCGATCAAATGCCGGATGGCTCCCTGATGAATGAACGGCGCGACAGTTTCGTCAAAGGCCGGATGCCGACTCAGGCAGCGACCGCAAAGCACGGGGGCGGTAGTGGGCGTTTCCAGTATTTCGGCGCATCGGTAACAGCACAGATTATTTCGAGGCAGGTGGGTGTAGCACGAATGGCAAATGTCGCGGGAATTGTGTCCTGGGTTTCCGCATAAGATGCAGGTAGGCGGAAGCAGGTAATCCTGTATAATATTGATCCAGTTGTATACCATTTTCATTTGAACAGGTTGACAAGTTTATCGATTGTCTTTGTTTAAGTATTACAGTAACTGGAGCTTAACAGAATGTCTGCAAACCCTGCAATTCGCCATGACTGGCAGTTGGACGAAGTGCAAGCGCTTTATGCGTTGCCTTTTAATGACCTGATTTTTAAGGCGCAAACCGTACATCGGGAAAATTTCGATCCCAATGAAGTTCAGATTAGTAGTCTGTTGAGCATTAAGACCGGCTCTTGTTCGGAAGATTGCGGCTATTGCCCGCAAAGCGCCCGCTATGATTCCGATTTGACGCCCGAGGCGCTAATGCCGGTCGATGCGGTGTTGAAGGCGGCGCAATTGGCTAAAGATCAAGGCGCATCGCGTTTCTGCATGGGCGCGGCTTGGCGTCAGCCTAAGGATAGGGATGTGGAACGGGTGGTGGAAATGGTTCAGGGCGTTAAGGCGCTGGGCATGGAAACCTGCGTAACCTTGGGCATGCTGACCGACGCCCAAACGGCCCGATTAAAAGAGGGCGGTCTGGATTATTACAATCACAATCTGGACACCTCTGAAGACTATTATTCCGAGGTCATCACCACGCGGACTTACCAGGATCGTCTGGATACGCTGGCGCGGGTCAGGGATGCCGGGATTAACGTGTGTTGCGGCGGCATCGTCGGCATGGGCGAGAGCGATGTCGATCGCGCCAATCTGTTGATCGAACTGGCAAACCTGCCCAAGCATCCCGAAAGCGTGCCGGTCAATATGCTGGTGCAGGTTGAGGGCACGCCGCTGATGGGCACGGAGTCGCTGGATCCGATCATCTTTATCAGAACCATAGCCGTTGCCAGAATCATGATGCCTAAGTCGCGTGTGAGGCTATCCGCAGGTCGCAATAATATGAGCGATGAAATGCAGGCGTTGTGCTTTTTGGCCGGCGCCAACTCGATTTTTTACGGTGATAAATTGTTGACTACCGATAATCCTATGACTAACCATGATTTGGCTTTGTTTGATCGTTTGGGCGTCTATTCCGGTGGTTCAAGTTACGCTTGATGAGTGCTAACTGTTCAATTTTATAATGGAACACGGATGATACGGATAAGCACAGATTTATCTCACAGTTTGCACGGGTCTTAAACCTAATGGCTCACCCATTCTCAGAGCTAACAGTCGAGCTTGATGATATTGCCCAACAGGGCTTATATCGCTCCCGGCGGATTATAGAATCCCCTCAAGGCATTAATCTGGAAATTGACGGCAGGAACATCGTCAATTTTTGCAGCAATGATTATTTGGGACTGGCCAATCACCCCGATGTGCTCAATGCGTTTAAAACCGGTGCGGATCACTACGGCGTCGGCAGCGGTTCGGCGCATTTGATTTGCGGACACAGTGCGGCTCATCATGCTTTGGAAGAAGAGCTGGCGGCGTTTACCGGACGCGACCGGGCATTATTGTTTTCTACGGGATACATGGCCAATATCGGCGTGATCTCGGCTTTATTGGGGCGTGGCGATGCGGTGTTTGAAGATCGGTTGAACCATGCTTCCTTGTTGGACGGCGGCTTGTTGTCCGGCGCACGGTTTAAGCGCTATGCCCATGCCGATGCGGCTGATCTCAGCGCAAACCTGGAAAAAGCCTCAGGCAACAAACTGGTCGTGACTGATGGCGTATTCAGCATGGATGGCGATTTTGCACCTCTTAATGAATTGGCTACTGCCGCAAAAAAACAGGGTGCCTGGCTGATGGTTGACGATGCGCACGGACTGGGCGTAATCGGCGAATACGGCGGCGGGATTGTTGAACATTACGGTCTCGGTCAGGACGATGTGCCGGTGTTGATGGGGACTTTGGGTAAAGGTTTTGGCACTTTTGGCGCGTTTGTCGCGGGTTCCGAGGTGTTGATTGAAACCCTGATCCAGAAAGCCCGCACTTATGTTTATACCACCGCTTTACCGGCGGCAGTTGCCGAGGCGACACGGGCAAGCCTAAAAATTGTCATCTCAGAAAGCTGGCGTCGGGACAAGCTTAAAAAACTGTCGGAGCGATTCAGGCTGGGCGCCGAGCAGCTCGGACTGCAGGTGATGGCATCGTCGTCGGCCATTCAGCCCATCCTGATTGGAGACAGCCAACGGGCTGTAGACATCAGCAACGCTTTATTAGATGCCGGTTTTCTGGTCAGCGCGATACGCCCGCCGACCGTGCCTCAAGGCAGCGCAAGGTTACGGGTGACTTTTTCTGCGCTGCATGAGGAACAGCATGTCGACCGGTTGCTGGATGCATTGGCTAAAATTATCGCAGGTTGCAAGTGACAAAAATTCACCTGGAAACGTTCGGCAAAGGCAAGCCCATTGTGCTGGTGCATGGCTGGGCGATGCATACCGGCATCTGGCGCGAGTTCGCCAAGCAGTTGGCGCAAAATTACCGGGTCACCTGTATCGATTTGCCGGGACACGGGCGTAGCGAAAAAATCGATCCGTTTACGTTGGAACGGATTAGCGACGAGTTGGTTAATATAATCCCCCCTAGCCCCTCTTTTTCAAAGGGGGGGGATGAGTACGCCTCTTGCCAAATAGAGGGCAATGGGCAAGCTCCCCTCTTTGAAAAAGGGGGGCGGGGGGATTTGCTGGCTGGGCTGGTCCATGGGCGCTACGGTGGTGCTTGATATAGCCGATCGTTACCCGGAGCGGGTATCTTCACTGGTTTTGCTGGCGGGGAATCCCTCGTATACGCAAACAGAGCAATGGCCGGGCATGGATACAGGCTTGCTGGATGATTTTGCGGGGCATTTGAATAAAAACTGTCAGGCGACTTTGCTGCGTTTTTTATCCTTGCAGGTAAACGGCTTGCCCGATCGGAAAGTCCTGTTGAAAGCGCTTAAAGAATCCGTGTTTGAGTGCGATGCGCCTGATGAAAATACCTTGCAGGGCGGATTGAAAATACTAAAAGAGGCTGATTTGAGGCCGGTTTTATCCGGGCTGACTATTCCTGTCTCGGTCATCTTAGGCGGCCTCGACACCTTGGTTCCCGTGGCCGTAGGTCAAAAAATGCAGCAGTTATTACCAAGTCTTGAATTAAATATAATCGACAGGGCAGGGCATGTGCCGTTTTTATCGCACAGCCGGGAGACGCTGGCGATTATTTCCCGATTTATGGATGAGCAATGTATTTAGACAAAGCCAAAATCAGGCAGTCGTTTGCGGCGGCTTCGGTTACGTATGACGGTGTTGCCGAGCTACAGCGCACTGTCGGTAAGGCGCTGCTGGATACTATCGATACCGAAAGCCTGAGGGGGCCTCTGTTGGACTTGGGGTGCGGCACCGGTTTTTTATCCGCAAAGTTATTGGCGTTTGCTCAGCCTGTTATCGCGCTGGATATGGCGTTGCCGATGTTGCAGGTAACGCGAACAAAGCTGGCCGATATGCCGAATGTCACTTATTTATGCGCCGATGCCGAACAGTTGCCGCTTGCCGGACAAATCGTCGATGGCGTGTTTTCCAATCTCGCGTTGCAGTGGTGCATCAATCTCGATGTCGTTTTTACCGATATTAAACGGGTATTGAAACCGGGCGGTCGGCTGGTTTTTTCGACATTCGGCCCGCAAACGTTACAGGAATTAAAAGCCGCGTGGGCGGATGTCGACGACTACAACCACGTTAATGAATTTTATAGCGAGCAACAGTTGACTCACTTTCTCCAGTTGGCGGGTTACACCGAGATAAAAATTGAAACCAGGCTTTATAGATCGAGCTACGGTTCGGTTTTGGCGCTGATGAAGGAGCTAAAGCACATCGGCGCGCATAACATGATTGCCGGACGTAATAAAAACATCACTACCAAGACGCAGATGCAGCGCATGATTGCGGCTTATGAGCGGCATCGAAGCGGCGATCGGATTCCCGCGACTTACGAGGCCATTATGGTCACGGCAAGCTAATGGAAAAAGGTTACTTTATAACCGGCACCGACACCAACGTCGGCAAAACCTGGGCGACGATTGCGCTGATGCGTTACTTTAAAAGTCAGGGAAAATCGGTTGTAGGCATGAAACCCGTTGCCGCCGGTTGTTTGATGCTGAACGGGCGGCTGCAAAATGAAGATGCGTTGCTGATACAAGAAAACGCGTCATTGCAGATTGATTACGACTTGATCAATCCTTACGCCTACGAACTGCCGGTTTCTCCTCATATTGCGGGTGTAAAAGACCCGGTCAGACTGGATCATTTGGTCGTCAAATTCGAGCTGTTGAAAGTCTTGGCCGACATCGTTGTCGTTGAAGGCGCCGGAGGTTGGTACACGCCTTTAAATGAGCGGGAAGCTATCAGCGATTTGGCAAAAGTGCTGGCGCTGCCGGTTATTATGGTAGTCGCCATCAAGTTGGGGTGTATTAATCATGCAAGACTGACTCATCAGGCGATAAAACAGTCGGGCGTAAATTGTGCGGGCTGGATTGCAGTCTGTACGGACCCGGAGTTGTTAAACGGGGACGAGAATATCCAGGCCATAAAAGTCGCTGTGGATGCGCCTTTGCTGGGAGTGCTTCCTTATAGGGAAATCGCTGATTTCAATTTTTTCGCGGAACAAGTGCAGATATAACCGCGCATTGGTAATACATCTTTACGGCTGTACGGATACAGGAGATAGAGCAATACAGGAGCCGTTGTCGAACGCCTTTACGGGTGACCAGGTAAAAATAAAACATGACAAAGTCTCCGAGAAAGCCCTATTATTTTCGTTTTTTCCCAGTTAGATTCGCCGTTAACTTACGGCACAAGGTTAATGCATGTCGATTCGCACTATCTCATCAGTAAAATTAATTTTAGTTGCCGGTACGCTGTTGTCCGGATGTACAACGACCCGGCAAATTGTGGTTGATCATCCTTCAACTCAGGCGAGCCAGTTTCAACCTTTGCAAGGTTTTCAATCCATTGATGGCGATGATTATTATGTGCGGTTGATTTCGGAGTTCGATTTTAAAGGCGACAATGTCTTAAAAAGCGGCTGTACCAATATGGCGCCTTCTTATGAAAAAGGCGATTTATCGGCGGCTCTTATTTATAGCGTGCGTAACGAGGCGCTTAAATTTAGCCGTGAAGCTACCGGCTTTTTGTATCAGGCGACCACCGGCAAGTGCAATTTTACCTTCGATGCCAAGAAGCTTTACCTGACGCCGTGGATACGTCTGGATTCGGGCAGGGAAACCATGGTCGATTATAACTTTTACACGAACGCTAATAGCGATGTGGATGTGTCGAGCTTGGTCGGTGATGTGAATGCAGCCGGCAATTTGCTGGCGCTGACAGGCGTCGGCATGGGGGTTGCGATCATGGGGCAGGTTGCCGGGCAGTGGGTAAAGAGCAATCAGCAGGCGGAGGTAACAACGCCTGCGTCCCATCAATCGGCCAAACATAGTTCGGAGTCGCATTCATTACCGGCGGCCACGACTTATGCAGGTAAGACCGGAACGCTCAATCAGACGATGTTCAAGGTTTTTGATGTGGCGGAAGGCGGGTTCCATCTGTTTGGTTCCGATACCAAGCAGCTGGGCGAACTAAAGATTTATCCGGAAATTTTGCCTTCGTTGCTGTTAAAGACGACGGCTGACGGTATCCCTGATGCGCGCGATTTGTCGTTCGAAGAAATTGGCTATTCGCCAATAAAATCAGCGGCTGGGGAAATCAATCTTCAGCAATTGATTGAGCAATCGAAACATCCGGCAAAACCGAATTTAAAGCCTGACTGGAATAATTACCCGGACGTGGAGGGCAATTGCCGGAAATTGAAACTGGTGATGAAGGATTTGGGTTTTAACAAGTTTGACCGCAATGCGGTGATTTACTATTTCCTGGCTAAGAATGGCGATTGGAACAACTACAATATCACTCGGCAAAAGACGCAGAGTGAAGAAATGCGCCCTAAAGTCATAGAAAGTTATCGCAGCAAAAACTTCGCTAATTGTCTGGCACCTGATGATTATGTGGCTATGAAGTCGATGGGATTGCCGGTTAATACGCAGTCCGACTGGGATCAGATGGGCGAGGCGAGCCACAAAAAAGAGCAATTGTTTACCCCGCTTAAGTCGATTGAGAGGCAGTTGGTTGCAGTGCTGAATAATTCAAACAAGGCAGAAATGGAGCATCAGCTGTTTCCCTTGCTAAGTACGGAAAAAAATGGCGACGGCAGTGTGTTACTGCAAAATCATTTAGGTAATTTTGGCTTGGAATTATTGCTGAATCCTCCGGTAGCGCCAGCTCCTACGGATGCTTCAATTGCCCAGGTTGCTCCCGTTGTAGCAGCGGCGCCTGCGTCGGCGGCTATCCCTGGCGAGGGCGTTATTGTCAGCGCCCGTCAATTGGCGCAAGTCTTTTCAGGGTTGTTAATAAACGAGCTGAGCTGCGCGCGCCCGGTTCCTGACAGCTTGGGAAAATCTGCGGGACTTTTATTATTTACCACTAAGGAAGGCAGTCCGCGTGTTAAAGGCGGCGCTATGGAGTTTGAATTTTCCGGCGGCAAGATTACACGCATTGCTTTTCAGCTATCCACCTACCGGGATTTCGAGCAGGATTTGTTGGATCGTCCGGAAATTGGCGGATGTCGAATTGACCCTTCTTTTCTGGCAAAGCTACACTAACGTAAATGTTGTTCTGATATTGTTCACCCCGTCTTGGAAATTAACAAAAAAATCAGGTTTTTGGTGGGCGGGGAGTGTGTTGATTTATACCATAAATTAAATATGGATTTGGAGCTGGATATAATCCATAATGTTTGTGCGGTAAATAATCAATAATATAAAAAATATCAGGAGAGACGTTATGGCTTTAATTACTTGGACAGCCGGTCAATACGGTACAAATGTTGGCTTTGCAGATGATGAACATAAGATTTTGTTTGATAAGCTTAATAAACTGTATGATTTAGCAACAGGAGGAGCGGAGCGTTCTGCAATAGGTGCGCAATTAGATGATTTGATTTCATATGTTGTCGATCATTTTGCTCATGAAGAAAAAGAAATGCTGGCAAAAGGTTATGCAGGCTACGATCGCCACAAGGAGGAGCATGAAGCTTTGATAGGTATTTGCGGCGGTCTGCAAGCAAAATTTCATGCGGGTCAGGCAGAAGTTGACGAAGGCGTCGGTCAACTGGTTAAGGGTTGGTTAGATAGCCACATTCCTAACTTTGATATGGCTTATGCGGATGCGCTAAACAGCTAATCCGATTTCAAAATTAGAAAACAAAGGGCTTGTGAGTTGCATTGATTCACAAGCCTTTTTATTGTGCTAAATAATATCAAGGAAAGGACAGCTGGTATAGATTGCCTTCATAGGTTAAAATCAAAAAGATTATTTGTGATAATTATTACGTAAACGGAATAGGGCCGACCTTGGCATGTCCTGAAATTACGAAACGATATAACGCATACAAGAGTTTATAACTACTAACGAGGAGGCTGCTCCGTGAAGAAAACAAAGCAACTGTTCGCAGGTCTGATCTTAATGGCTTTAGGCCTAGGGACAGCGCAGGCGGAATATACGCTCAATTTAATGAGAGGGGTTACAAAGGTCAGTAATGACGTTTATGACCTGCACATGCTGATTCTATGGATTTGTGTATTCATAGGTATTGGTGTGTTCGGAACTATGTTCTACTCGATTTACCATCATCGTAAATCAAGAGGACATAAAGCGGAGCAGTTTCATGAAAATACCACGGTTGAAATTATTTGGACGATTATCCCGACCTTGATTTTGATTGGCATGGCTATTCCAGCCACCAAGGCCATGATAGAGCTGGATGATGTGCAAGAATCCGAAATGTCTATTAAGGTAACCGGACATCAATGGAAGTGGGAATATGAATATCTTGATAATGGAATTCATTTTTTCAGCAGTCTGGATGAGGCGAGCAATAAAGTACGCCAAGTAGGTTCAGGCATCGATCCTAGATCCGTTCCTCATTACTTGTTGAATGTTGATAAGCCGTTAGTTATTCCAACTAAGAAGAAAATTCGTTTTGTATTTACCTCGGCAGACGTAATCCATTCATGGTGGGTGCCGGATCTGGGTTGGAAAAAAGATACTAATCCCGGTTTTATCAATGAATCATGGACTTCTGTAGATGAGCCAGGTACTTATCGTGGTCAATGTACCGAACTTTGCGGTAAGGATCATGGGTTTATGCCGATTGTTGTCATCGCAATGAACGAACCTGACTACAATGCCTGGGTAGAGCAGCAAAAAGCGGCGATAGCGGCTGAAGCAGGATCGGCAAGCAAGCAGTGGACTAATGAAGAATTGATCGCTAAAGGTAAATCCGTTTACGACACCAACTGTTCATCTTGTCATATGGCGGATGGCGCAGGTTTATCGGGCACTTTCCCAGCTATAACGGCAAGTAAAGTGGTAACCGGCGATATTAATGCTCAAGTTAAGCTGATGTTAGACGGAAAAGGCATGATGCCTGCGTTCGGGAAAATATTAAGCCCAGTTGATTTCGCGGCAGTCGTAACATATACCCGTAATGGTTTGGGTAATTCAGTGGGTGATTCTATTCAACCCTCAGCTATCCAGACTCTGCAATCGGCTACACCGGCGGCAGGTAAAAATGAATAAGTCATTGCGTTGTTATCGATCTAATCTTTTTTATATATTCAAGAGGTATGAAATATGTCTGCTGTAGTCGCTGAACATGATGATCATCACGATCATCACGAGCATGGTCCTGCCAAGGGACTATTAAGATGGGTTATTACCACCAATCATAAAGATATCGGTACGTTATATTTGCTGTTTGCGTTGGCGATGTTTTTTGTTGGCGGCACCATGGCAATGATTATTCGCGCCGAATTATTTGAACCGGGTATGCAGTTTGTCAATCCCCAGTTCTTTAATTCAATGACCACCATGCATGCCTTGGTTATGGTATTCGGTGCAGTTATGCCGGCATTCGTCGGCTTGGCCAACTGGATGATTCCAATGATGATTGGCGCTCCGGATATGGCATTGCCGCGTATGAATAACATGAGCTTCTGGTTGCTGGTTGCCGGTGTTTTATTACTGGCAAGCACCTTGTTTATGGAAGGCGGCGCACCTGCCAGCGGTTGGACTTTGTATCCGCCGTTAGTATTGCAAACCGGTAAGGCATTGCCTTTCGCGATTTTCTCTGTGCATTTGCTGGGTATCTCGTCAATCATGGGTGCGATTAACATCATTGCAACTATTTTCAATATGCGTGCCCCCGGCATGACCTTGATGAAAATGCCGATGTTTGTTTGGACCTGGTTGATTACTGCTTTCTTGTTAATCGCTATCATGCCTGTTTTTGCAGGCGCAGTGACCATGTTGTTAACAGACAAATTCTTCAATACCAGCTTTTTTGATGCTGCCGGTGGTGGTGATCCAGTTCTTTATCAACACATTTTCTGGTTTTTTGGGCATCCTGAAGTTTATGTAATGATTCTGCCTACCTTCGGTGTGGCTTCTACAATCATTCCGGTATTTGCTCGCAAACCTTTGTTTGGTTATAGCTCAATGGTTTATGCGACTGCTTCAATTGCATTTTTGTCATTTATCGTATGGGCTCACCATATGTTTACGGTCGGCATGCCAATAGCAGGCGAGTTGTATTTCATGTATGCAACCATGTTAATTGCAATTCCTACCGGAGTTAAAGTTTTTAACTGGACTGCGACCATGTGGAAAGGTTCGATGACTTTTGAAACACCGATGTTGTTTTCGATTGCTTTCGTCGTTTTGTTTACGATGGGTGGATTCACCGGATTGATGATGTCTGTTGCGCCGGTTGATTTTCAGTATCACGATACCTATTTTATTGTCGCGCATTTCCATTACACGCTGGTTCCAGCTTCCGTCTTTATATTGATGGCTGCCGGCTATTTTTGGCTGCCTAAATGGACCGGTCATATGTATGACGAAAGAATCGGTCGGTTGCATTTTTGGTTGTCCGTGGTATCAGTCAATATCCTGTTTTTCCCTCAGCATTTCCTGGGACTTGCCGGTATGCCTCGCAGAATTCCTGATTATGCCGTTCAATTTGCGGATTGGAATATGATTTCCAGTATTGGCGGTTTTATATTCGGTGCCAGCCAACTGCTGTTCCTGTATATCGTTATCGATACAATCAAAGGCGGAACTGGCGAAAAAGTAACTGATGAAGTGTGGGAAGATGCTGCCAAGCATAGCTTGGAGTGGACTTTGCCATCACCACCGCCGTATCATTCTTTTACTACACCACCTACAGTTATACCGACTGAGCATATCTAGGGTATTGCATTCAGGTTGCTTTCAAAAGCAACCTGCTTAGATAACGTATCAGGTGAAATAATGAATACCAAACAAAAAATATTTTGACAGCAGTGATTTTGATTACAATTGCGGTCACTATTTATGTTTTTGCAGTGATAAGAGCTGTTTCTCAATGAAGGAAGGCGTTACTCAAAAAAACACTAAGTTAGTTCGGATATTGGTGTTTGTTGTATTGGGAATGTTTGGTTTTGGCTATGCCCTGGTTCCTCTTTATGATGTTTTGTGTGAAGTAACAGGACTCAATGGAAAAGTCGAATCGTCCGCTATTAAGGAAGTTAGCTACGAAATTGATAAAAACAGAGAGGTCACCGTAGAGTTTATGACTGCGCTGAATGAGGCAACACCGATGGTGTTTCGTTCAGAAATAAAAAATTAAAAGTTCATCCAGGCGAATATTATACGGTGAACTTTTATGCGGAAAATAAGACCGATAAGGTAATGATTGCTCGGGCAATTCCAAGTATTTCACCCGGAGCGGTTGCTGAATTTTTTAAAAAACAGAGTGTTTTTGTTTTTCAGAACAGACATTCAAAGCGCGAGAAGGCAGGACTATGCCGGTGCGTTTTGTTGTTAACCCTGAATTACCCGAGAAATATAAAACGATTACACTTGCATATACATTTTTTGATAATACTGAAACATCAGTGAAATGAGAGAGGAAGGTCATGTCTACAAGTAACGAGTATTACATTCCGCATAAAGCTACCTGGCCGGTCATTGGAACTGCCGGTTTGGTGATGATGCTGGCTGGATTTGCAAATTATTTAAATGGTTCGGCAGCCGGTTCGGCCTGGATGTTGCTTGGGGCTAACGGTATTTATTGTTATGCTTGCCGGGTGGTTCACATTGCAGTCCGGGGAAAGTGAATCAGGCATGTATAGTACGCAGGTAGGTATTTCCTATCGTATGGGCATGATGTGGTTTATCTTTTCGGAAATCATGTTTTTTGCCGTTTTCTTCGGTACACTTTGGTATACGCGTAATTTATCGGTGCCATGGCTGGGCGGTGAAGGCGCTAGGGCAGCAACCAAAGAGCTATTGTGGCCTTCTTTCGAAGCAGTCTGGCCTACCAATGGTCCCGGTAAAGTCGGCGGCGAATTCGAGCCTATGGGAGCGTGGGGATTGCCTTTCCTGAATACCTTAATTCTGCTGACTAGCGGCGTATCTTGTACTTGGGCGCATCATGGCTTGCTGGCAAAAAACCGCGATCAGTTAATTAAAGGCTTGGCGGCTACTGTAGGTTTGGGCCTCTTGTTCGTGTCATTCCAGGCATTCGAATATCATGAAGCGTATACTGAAATGGGTTTAACTTTGGGTTCAGGCATCTATGGATCTACCTTTTTCATGTTGACCGGTTTTCATGGTTTCCATGTTTGCGTAGGGGCTATTATTCTGAGCGTTGTTTTATTCCGTAGCTGGAAAGGTCACTTTAAACCGGAAAATCATTTCGCTTTTGAAGCCGCTGCTTGGTATTGGCATTTCGTTGACGTGGTATGGTTAGGATTATTTGTATTTGTTTATGTAATTTAGTCTAAACAGCCAAACCAAAAAAAGCGCTGCCTAACAGACAGCGCTTTTTTTTTGTCGGAATGGTTGAGTCGTTTTTATTTAACAGGGGCGACTGGCGTTGGGTGCATTCGAGCACCCAGACCGTGAGGCGTGAACAGGCCGGTTGCAAAGGCTATGAAAATAAAAATGAATAATACGATTGAAAGTGTAATGCGAAAAGTCAGTGCTTTGACTGTTTTTTCGGATTGTTCCTGAGTCTTGTGTGTAACCAGATGGAATAGTGCAGAGCCCAAGCTGATAATTATCAGGATAAAGGCGATAATAACGATGCTTTTTATAATCATGAGTACAGTTATGTTCGTTGATGGGTAAGGTTTTTGTATTCTCGGTTATTTAGGTGCCTGTGCCAATAGGATAAGGAAAAAAAGCATGATCCTCTCGGATACTACTCAATGAAGTTTAAAATCATTCCAACGTTAGTTTATTTATGCCTGTTACCGATGTTGATTGCGCTCGGAATGTGGCAATTGGACCGTTCAGAACAGAAACGGGCATTTCTTAAGGAGCAGGAACAAGCGCTCGCAACTGAAACGCTGCATTTGTCGACGGCTATTGAACACAATACAGAGGCATTGAGATACAGAAATGTCGAGGTTACAGGGCGTTACGATGTGGCGCACCAGTTTTTGATAGATAATCAAATCAGCGACGGAAAGGCAGGCTATTTTGTCTTGACGCCATTCATATTGACGGGGGAAACCAAGGCGGTTTTGGTGAACAGGGGCTGGATTCCTTTAAACCAGGATCGGTCGATTCTTCCTGATTTACAGATTAATAAGGCGGAAGCGATTATTACCGGACGGATTAATAATTTTCCAAGCGTTGGTATAAAATTAGCAGGGGCGGAAATTCCAACCGAGGGTTGGCCATCGGTAGTGCAGGTGGTTGATAGTGACGTTTTAGCTAAAAAATTAGGCTATTCATTATTTCAATTCCAGATTGAACTGGCTAAAGAGTTACCTGATGGCTATAAGCGGGAATGGCATACATCAACCATTATGCAGCCCGAACAACATACGGCCTATGCAATTCAATGGTTTGCATTGGCATTGACACTAACGATACTATTTATTTGGTACAGTTTTAAAAACAACGATGCAAAATCCAAAAAATAAAAATCATATATTAATTTTGGTTATCTTTGGGATGTCGGTTATCCCCTTTTTAATCGCTTGGGGATTAAAAGAACATCCGCAGCTGTTAAAGGGACAGACCAATCATGGACAGTTAATAACGCCGCCATTGACAACCGAGCGTAGTGATCTAACCGGTTTTGACCGGTTTTCAACTGATAATATGTCCGAACTTACCGGACACTGGCTGCTGGTAAACGTCATTCCAAATGGCGATTGTAATGAATCGTGTATTGAAGCTATTCATAAAACCAAGCAGTTACGGCTCATGCTGAATAAAGAATTGACCCGTACGCGTCGAATTGTCATGGTCTTAAAAGATGTTGCGCCGGAAACCGCTAGCAAATGGTGGGAAGATGACCAGACCTTATTAAGAGTTAAGCCCAATGATGCGGTTATCAAGAAAATTGCCGCAATCAGGCAAGGCAATATTCCTGACGGGATGCTTTTGTTAATGGACCCGCTGGGTAATGTAATGATGCAGTACGAGCCGGGTTTCGATCCTTACAATGTAAAAAGTGATCTTATGCATCTTTTACGAATCTCACAAATCGGATAGTGGAAAATAAAATGTTTAGAAAAATAACTCTCTTTAGCGTTGTTTTAGCTTTAATAGTTATCGTAGCAGGTTCGTACGTTCGGTTATCCGGAGCAGGGCTGGGCTGCCCTGATTGGCCTGGATGCTATGGACAGGCCATTGTTAGCGAGCAAGCCGATTTTAAAGCGCAGGCGGCGGAGGCATTTCCCGGTCAGACGCCCGATATTGAAAAAGCCTCGAAGGAAATGAGTCACCGTTATCTGGCGGCAACCTTGGGCGTGACTGTCTTGTTGTTGGCGTTGCTTTCGTGGCGCGAACAACAAAGTCGCCTGGCGGTCGTTACGGCCGCATTGGGTCTGGTAATTTTAGTCGGATTGCAGGCGGCTTTAGGCATGTGGGCCGTAAAATTGCACGTTATGCCGATTGTCGTAACCGGCCATTTGTTGCTGGGCATGATGACTTTCTGGCTGCTGTTCTGGTTGTATTTACGGGTTAACCCGAAAGCTTCGCTGCTCACAGTACGCAGCAATGGCTTGACGTTGTTTGCCCGAGTTGCAATGGGGGTGTTGTTTTTAGAGATTGTTTCAGGGGGTTGGGTTAGCGCTAACTATGCCGCTTTAGCTTGTTCGGGATTTCCTCAATGTAATGGCTCATGGTGGCCTAAAGCGGATTATCAAACGGCGCTGGATTTATTTAACGGCTTAAGCACAGGTTATACCGGCGTCATAGCATTCGATGCGCAAGTCGCCGCAAATTGGCTGCATAGGGTCGGTGCGTTGGTTAGTTTTATCGTGCTGACGTTGTTGATGTTGAACGCGACATCGGCGCATCATCCAAAACCGGTCAGGCGAGCAGGCTTATGGCTAAGCGTGCTGCTGTTGGCGCAGGTTGGCTCAGGCATTATCGGCATTAAACTCGGGGCGCCTTTATGGGCTGCGGTGGCTCATAATGCTTTTGCAGCCTTGTTGATGCTGCCGTTGATTGCCATCAGTTTTTACAGTCGTCATGCTTTTGTTGAAGAGCTAAAGCCTGCCGCAGAGGTTGAGGCGAAACGCGAAGGCGTAGCCGTTCCTGCAGCGGAAGAAGCTTATCCGGTAGCGGAACCTGAGTCGCTATACCTGCGCCTTAAGACCCAGTTAAAACGCACCCGTTCCGGGCTTAGCGGAGTATTGGCGCACATTCCCCTGGGTCGACAAGAAATTGACGAGGATTTGCTGGAAGAAATTGAAGCCAGTTTGTTAATGGCTGATATAGGCGTTGACGCGACCACGGAAATCATCAAGCGTTTGACTGAAAGTGTTGAGCGGCACCAGCTCAATGACGGCGAGGCGTTATCGGCCGCTTTAAAGCAGGAATTGCTGAGTATGCTCCAGCCGTGCAGCAAGAATTTGCATATCCCAAAGCAGGACAAACCTTTTGTTATTCTGGTTGTCGGCGTCAATGGCGCAGGTAAAACCACAACCATCGGTAAACTGGCCAAACGCTTGCAAGCTCAAGGCCATAGCGTCATGTTAGCCGCCGGCGATACGTTTAGAGCCGCGGCTGTCGAGCAATTGCAAACCTGGGGTGAGCGTAATAACATTCATGTAGTCGCTCAGCATACCGGGGCCGATTCGGCATCCGTTATCTATGACGGCGTTCAATCCGCGCAGGCCAAAGGCATCGATGTGTTGATTGCCGATACGGCCGGACGTTTGCATACAAAATCCAACCTGATGGATGAATTGAAAAAGTAAAACGGATTATGAGTAAGCTGGATGAAACCGCGCCTCATGAAGTGCTGCTGGTGCTGGATGCCGGCACCGGGCAAAATGCCTTGTCGCAAACGAAACTGTTTAACGAAACTGTTGAATTGACAGGCTTGGTTCTGACCAAACTTGATGGCACGGCAAAAGGCGGTATTATTTTCGCGCTGGCCAAACAGTTCGGAATCCCGATTCGTTTTATAGGAATAGGCGAAGGTATTGATGATCTGCAGGATTTCGATGCAGATGCTTTTGTAAATGCATTGTTTGTCAAAGACTAAAGAGGCCTATGTTAAAGTTTGATAATGTCAGTATGAGGTACCCTGGCGCAGGCGATGTCTTGCGTAATGTCAGTTTTCATCTGCAACGCGGTGAAATGGCTTTTCTGACAGGGCATTCAGGGGCAGGAAAAAGCACATTATTGAAATTGATTGCGGTTATTGAGCGTTGCAGCCGGGGCCAGGTTTTATTGGACGGTCAAGATCTCAATCAGGCTAAGGATAGACAGGTTCCTTTCATACGCCGGAAAGTGGGATTGATCTTTCAGGATTACAAACTGCTACAGGATAGAACGGTTTTCGATAATGTAGCGTTGCCGTTAGTGATAGCAGGCTACGGACACCATGAAGTTTCCCGAAGGGTGAGAGCATCATTGGATAAAGTCGGCTTATTAGGCAAAGAAAGAAAATATCCTGCTGTCTTATCCGGTGGCGAGCAACAGCGGGTCGGGATTGCTCGGGCGGTGGTTAATAAGCCGCCGATGATTTTGGCCGATGAGCCGACCGGGAATCTTGATCCTGAACTGTCTGCCGAGATAATGCATTTGTTTGAGCAGTTTCAGCAGGTTGGCGTCACCATATTGATTGCTTCGCATGATATATCATTGATTGCCCAAATGAATCATCGAATCTTAAAGCTGGATCACGGTCAACTGGTTGCAAGTTAAATGATGAAACACGTTAATAAAAACCGGGTAAACAGGAGCCGCGCTGGCAAACCAAAATTTCGGGCGGTAATTTTGTCGATAAATTTCATGCTTATCGGAATCTTCATGCGCATGCGTTGTTTTCAAGTCTTGGACGATTAGTCGCATCACGATTCTCTTCTGCAATGACAATCGTTGTTTTGGCGATTGCCATTTCACTCGCCAGCGGTTTTTATATTCTGGTGGCGAACCTCCAGCAGCTGGCGGGCAATTTGGAAGCCAGCAATCAAATTTCGTTATTTCTTAAAGACGACATTTCAGAGGCGAGGGCAAACAAGTTTGCGGGCGTCATCAGGCAAAATCCCGATATTCAGGACGTTAAATTAATTACCAAGGAGCAGGCGCTCGCAGAGTTTCAGTCATACAGCGGATTCGGTGAAGCGGTAAAAGCCCTGGAAAAAAATCCGTTACCGATTGTCATTCAGGTGTTACCCAAAAATTCATTTGAAAACGAGCAGGCGCTTGAGGTTTTGCTTGATGATTTTAAGCGCTCGGCGGAAGTTGATTTTGCCCAGATGGATATGCAATGGGTCAAACGCCTGCAGTCTATTATGGAAGTGGCGCGGCGCGGCGTTATTTTATTGAGTTTGTTGCTGGGTGCGGGAGTGCTGTTTATTACGGCCAATACCATACGCCTGGAATTACATAATCGCCGCGATGAAGTCGTGATCGCAAAGCTGGTGGGCGCGACCAACGGGTTCATTCATAGGCCGTTTTTGTACAGTGGTTTTTGGATTGGCTTTTTTTCCGGCGTGGCTGCATGGTTTATAGTGACAATCATCATGTTGATTTTAAAACAACCCGTCGAAAAGCTTTCCGGACTTTATGATGACGCTTTCCATGTGCTGTTTTTCGGCTTTACCGAAACCTTGGCATTATTGTTTATCTCGTCTGTGCTGGGTGTGGTGGGTTCATGGATAGTGCTGCATTTCCAACTGCGGCAATTAAAACCTGAGTAGAAAATTATTAGCACTCTTTCTTGCAGAGTGCTAGAATTCAAAAAAGTTTTTTACATGGGAGTCGCAATGAGTAACGCATTAGCTTTACCTATTAATTTATCAGTCGGAACATTTGACGCCTATCTAAATGTCGTCAGGCAAATGCCTAAATTGACAGTAGAACAGGAACGCGAGTTAGCCTTAAAATTCAGGGATGATGGCGATTTGGAAGCCGCACGTGAATTGGTTATGACCAATTTGCGTTTTGTGATTCACGTTGCCAGAGGCTACAGTGGATATGGCTTGTCTATGCCGGATATTATTCAGGAAGGTAATATCGGATTGATGAAAGCCGTTAAACGGTTTGACCCTGATGTAGGTGTGCGTTTGGTTTCTTTCGCCGTCCACTGGATTAAGGCTGAAATTCACGAGTATGTGATTAAGAACTGGGGCATCGTAAAAGTTGCCACAACCAAGGCGCAGCGCAAACTGTTTTTTAACCTGCGTAAATCCAAGCAGGATTTAGGCTGGTTGTCCAATGACGAAGCGGTGGCGATTGCCAAAGATCTTGATGTGGATGTGAGCACCGTTTACGAAATGGAAAAACGTCTGGGCAGCAGGGATATGTCGTTTGATATGCCGGTCGATGAATCAACGGAAGAAAGTTATGTTGCCCCGGCCAGTTACCTCCATCAGCACGGCGGTGATCCTGCGGTACTGCTTGAGAATTCGGATTGGGAAGGCCATGAGCAGGATTTATTGGCAGATGCGATGGCGGAGCTGGATGAGCGCAGCCTGGATATTCTTTCAAGCCGCTGGTTGATGGACAAAAAAGCGACATTGCATGAGCTTGCCGAGCGTTACAATGTGTCCGCTGAGAGGATCAGGCAATTGGAACAAAACGCGATGAAAAAGTTGAGAGCAGCGGTTGAACTGGCCGCTTGATTGATAATTGGGTCATAGCAAAAAAGGCTTAGCGATGTCATCGCTAAGCCTTTTTCATTGCCTACGGTTTAATATAACCGTAACAGATTTTTTAAAACGATTTTAAGCTGGCGTGAGTATATCGAGAACCGCCTGAGCCTGTTTTGCAGTTTCAAGGCCGAGATTGGTCAAATAGCCGCCGTCATCTTGCGATACCAAGCCTTTTTCAAATAGTCGGTGGGTGGCGGCAATAGTTTCCGGTGAAGCGGTTTTATGTACCTTGATGCCTTCTTGAGTGGTGGCCAGGTTGTAGCGAACAAGAATGTTCAGTTCTTCTACAATATCTTTGGTATAGGGCATAGTGAATCCTCATGACTCATTGATTTAAAGCAGTAGCATAATGCTATTTATAAAGAAGGAGTATCTTTTTTTATGCGGTCTTTTTCCTCGCGACGATCACGCCATCACGGGTCGGATTGATGAAGGTGTCAAATTCAGGATCATTAAAGATGAGTTCATTGTGTTCAATAATCGCCTCCGTCCAGCCGGGAAAAATGTCGGTAGGATTTTCTACCGCCACCCGGCCGCGCCAAAGCACATTATCGGCAATATAAAGTCCGCCGGGGCGAATCCTGTCTTTAGCCATCAGCCAAATTGCAGGATAATCGCCCTTATCGACATCGTTATAGCAGATGTCGAATAATCCTTCTGTCTGGGCAAAAACTTCCTGAGCCATGCCGGCCCGGAAATCGATTCTATCCCACAAACCGGCACTGCTGAGATATTGCTCGGCTTTTTCCTGGTTGAGAAAATCGGCATCGGTGCAAATGACCTGGCCTTTTGAGCCAACCGCTCGGGCAAACCAATAGGCTGAATAACCGTAACCGCTGCCAAACTCAAACACCCGTTCAGCATTGATCATTTTAGCCTGCGCTTCAATAAAGACGCCCACCAAACGGCCAATGATGGGGAAGTTGTTTTTGTGCGCCAGCGCTTCCATCTCGGTGAGTACCGGATGATCGGTGTGTCGCAGTAAGCCGTGCATATAATTTTCAATGGCGGGATTGACCGGGATTAATACGCCGGGATTTGAAACGGTTGGGGATTTTATATCGGCCATTAGCGGTTCCTCATGGATATGTGTTTGTTGAAGTTGAATGACGTTGCCCGTGGTACGGGCTGATTTATTGGATGTTAGCTTGATGAAGACGATGACAGCGAGGGCTTTTAAAACAACTCAGTTTCACTGTGGTCGTTATCCCGAACCAGAACGGACATGTCTTCATACAAAATTATCCTGTTTCTGCCAGTGTCTTTGGCATGATAAAGCGCTTTATCGGCATGATCCAATTGTGTCGTGGGCATGGATATGCCGTCGACATGGGTTAAGCCAATACTGACCGTGACTCGGCCGACAGTTGGGAAGTTGTAATTGGCGACTGCTTCCCGGAAACGGTTAAACACATTTACCGCTGTTTCCTGGCTGGCTAAATTCAGGATAACAACAAATTCTTCGCCGCCAAAACGGAACAAAAAATCATTGTAACGAAAGCATTTTTCCATCAATTGACTAAATATCAGCAACACCTCGTCCCCATACAAATGCCCGAAATCGTCATTAACGCGTTTGAAATGGTCTATATCCAGTATAGCAATCCATGAGCTTTTTTCCTCTTTTGTATCAATAATTTGATGGTCTCTGTAATGTTCGCAAACTTGTAATAAGCGAGCGTCTAGCGACTGCCGATTAGGCAATTTGGTTAACACGTCCCGTTCCTTGGTATCATGTAATATCACCAGATTTCGATAGACTCCTCGCAAATGGTCAAGTAATTCAAGCATTTCCCGGTCGAACGCACCTTCCAGATGAATAGCGCGTTCAGGGCCGCCGCTCCCTCGAACAAAGAAAATAGCCCACGCATGAAAACCGGATTCATCCGGAGCGCTGAGATTCAAATCTGTCGTATGATCCAGTCCGGCAAGCAGGTCGTTATGGTCTTCATTATTCCTGGTGAAATCCAAGGGGAATCGTCTGATTAATAGTTCACGAACAGTACTTGTTTCTCCCGATTTTTTCTTTCGTGATTATAAATTTCATAAACGACGGCGCTATCAATCCATGGAATCTCAACAAGGAGCTCTAGAAATTTATGCGTTAATGCCTGGTAATCCTGCTGGGCAGACAACCGTGTCGTCCAGGAAAAAATTTGCTGTACTGTTAGATTGATGGACATCGAAACTCAGCCGCAATATAAAAGGCTTGATTATGCAGCTTTTATACAAAAAATGGGACCTTTTTCGGGATTTTATGCCGATAAAAACGCTAAAAGTTAAAGGCCCTGTCTAGTCGACATAATGAGGGGTTATCGATCAGCTAATAACTTATCGAGCATATTCTCCGCCTGATGCAGATAGCTTGGCCCGAACAGGTTCAGGTGATTGAGTATATGGTATAAGTTGTACAGCGTTTTTCTGCGTGTGTAACCCGGATCTAGCGGATAAACGGCTTGATAAGCCTGATAAAATGCCGGGCTGAAACCGCCGAATAATTCGGTCATCGCCAGATCCGTTTCCCGGTCGCCAAAGTAGCAGGCCGGGTCATAAATGACCGGATTGCCCTGTTCATCCGCCGCAACATTGCCGCCCCACAAATCGCCATGCACCAACGCCGGTTGCGGTTGATAGCCGGAAAACAACGGCTTTAAATTTGTACGGAGTTTTTCGCCCAGGGTTTGTAAGCGACCGCCATAGCCCTTGGCTGCAGCCAGCGTTAATTGATGCCCCAAGCGTTGCTCTTGCCAGAATGTAATCCAGTCGTGATAGTGGCCGTTGATTTGTATAGTACTGCCGATGGTGTTGTCGCTGTGCCAACCGAAATAGGCCTGTTTATGCCGATGCAGCTGCGCAAGTTGTTGCCCCAGCAACTGTTCGGAACGGCTATTCAGGTTATGTAAGTCGATATATTCAAGCACCAAAAAAGCATGGTCAGTGGTTTGTCCGCAAACAATAAACTTCGGCACACGGATGGCCTGAGTATGCGCCAAGGCTTGCAAGCCTGCGGCTTCGGCCTCAAACATGGCAAGCCGTTCAGGCGTGTTCAGCTTGACAAAAAAACTGACATTTTCGGCCTGTAACCGGTAAGCCGCATTAATATCGCCGCCTGACAGCGGCTGGGCTTTGAGCAACTCAAAAGGCTGCCGGGTTGCCGATTCAATGTGGTTGAACAATGGCCTGCCAATCCATCAGTAGAGCCTGCCGAATAAATCCACATGAGTCAGATACAGCCTCATATCCAGCTCGAACTGGTGATAAGACGGCTCCATGTGTTCACACAGCTTGTAAAACGCCTTGTTATGATCCTTCTCCTTTAAATGCGCCAGCTCATGCACGACGATCATCCTTAAAAATTCCAGAGGCACATTTTTGAACAGCGAGGCTACCCTGATTTCATTTTTGGCCTTGTGTTTGCCGCCCTGTACTCTGGAAATAAAGGTATGCAAACCCAAGGCATGATGAAGATCCTTAATCTTATCGTCGTAAATCACCTTGCTAAGCGGCTGGGACTGTTTAAGCAAAGCATTCTTCATGTCAACGGTATAAGCATAAAGCGCCTTATCCGTCCTGATCGTGTGAGTAACCGGGTATTTTTTCAACAGCGTCTCGCCCAGTTTATCTTTACTGATCAGCAGGCGTACCTGGTTGGTCACGTTTTCAGAATAGCCGACTAAATATTTTAATTCATGCATGGCTTATTACTTCAGCGTGTTCAGTATTTGCTCCAGAGGAGCGAGAGAGATCAACGCCCGGTAAAGAATCGTTTTATCTTCCATCAGGCCGTAACATTCATAGTGATAGGGCGAATCTATGGCGTGGCCTATGCCTTCTTTCCTCGATTCCGGCGGGATTTGCCTGATCAGTATATACAGCGCATCGCCGGATTTCAGTTGCGCAAGGTAGGTGCGGTCAATGCTGATTTTATGCGACATATACACCAGCGGGTTGCGCTCGAAATCATGCTTTTCTATAACCGCCTTTTCCAACAAGGCGCTGGATATAAGGCTGCACGGGAATATTTCAGGGAACACCGCTTTATTTTTAAAGGGATCGAAAAAAGCATCCTGATCGACCAGGGAACCGCACAAAAAGTTTTTTGCATTGCTGGTCGTGATGAATTTTCGTTTCAGGAAAAAACTGCTACCGGATATAAAAGACCGGTCGGGATGCTGATTGAGGGCGCCAAACTGAGGAACATCCGGGTTGGTCAGAAATAAAGCAAACTTGGATTCTTTTTTGTAGCCCAGCAAAGCCAATGCGCCGCCCGATTTAACCGTAATTCTGTTGCTGAGAATCGTCTCCGGGTCTTCTTTTAGTTGCGATTTTTTTATATCGACCGATACCACCTGTCCGGGTTTGACTGCATTAACAAAAGAAAACTGGTAGTTGCTAAAACGCAGGTTTTTGTCGCTGATAAGCGCATTTTCATTATGGTGCTGGCGATAAAGAAAAACTTTGTGTTCAAGCAATGATTCCAGTTGAAATCCCAGTGCAATAGGGCCTTTGAACGGATTGTGATTGATGCGCAGCCACCTGTTTCTATCGTGAAACAAGTTGAAATCGTCCGTTGCATTACGTGCAACATCAATGTGTATTTGATTAAAAACATCCGAACTGTCTGATGTATGCATAGCGCCTCAACGATTAAATTTCCGGTAACTATTTAGCGCCATTAAATACAATGGAACGCGGATGCCAAAAGTAGGTGCCTTTAGGCGACGCAGATGAAGATGATGAACACAGATTGAAAGGCGAAAGTTGAATCGCGCAATGATTGCATTAGCCTTATTTAATCATAATTATCAGCGTCATCAGCGTTCTATTTTTATTTTTGGCGGATGAATAACGACAGCGCTTTAATCGATAAAGCGTCGGGTCAAATCGCCGTATTCATCAATTCGACGGTCGCGCAGGAACGGCCATACTTGCCTGACGCGTTCGGCTCTTGCTCTATCAATCGTGCAGCTTAGGAGTTTTGTTTCCGAATCATTGGCGCTGGTGATGATGTCGCCTTGCGGCCCGGCTATAAAACTATTGCCCCAGAAATTAATGCCGGTAGTCGAATTCGGCGCCAGCTCAAAGCCGATACGGTTGCAGGAAATGACCGGAATGCCGTTGGCGACCGCATGCGAGCGCTGAATGGTAATCCAGGCATCCAGCTGGCGTTGCTGTTCTTCGGGGGAATCTTCCGGGTCCCAGCCTATCGCAGTCGGGTAAATCAACAGTTCAGCGCCTGCCAAAGCCATCAATCTGGCGGCTTCCGGGTACCATTGGTCCCAGCAAACCAATACGCCTAATTTGCCGATAGAGGTTTCGATGGGCTTGAAGCCCAAATCGCCGGGCGTGAAATAATATTTTTCATAAAACCCCGGATCATCGGGAATATGCATTTTCCGGTACTTACCGGCAATACTGCCGTCCTTGTCGAAAACCACCGCGGTATTGTGATAAAGCCCCGGCGCTCGTTTTTCGAAGATGGTCGAGACGATGACGATGCCGAGCTCTTTCGCCACGCCAGACAGGATTTCAGTGGTCGGGCCCGGAATAGGCTGGGCAAGATTATAATTATTATAATCTTCGCTCTGGCAAAAATACGGCCCCAGATGAAGCTCGGGCAACACTACCAAATCGGCATTGTTAGCGGCGGCTTCATGGATTTTTGCGATGGAAAAATCAAGGTTGGTCTGTCTGTCTTCATCGCAGGGCTGCTGGACAGCGCTAACGGTTAATGTTGATTTCATGATGATCGTGTGGGGTGGTTTCTGATGGGCGTTATTTTATAACGATTTAGCGAAAGGAAATAACAAAACTGCGTCCGCTTCCGCGAAAGCGAGGGAGCTAAGAAGTGGACTGAACCGGCTCCAGCATTAACTTGCTAATGTATCGGTCATGAATACGGCTTAACAGTGCCAGTGCCATCATCGCACCCAGTAGCGCATAAGCCATGTCCGACTGCGTATCCCAGATATAGCCTTGAGTGCCTAAAAAAGCTTCGGCGGCTTCCTTGCTTAACAGCGCAACCCACCATTCAATCAGCTCATAAACGGCGCTGATTGCGAGACAGATGCAGATGACGAAAAAATTAAGCCATTTGATACTTTCCACCACATGATTCCTGATGAGGATTTCCCTGGCGATGATGGCGGGGATAAAGCCTTGGGCGAAATGGCCGAGTTTATCGTAATTATTGCGGTCTAAATTAAATGCGTCCTTTAGCCAGTCGAACAGCGGGACTTCCGCGTAAGTGTAATGTCCGCCGACCATTAAAATAAGGCTGTGGATCAGGATCAAGCTATAAGCCAAACCCGTTAAGCGGAATTTCCGGCGCGTCGCTATAAGCACGACCAAGGCAATCATTGCAGGCGCCGTTTCAAGCACCCAAGTCAGGTAATCCTTAGGATATGTACCCGACCAAATCAGTGCCGAAAAAAATATCCCGAACCACGTTTTATTCATAGATCGGTTTATTTCGCTAACGCTTCTTTATAGGTGCTGGCGCTAAAGCCACGGATGGCGGTGCCATTAATGACCGCCAGCGGGATACCGCCATAACCCGGATCAAGCGTCTTTTTGCGCGCTGCGGCATCAAGGTCTTGTTCAATATCATAAGTATTAAAGGCAATGTTGCTCTCGCGCAGAAAGGCCATGGCTTTTTTACAATAAGGACACCAGCTGGTGACGTAAAGATCGACTTTCGGCGCTGCTGCTTGAGCCATGTTATTGGCCGGAATCGGTTGCTGCGATTTGGCTTTAAGATCGTCACGATTTTCTATGGCTGCCGGATCAGCGGGTTTCGATCCGGAGAAATGCGATTTTCCACCGGCATCGGTCCATTTGTAGATTTCGGCCTGGGCGGGTAATGCGAACGTCAGTGCGAACAAGAGAATAAGCGGGTGATTAATGGTCATGGTGTGTTGGTTCCGGTTAGAAATACGGGTTTTGGTTGGCTATAGTTATTCAGGCTCAGGGCAATCAGTATGTCCCTGTTTGGTACAAAGTTGGTAGTTTAATTGACTTGCCCAGTATTGGTAAGCTTGCTCAACATCATCCCAGCTGTCGAAAGAACCCAGTAAGGTTTTCCCGCCTGCCCGGCAGTCCGCTGAAGCCATCAGTAATTCACCGGTTTGCGAATCGGTGATTTTTCCCTCGACACTGGCTTGGCCGACATAAGATTCAGTGCCTGTCGCCAACATTTTAAGCAGTGATAAGGCGCGAGCCGAAGGGTAGACGGCCGTATATAAATCCAGCAGCAGTATCGATGATTCGGCATCGGTGAGGGCAAATTGGATGCGTAATGTCTCCGGTCCGGGATGAGCGACCAGTTTAAAATTCTTCTTCAAGGCTTCCCGCATCCGGTATTCAAACAGTTCTTTAAGCCTGTGGTTCTCGGCGTGGGTCATGTCGTTGAGATCGGAATCGGGCAGTTTGCTGGTAATGACGGGTTCTAAAATGATTTTTTTATAACCGGCCCAGTTAGTGCCGTCTTTCCAGAAACTTAATAAAGCATCGCCATCTTCGCCGTCTTTAAGCAGCGAATAATCGTCCAGGAAGTGCGACGTTTCAACATATCTGGCCTGATAAGTTCTCGCGCAACCGATGCTGAGCAGGACAAAGACAAGCACGATAATACGATTAATGGTCGGCATGAAGAGGCGGGACTGATTTTTGAGGTTCATAAAAGGCTTCAGCGCGATAAATGGGGCCACGAAGTTGCCATTGATTATCCGCTATATGCGAGACGCGGCTTGACAAATCTGTCTGGAACAGATTTGCATTCACCCGAAGGGTGTCAGGCAGGATAGCCTGACATGACACCGCGTCCCGCTCAAGGTTGCAAAAGTGTCGAATATTAACCGACAGCCCTCAACGCCCCCTCAGGAAACTGCATGGTCATGCAATGCAGGCTGCCGTACTGATGCACCAAGGGCTGACACGGAACGCCAATAATCTTGCGATCGGGAAAACAACCGGCCAAACGTTCCAGCGCAATCGCATCCATCGGGTCGCCGTAAACCGGCACCATGACGGCGCGATTGATGATCAGGAAGTTGGAATAATTGGCCGGGAGTTGTTGCCCGTCCTCATCATGAATCGGTTTCGGCAGCGGCAACGGTACCAGATGATAGACGTCTCCATCCTGGGTTCTAAGCGCCTGGAGTTGTGTTTCCATGAATTTCAGGCTGTTGTAATGCGGATCTTCGGCATCGTCGCAGCTGGTGTAAGCGATGGTATCGGCGGAGCAAAAGCGCGCCAGGGTGTCGATGTGGGCATCGGTATCGTCGCCGCTCAGGTTTTCCTGGTCCAGCCAGAACACCCGTTTTGCGCCCAAGTATTGGAGCAATTGCTGTTCTATTTCCTGTTGGCTCAGGCCTTTGTTCCGGTTCGGGTTTAACAAACATTGTTTGGTGGTCAGGAGGGTGTCTATGCCGTCGCTTTCGACGCTGCCGCCTTCCAGAATGAAATCTATATCGGTGTGGCTGGCGCCTTTAAAGGGCTTGACGTTGAGCAGTTTGTGATTAAGCGCGTTGTCGCTTTGGTGCGAGTATTTTTCGCCCCAGCCGTTAAAATGAAAGTTCATGTGCATAGGGACGCCGTCTTTTTCGACGGTAAGAAAAACGGTATCCCTGACCCAGATGTCATTCACAGGAGCGTGAATGAAGTCGATGTTGTCGGTCTTGCTTATTAAGGTTTGGATATGTTGCTGATGACTGTCATCCCTGCAAACGATAAGCAGTTTTTGGTATTGGCTGATGGTATCGCTAATGACGCTGTAGGATTGCTCCACGGCATCAAGATTGCGAAAGTCGCCGGTTTTATGCGGCCATGCGATTAATACGGCGGATTGTTTTTCCCATTCTGCTGGAAATCTGTTCATAGGTTTTAGTTTCCTGTAATTGTGCGTTCCGGCTGTGTGCCGGGAGCTGATTGAAACAACATTTCTTTGGCATGTGCCAGCGTGTTGGCGGTGATATTGACGCCGCCGAGCATTCTGGCAATCTCTTCTATGCGCTCTTCCGTTTCCAGTAGCCGGACGTTGGAAGAAGTAATATCGGTTTGGTTGTTTTTTTCAACGTAGAGATGGTGATGCGCTTGTGCAGCGACTTGTGGAAGGTGGGTGACGCACATGACTTGCCGGTTATGGCTTAAGCTGCGCAGTTTTTGTCCGACGATTTCGGCAATGCCTCCTCCTATGCCTGAGTCTACCTCATCAAAAATCATGGTCGGGGTGGTTTTATCACTGGACGTGGTGACTTGAATAGCCAGGCTGATGCGCGACAGTTCGCCGCCGGAAGCCACTTTAGCCAGTGGTTTTGCTGGCAGGCCGGGATTGGCGCTGACCAGGAATTCGATTTTATCTTTGCCGTTCAGTTTGGGCGTAGCGCTATCCAGTGCGCCTATGTCGACCAGAAACTCGCCTTGCGGCATGCCCAGTTCCTTGATCATTGCTGAAATTTTTTGTTGCAGTTTCTTGCCGCTAAGCTTGCGTTGTCCGGACAGGTGCGCGGCCAACTGGTGGTATTGGGCCAGTAATTGTTCGACAGTTGCCGTTAAGGCTTCGATGCGCTCGCTGCTGTGGGCCAGTCCGTCGAGTTCCTGCTCAAGTTTTCCGACCAGTTCCGGCAGTTCATCCGGGGTAACGTGATGTTTGCGGCTCAGGCTTTGAATGATGCCGATCTGGTTTTCCAGCGCTTCCAGGCGGTGCGGATCGGCCTCTTGCGATTCGAGAAAGCGGCGCAATTGCAGGGATGCCTCTTCAACCTGAATCTGCGCTTCGGAGAGCATGGTGCAGATTTCGTTTAATTCGGGCGCGAATTGGGCAATGTGGCTTAACTCGCTGAGACAGTGGTTCAGCATTTGATTGACCGATTGCCGGTCGTTCTCATACAGCATATCGACCTGTTCTTGACCGGTGCTTAAAATCTGCCCCAGATTGGCCAGTTTGCCGTGTTCTTCGGAAAGCTCGGCGTAGCTGAAGTTGGCCAAATCCAGCTGTTGCAGTTCTTCAAGCTGATAACGCAGCAATTCCTCGCGTTCGGTTTGATCGACGCTGGATTTAATCAGGCCGGCCAGCTCTTTACTGGTTTGATGCCATTGCCGGTAACAGGCGTTGACGCTGTCCAGCAGCGGTTGGTTTTTTGCGTAGGCATCCAGCAGGCGGCGTTGCTCGTCGGCATTGAGCAGGGTCAAATGCGCGTGTTGACCGTGAATTTCGACCAGCTTTTCGCTGAGTTCCTGCAAGGCCTGCAAGGTGACCGGACGGTTGTTGATATACGCTTTGGAGCGGCCGTCATGATTAACAATGCGCCGGATCAGGCATTGCTGCTCGGTATCCAGTTCATTGTCCTTTAGCCATTGCTGCGCTTGAGGCGCGTCGGCCAAATCGAATTCCAGGTTAATTTCGGCGCGTTTGCTATTCGGGCGCACGTAGCCGGAATCGGCCCGGTCGCCCAGCGCCAGCCCCAAGGCGGTTAATAAAATAGACTTACCGGCTCCGGTTTCGCCGGTCAGCACCGACATGCCTTTTTCCAGGTCGAGGTCTAATGATTTAACGACGGCGAGGTCGATGATATTAAGGTTTAATAGCATGATTGTCGGTGTGGTAACCACTGCTCCAGTTTAATTTATTCCTGAGTATATAGAAGAAATCATGGCCTTCCGGGTGCAAAATTCTAATGGGTTTCGGTTCTTTTTTAATTAAAATTTTGTCGCTGATTAACACCTTCGGAATTTCAATATGATCGCAAGTCACCAAGGCGTTGATTTGTTTGGTCTGGCAAAAACTTATTTCAATTTCGGCCGAATCGTTGATCACGATAGGCCGATTCGACAAGGTATGGGGATTAAGCGGCACCAAGACCAGCGCGTTTAACGCAGGATGCAAAATCGGCCCGCCGGCGGACAGGGAATAGGCGGTCGACCCGGTCGGAGTGGAAATAATCAGGCCGTCGGAGCGCTGCGAGTTTAAAAACACATTATCAATCTTGGTGATGATCTCTATCATGCTGGGCGTTACCCAGCGATGCACGACCACTTCATTGACGGCGGTTTCTTCGTGGATAATTTGCCCGTCACGGATGATTTTGGTACGCAATAAATAGCGTTTTTCCTCTGTGTAATGGCCTTTAAGGATGTGCTGTTTATCGGACAGCTCGTTGGGCGATATGTCCACCAGAAAACCCAGTCTGCCCAAGTTGATGCCGATCAACGGAATATCATCTTCGACGATGGCGCGGGCGGCCGAAAGAAAAGTGCCGTCGCCGCCAACGGCGATAACCAGGTCGCAATGCTGACCCATCGTGTCTATCGTGCAGGATTTCACGGACGGATTATCAATAAAATGAGCGCTGTCTTTCGCGACAATGACGGTATATTGGTGTAGCTTTAAAAAAGCATGCAGGGCAGTTAAAGTCGCGGCGATGCTGGGATCGCTGGGTTTTCCTATGATGCCGATGGTCTTAAAGGGAGTCTGCATTGCTGGATAACAATTGGGAAATGAATTTGATTATACAAAAAAACCTAGGTAAGACTACGAGTATTACAACTTCAGCGGATATTTTGGCTGTCGCAGGACTTGGTTTTGCCTTTTAGCTTGATATTTTTGAACAATAGACACAATCTATGAACTGCCGGATTGATGGAATCGATTAATAGCGGCAATATACACAGAGGATCGTAAGACAGGGTGTAAAATTATTAATTCAGGGGGTTAGCAATGAAACAATTACACAGAAAGGACCTGTTCGGCTGGTCGGAATTTAATCGGGAGCGCAATCTGGATTTTCATAGTGTGCTGTGGGTGCGCGACGATGGTAACGTTTTAATCGACCCTTTGCCGATGTCCGAACATGATCACAGCCACTTGCAAAGCCTGGGCGGGGTAAGATTTATCGTCATTACCAATAGCGACCACTGCCGCGATGCCGAGCATATCGCCGAGGTTACCGGCGCGGCGATCTACGGCCCGGCAGCCGAGGAAGAAACGTTTCCGTTGGCATGCACCCGCTGGCTGCACGATCACGAAGAAATCGTTCCCGGCTTGATTGCCTATCAGCTTAACGGTTCTAAAACGCCGGGAGAATTGGCGCTGCTTTTGGAGCACAGCACGCTGATAACCGGCGATTTAATCCGTTGCCATATCGGCGGTGAATTGTGCATGTTGCCGGACGCAAAGCTGACTGATAAAAACAAGGCCATTCAATCGGTCAAACGCATTGCCGAGCTGCCTGATATTAAGGCCGTTTTGACTGGCGACGGCTGGCCGCTGTTCAATCATGGCAGTGAAGCTTTGCATCGTCTGGCAAGGTCATTGAACCATTAAGTGAACAACCCAAAGGTTTCTTCTTCAACGTGCCGCTTGACGCGGCATCTCAAGCCATACAGCAGGTTTTGTTAATGTGGGTACAAAAAGAATTTTCATTATCAGCAAAAAGCAGGGGATTCCATCTGATCACCGGTGAAATCCTGAACGCTATTCCGGAATTGGCCGCGGTACAGTGCGGGTTGCTACACCTCTTTATCAAGCATACATCGGCATCGTTGACGGTTAATGAGAATGCCGATCCGACGGTGCGCCAGGATATGGAAAGCCACTTTAATCGATTTGTGCCGGAAGGCGCGCCTTATTATAAGCATGGCTATGAAGGCGAAGACGACATGCCAGCCCATATAAAAAATGCGCTGCTGGGTTCCAGTTGCACCATTCCCATTACCAAAGGCAAGCTTAATCTGGGCATCTGGCAAGGCATTTACCTGTGCGAGCACCGCAATCAGGGAGGTAGCAGGCGGATTGTAGCGACTATTCAGGGACAATCTCGAACCGATACCCATACGGGGTAGCGTTCCGTTTATTTAAGTAATAGCCTTTATTGATTGAAGAAGTTGAGTTCCCTATCCTACAGATACTTGTACAATGCCAACTGGCTTTTTTAGGAACGTGTATGAAATAAGATTACCAACCTACGCGGCTATATATAGAGACGGTAGTCAATATTTCTGGAAATGGAGAAAGGACGTTGAAGATATTAGTAACAGGAGCTGCCGGCTTTATAGGTTCAAGCCTTAGCCTGAAGCTGCTGGAACGGGGCGACGAGGTTGTCGGAATAGACAACCTTAACGATTATTACGATGTCAATTTGAAGCTGGCACGGTTGGAACGGCTGCGCGGCTATGATCGTTTTAAGTTTATCAAGCTTGAAATTGCCGATAGAGCCGCAGTAGACGGGCTTTTTGCCAGTGAAAAATTTCAAAGAGTCATGCACCTGGCGGCTCAAGCCGGTGTAAGGTATTCCATCACCAATCCTCATGCCTATATCGATTCGAATATAGTCGGATTCATCAACATACTCGAAGGGTGCAGGCTGTGTGCCGTCGAGCATTTAGCCTACGCTTCATCCAGCTCGGTTTATGGGGCGAATACCAAAATGCCGTTTTCTATCCATGACAATGTCGATCATCCTGTTTCCCTTTATGCGGCCAGTAAAAAAGCCAATGAATTAATGGCTCACACTTATAGCCATCTTTATAAGCTGCCGACCACCGGCTTGCGGTTTTTTACCGTTTACGGCCCCTGGGGACGGCCGGATATGTCGCCGATCAAGTTTGCCCGTAATATCATTGAAGGGAAGCCGATTGATGTGTTTAATTACGGTAATCATCGTCGCGATTTCACTTATATAGATGACATAGTGGAAGGCGTCATCCGGGTTATTGATAAACCGGCACAAGCTAATGCAGACTGGGTGGGTGACAATCCCGACCCGGGGACCAGCTTTGCCCCTTATCGTTTATATAATATCGGCAGCAATAACCCTGTGCATTTGTTAACGTTCATTGAAACGCTGGAAAAATGTTTGGGTAAAGAGGCGGTAAAGAATTTCTTACCGATGCAGCCGGGAGATGTGCTTGATACCTGTGCCGATGTTTCGGATTTAGAGCATGATTTGGGCTATAAGCCTGCTACGTTGCTGGAGGATGGGGTTAGGAGTTTTGTTGAATGGTATAAGTGTTTTTACAGATAAACAGGTATTTGTACTGATAGAAATTATATGATTTATCTGCTCTACTTGACTGAGTCTACGACCTAGCGGAATGGCCTCGCATGCTGTAGATAACAATAATTTTTAATTTTTCTTAACTGAAGAACCTCATAACCTTGTATAACCAATACTTCCATTTCAGCGAATTGCCGTTTTCCATAGCGACTGATCCGCACTTTGTTTATATGAGTCCGCGTCATCAGGAGGGCTTGGCTCATCTGCTTTACGGCATTAATTTTGGCGGCGGCTTTGTTGCTTTAACCGGCGAAGTAGGCACCGGTAAGACAACTCTCTGTCACTGTCTTTTGCAAAAAATACCGGAAAACATAGATATTGCTTTGATATTGAATCCAAAGCTTAATGCGGTCGAATTATTGGCTACAATCTGCGATGAACTGGGTATTAGCTATGACAAAAATCAGCATTCGTTAAAAAACCTGATTGATCTTTTAAACCAGCACCTGCTCACAGGCCACGCCAACGGCAGACGTACGGTTTTACTAATCGATGAGGCGCAGAATTTAAGCATGGAAGTGCTGGAACAAATTCGCCTGTTGACCAATCTGGAAACCAACAAAACAAAATTATTGCAAATTATTCTGGTCGGCCAGCCTGAATTAAAAGAATCGCTTAAACGACAGGATTTGCGTCAGCTAAATCAGCGCATTACCGCCCGCTATCACTTGTTGCCGTTATCGCTCAATGAAACTCGGGCTTATATCCGCCATCGCCTGACTGTTTGTAACGGTCGCCCGGACATTTTTAAAGAAAGCGCGATACGCAAAATTTACCAGCTTTCTTCCGGCATACCCAGAATGATTAACATCCTCTGTGATCGCGCTTTGCTTGGCGCCTACTCAACCAACACTCATGTTATTACACCGGCAATCGTTAGCGCCGCTGCCCATGAAACGCTGGCTTTTACCGATAAAAAATTCCCTTACCTGAGCGCATTATTCGGCCTGCTGTTTTTGGGCTGTATCGCCGCCGGTGTTTATTTTCGAATGGTTTGGCCCAAGGCGAGTCATCAAACCGCAATTGATGTTACAACAACCTATCCTGTCATCCAGACAAAACCTGAGATTATCAGCCAACTCCTGCCGCCAGTTCAAAAAGAACCGCTTCTTATTGAAACATTTAACACCGCTGCTGTCGCTAAAACAAAAACGTTTCATGACTGGATCAATAATCCCGATTATTCGTTAAATGCTGCGTTAATCGGCACGCTGACGCTCTGGGATAAGTCTATTCCTGAGAGTAATCAGGTGGATTGTCATTACGTAGAAACAACAGGACTGCGCTGTGCATTTGGCAAAGCCAACTGGAAAGACATGCTGGCAATTAATCATCCGGCTATTCTGGAGTTTTCATTGGCAGGTGAAGAGAAATTCTATGCTTTGCTTACCGGATTCGGGCAAAATCAATCCGTGATTCATTTTAAGGATAATGCGACTTTTCCGGTAGCGGATGCATTGAAGTATTGGGACGGCTATTATTTAATACTGGAGCCGCCGCCAATTCCGGATGTCAAAATGATACGTCCCCGCGAGACATCGGAGCATGTGTTATGGTTACGGCATCTGTTAAATAGTATTGACAGGAAAACTGAAGCCGTAGAGCAGCCACGTTTTTATGATGACAAGTTAGTCGCTCGCGTTATGAAATTTCAGCATCAGCACCAATTACCGGAAGACGGCAAGGTGGGCGAAAAGACTATGTTCCATCTTAAAAATATAGCTCAGGCACTTAATCTTCCTCACTTAGAAATAACCGATTAATTATGTCTTTTATTCTAAATGCCTTGCGTAAATCAGAACAGGAAAGACAGGCTAGTCAGGCTGAGAATGTAACTGACAAAATCCTTCTTCCTCAGCCGCCACAAAACAGCGGCAAGACAACCAAGCTATTAGTGATTCTTCTTATCGCTAATGTGTTGGTTATTGCCGGCAGCGTTTGGTTTGTACGAAATAATTTGATGTCGACGCCTGATACGAGAGCGCCAACTATTTCCCCCACGCTGTCGGCACAAGACGCAAAGCTTGAGCCTAAAGCGATTGCTAAATCCACTCAGTCGAAAAGACCGGCACAAAAAGCGGAATCCGAAATAACCTCTATTGCGGAGTTGATCGATAAAGAAAAGCCTGAACCAGCTCCGTTACCGGTTACCACAAAAAAAACGGCGGCTGACACCATTAAGCAACCTGCTATTACCAACAACTCCGAGTTACAGATACAAACCACTCCGGTAATAGCCCCTGCTGCCAATGTTGAATCGGATGAGCACGAAACAATACCTGCAATAAAAGGTATTCCTTTGTTAAGTGATTTGCCTTTTGAATTTCGCCAGACGCTGCCGAAATTTACTATCAATGTATTTGTCTACTCACAGGATCCTGAAGAACGCTTTATTATGATTGATATGGTCAAATATAAGCCAGGGCAGCAAATAAAAGACGCAATGCTACTGAAAGAAATTCTTCCTGACGGCTTTGTCATTGATTACCAAAACCGGGTATTTAAAATTAAGCGACCGTAAAAATTAAGGTAAAGATATTGTTTACCTTAGCCTTGTCGGTTGGGCATGCTTTTTATGCCCAACATTACGATGTTTCAATAGGACGGTAGATTTCGGATTTGGCCGCAGCTATCCTGCCACCAGATCAGATACTCAAGCGGGACGGGGTTTGCAATCCCGCCCCTAACGTTTTACGGTATCTGCGCTAAGTTACCCAACGCAAAACGTTTCAGACGGGGCAATATGCCCGTCCGGCTCATAAAGCTCGTGAACTTTGAAGCCTCCCTATTTCCAAATGCTGACAATATTGGTGAAGTCATCCGTCCAGGGCTTCATATCAAAATATAAGGGCATTTTTTGCCAGTTGCCGAGACGGCTCAGGCGCAACGGTTCCAGTGTTTCGGCCTGCTTTGCCATGACCACCCAATCAGTCGCAACCACCAGCGGGATGTCCTGTTGCGGTTTGAACTCCTGAATCAATGAGGCCAAGTGCAGGGCTTCCGCATTAATCGATAATACTTTTTTCAGCGACAAATGGCGGTTGGTCATGTGGAATGCCAGTATGCCGCCCGGTTTGAGTTTCTTGAAATATAGCTCCAGCGCTTCCTTGGTCAGCAGATGGGTTGGTACCGAGTCGGAACTGAACGCATCCATGACTAATAAATCAAAGTGCTGATCAGGCTCTTTTTCCAGCGATAAACGGGCGTCGCCGACGCGCATGGCGGCGTTGTGAGCGCATTGGCTCAGGTAGCTGAAATAGGCGGGGTTGCCGGCAATGTCTACCACCAGCGGATCGATTTCGTACAGCGTCCAGTTTTGTTGGTCTTTGGCATAACAGGCTAAGGCGCCCGCTCCCAGACCGACTACGCCGATATTCCAGGCTTGATCGTTATTGTCGTATTCCTTGAACAGTTGGCCCATCGGCCCCGGACGGCTGTAATAGGTCAACGGTATTTGGCTTAGGTTTGCAGCCAGACGCTGCGCTCCGTGTTTGGTCGTGCCGTGGAACAGTTCATGATAGCTTTCGGGTTTGCCTTGTTCATCGGTCAGCACGGCTTCACGCACGGCGAGCACGCCAAAAAAGGTGCGTTCCTGGTACAGCGTATGCGATGACAGGCCATGCAAGCCGAGAGCAAGGAAAATGATAGCGCCTGTCATTAAAGCGAAGCCGACGGGACGTGTTCTCAGCAGGTAGGTCAATAAGGTTAAGCCTATCAGGCCGATGACGATGGCGTCGAAATACTGGAGTAAATCAGCGACGGTGGCATGAGCAATAATCCCGGCAACAACCAGCAGGGCAGGGGCTATTATTTGCAACAGCAATCCGGCGTTCAATGACAGTTTCAGGCCGGGGCGCAGCAGTAAGGCCGCAATAATCATGATCGGGTATTCATACACGGCATTGAATACGAACGGCGCAACAAAGGTGTTGAACATGCCGCCTAACATGCCCGCAAAGGACATGATCAGGTAGAAGGTGGTTAAATGCCGGGTATGCGGCCTTAATTTTGCCAACTCGCCGTGACAAACCATCACCGCAAAGAAAAAAGCGATCAGATGCAAAATCAGGTAAGCCCAATAAGGCAAATCGGCCGGATTAATGAACGCGTAGGCGATAAACGGCAACAGGAATATCGGTTGCAGCTTCACCATTAGCGGATGAATTTTGTCGTTCCATTTGGAAAAAACGATCACAAAAGACAACAAATACAGCGTTAGCGGGATGATCCACAGCAACGGCACCGAGGCAATATCGGTGCTGATGAAGTTGGTCAGGCCCAGCAGCAGGCTGGACGGTACAAAGGCCAGCGCCAGCCAGTGTAGTTTGGTGGCAAGGCTGAGATTGTTTTCGTCGGCCGCTGTATCCTGATCGTCCTCTTGCTGCTCGGATGTTTGTCGGCTTTTCCATAGCACAAAAGCGCAAGCTGCAATCAGCAGGCAAAGTATCAGGTAGCCGACGCTCCAGTAACTCTTCTGGTTAGCCAGCCCGATATTGGGCTCAAGCAGGAACGGGTAACTCAGCAACGCAATCAGGCTGCCGGTGTTGCTGGCCGCATAGAGATAATAAGGATCATGGCTGGTATGGTGGCCGACATTGGCGAACCATTTTTGAATCAGCGGCGCGGTCGTGGACACTACGAAAAAAGGCAGGCCGATAGCGAGAAATAACGTCCACAGCAGCCAGAAGGTAGGGTTGCTGTCTGTCGGCGGGACGGTGTTTTCCGGCAAGGCCAAAGGCAGCGCCAGAAAACTGATCAGTATCAGCGCCGTATGGATCTGGATTTGGCGGTGCTGACTGTAGCGTGTAGATAGATAGTGTGCGTATAGATAGCCGAGAAACAAGATACTCTGGTAAAACACCATGCAGGTGTTCCAGACTGCCGGGGAACCGCCGAGCAAAGGTAATAAAATCTTCCCGAACAGGGGTTGCAGGACAAACATCAGCGACGCACTGGTAAACAAGGTCGCGGCAAACAGGAAGATCAGGGATAAATTGCGGTCAGGGGTGGCTTCTGGATGGTGGCTCATTATTTTTATAGGTAGCCCTTGAGGCTTTAATTTTTAATGCGCTAATGATAAAGCATTTGTTGCCGCGTGGGGCAGTTGAAAATAACGCAGATATAAAAAAGGCGGTGTGACCGCCTTTTTGAAAGCAGAATCCAAGGGTTTTTGTTAGCGCCGATGTCGCGATTGCCCTCCCTGAAATTCCCTGTCATCAGTATTGCGCGAATTATCATGATCTCCGGATGGGTTAATATCTTGTCTTTCGTCGGCTCTATCCCCGCCGCGAAGGTTATCTTCTGTTTTTGATTGCTTATTGCTGTTCAACAAGCGGGCATCAGGACCGGAGTTTTGATTGTGTGGGTTATCGTGAGCATTCGGTTGCTTTGCAATAGCCGCTCCGGAGATGGCTAAAGCTAAAACGGTTGCCGGAAGTAAAAGATATTTTATGGTTATCATTATGGGTACCTGGTTGTTATAGCGATCCAAAATAAGCCGCTAACGCTTTAAAATCTGCCTCGGACAGGTTGGCGATAATGGCTTGCATCGGTCCGCTTTTACGTGAACCATCCTTGAAGGCTTTTAATTGTTGCTCAAGGTATTCGGGATGTTGCCCTGCAAGCCTTGGGAACTGGCCGTTACCTTGAGCAGTGGAACCATGGCATCCCAGGCACATAGCGGCTTTGGATTCGCCTGATTTTGCCAATGCAGGATCGCCGCCGGCCTTAACGGGCTTCTGGCTGGAAAAATAAGCGGCAAGGTTATTGATGTCTTCATTATTCAGGTTGGCTGTCATTGATTGCATCATAAGGTTGATGCGATCTCCAGCCTTGAATGCTTTGAGCTGATTGGCCAGGTAGGTCGATTGTTGTGCCGCCAAGTTGGGCCATTGCGCATTACTGCTGTTACCTTTTTGTCCATGGCAGCTGGTACAGGGCTCCGCTTTTTGTTCTCCGGCTGCCATATCGGCTGCCGACACCGGCAATGTTAAGAAAGCAGTCAGGAAGAAAGATAAAATAAGGGATTGTTGTAGTGAGTTCATGGATCACCTCTTAGGATAAGGGTTAGGCTATCTGTTTGACGGGCTATCGAAAGGGCTTGCTTTTTCAGATAGAGTTTTCACTATACAACTAAAAGGATTAACTGATAACAAAAAAGTTAAGGACAGCGAGAGGGATACAGAATAATAAGCTGGTTTTTCGCAAAGCGTGAGCAAGTCTACGAGGTTTACGCTTTGTACGCGGAAAAAGACAAAGGGGTTGCTATGTTCAGAAGGTCTGGACATAGCAAAAATTACCGTTATTTTACGATGCGTAAATTTGGTTTTGCGGCCGGTTTTTTACCGGCGGTGGCTCATCGCCATCGCTATCTTCCTGGTCGAAGATCATGCCTTTACCGTTTTCTTTGGCATAGATTGCCAATACAGCGGTTATCGGCGTGCTAATGTGCATGGGTTTTCCGCTAAACCGGGCATTGAATTCAATTTCCTGGTTGCCGAGAGACAGTCCCTGTATCGCTTCCGGCCTTATATTTAAAACGATTTTGCCGTCTTCAATAAATTCTTTCGGTAAAATTGCACTGGTATCTTCGGCGTCCACGAGAAGATGCGGCGTCAGGTTGTTATCAATAATCCATTCGTAAATTGAACGAATCAAATAGGGCTTTAGAGAAGTCATAAGGCTAGGGTTTTACTTTAAAGGCTCGATCATTTCTTTTTCAGCTTCGCTCAGGCTACGCTTGAATGCGGCTCTGTTGAATATGCGTTGGGCATAATTAGTGATCACTTCATTCGGGGTCGCCACGTCAATGCCTATGCTGGGTAAACGCCATAACAAGGGCGCGATGACGCAATCGATCAGTGAAAATTCATCACTCATAAAATAGGGTCTGGCTGCAAAAATGGGCGCAGCAGAGAGTATGCTCTCTCTGAGCATTTTCTTGGCACGGGCAGATTTTTTCTCCCCGGAAAATAAAATTTCGTCCAGTAACTGATACCAGTCCTGGTCGATGCGCTTGATCAGCATTCTGGCATTGGCCCGTGAAACCGGATCCATTTGGTGTAAAGGGGGGTGCGGAAAGCGTTCGTCCAGGTATTCCATGATGATGCGCGAGTCATAGAGAACCAGATCGCGTTCAATCAATGTGGGTGACGTGCCGTTGGGATTTAACTCAAGTAAATCTTCAGGTGGATCTGTCGGGTCATAATATTCTATGTCTGCGACAACTCCTTTCTCGTGCAAAACAAAACGGGCGCAGTGGCTCATCGCGCATGTCGGAGATGAGAAAAGCGTCATTACAGATTTACGAGTATTAATATTTGTCACGAATAACAACCTCTTTAAGACGTGTAGGGCGGTAAAAAAAGGTATTATAACAGATTGGCGAGGTTTTTATTTACCGTTGTTGGGCGTTGGCTACGCTGAGGGGTAAAGCCTGTTCTGAGTGTGTTGAAAGGGTGTTTCAAGTGGGAGCGATGAGCTACTTTCGGCAGCTCATCTTATTGCTCCGCTAATTATGCTTTACACGTTTAAGAATTAATGGATCTTTTTCCAGTATTCTTTTTTCAGCAGGTAAGCCACAACTAAAAACATCAAAATGTAAAATATCACGTATTTTCCGATACGCTGTCTTTCAAGCTGCACAGGCTCACCGACATACACCAGGAAATTAACCAAGTCATTGACGAAAATATCAAATTCTCCTGTGGACAATGTACCCGGTTCTTTCATAACTAAATTGGTGTATTCATCACCCCATATATTTTTTTATGTTCTGCATGCTGTTCACCTTGCAATTGCCAGAGCGGGTTAGGCATAGCAGTATCCTTGAAAATCAGGTTGTTTACCCCTCTAGGACTTTTGGGATCAATATAGTAGCTTTTTAAATAGCTGTACAGCCAATCCGCACCACGCGATCTGGCAATTAACGACAAATCGGGCGGTTGCGTACCAAACCATTTTTCCGAATCGTGCTTGTTCATGGCGCTGTGGAGTTGGTCATAGATGCTTGCTCCTTCAGGGGCAATGTCTTTTAACATCTTTTTTTGATCGACATCCGTATCAAGGGCAATACGTAGGTAACGAATATGCTTGATTGAATGGCAGCCAAGACAATAAGTGACAAAGTGTTTCGCCCCCCGTTGCAATGAAGCATTATTGGAAAGATCGATATTCGCTGTTTGCAGCTCAATGCCTTCCGAGGCGGCAACCCCAAAAGACAGCAATAACAATAAAAGTAATGCTATTAAATTTTTCATATTAATCCAGACTCCCTATTGCTTTTTTTACAAACCGACTAATAACGTTTCTTATGCCTTCGGGATTAGGCTGTCTGGTAAAAGAAGAACCTTTAAAAGCAGTATGACCAATTTCAGTAGCTGCTGGTTTTAATACGGTAATTTCCTCAATTAACGCGGGCAATTGCTCCTCAAGACTATGCACTGGGGTTAAGCGTTTTGGCACCGGCTTGGTTTTTCCCACCGTGTATACAGCGGCATTAACAGGAAGAAGCCGAAGTATATCGCGGTGAAGATGCGCGCAAATATGGTTGCCGTCGGCGTTGCCGGTTGCGTACCCAAATAGCCCAGCGCCAGGAAACTGATTACAAACAGTAATAAAGCCTTTTTATAAATGCCGCCGCGGTAACGAATCGATTTGACCGGACTACGATCCAGCCAAGGTAACAGGAACAATACGACTATCGCTCCACCCATGCCGATAACCCCGGCAAATTTGTCAGGAATCGCCCTCAAGATTGCATAGAAAGGTGTGAAATACCAGACTGGCGCAATATGTTCCGGGGTTTTCATCGGATCGGCAGGGATAAAGTTTGCATGCTCAAGGAAGTAACCGCCCATTTCCGGCATATAAAAAATAACCGTGGCGAAAAACAGCATAAACACGCCCACGCCGACCAAATCTTTGACGGTGTAATAGGGGTGAAAAGGAATGCCGTCTACAGGATGTCCCCAGGGATCTTTGGAGTCCTTGATTTCAATGCCGTCCGGGTTGTTAGAGCCCACTTCATGCAAGGCCACGATATGCAGGAACACCAGCATAACCAACGCTAGCGGCACCGCAATAACATGAAAGGCAAAGAATCGGTTCAGGGTCGCATCGGAAACCACATAGTCGCCTCTGACCCAGAGCGACAAATCATCGCCGATCACAGGAATGGCGCTGAACAGCGAGATAATAACCTGAGCGCCCCAGTAGGACATTTGTCCCCAAGGCAACAGATAGCCCATAAACGCTTCGGCCATCAGGGCTACGAACAACAGCATGCCGAAAATCCAGACCAGCTCTCGGGGATGCTTGAACGAACCGTAAAGCAAGCCTCTGAACATGTGCAGGTAAACAACGATAAAAAACGCCGACGAACCGGTCGAGTGCATGTAGCGAATCAGCCAGCCCCAGTTCACATCGCGCATGATGTATTCTACGGAGTCGAATGCCAGTTTGGCATCCGGCTTGTAGTTCATGGTCAGGAAAATACCGGTCAAGATCTGGTTAACCAACACCAGTAAAGCCAGTGAACCGAAGAAATACCAGAAATTGAAGTTCTTAGGCGCATAATAATGCGTCATGTGCTCGTTCCAGAGTTTGGTCAGCGGAAAACGAGCCAAAATCCATTCGTTACATTCAGTTATGCGGCTAGGTTTCATGCGCTTGCTTCCTCTGCGGATTCACCAATAATCAGTTGAGTATCGGTAATATAGCGGTAAGGAGGGATTTCCAGGTTAGTTGGCGCCGGTACTCCGCGATAAACGCGGCCGGCCAAATCGAACCAGGAGCCATGACATGGACAGAAAAATCCGCCGTGCCACTTGTCGCCAAGATCGGTAGGCGCTATTTCAGGACGAAACGTAGGTGAGCAGCCCAAGTGGGTGCATAAGCCCACGGCAACAAACACTTCCGGTTTAATGGAGCGTGCCGGGTTTTTACTGGACTCCGGTTGTATCGATTCCTGGGAAAGAGGATCTCTTAACTCACTGTCCAAGGTTTTTAGAGTTTCAAGAACCTGTGGGGTTCTGTTGAGTATCCAGACCGGTTTGCCTCGCCATGCGACCCTGATTAATTGACCGGGTTCCATTTTGCTGATGTCAACTTCAACAGGCGCGCCTGCCGCCATGGCTTTGGCACTGGGCTGCATTTGAGCAAGAAAAGGAACAGCTAAATAGCCTGTGCCGACTGCGCCAACCACGGTCAAGGCCGAGGTTAAAAACTGGCGTTTGGACTGATCGACGCCTTTATTATTCATTATAGAACTCTCCTGATTAAGTCTGCGCTTCTTAAGGACGCATTGTTTTCTATCGCCAATATACCATTAGAGCTTATAAGATTTGAAGTGCTTATGCCGCCGGTTTTGGTATTTGTTAGCTATTAAAAATGGCTTGAAGCAATACGTAATGCACAAGCCTATGATATTGCGACAGATTGTTTATTGTGGAACCACGATAACGCTGTTAAATTTTTTATATTGAATGGTGTGTATTAGATGATTCGATACGGAGTTATTTCGACTATGGCGTGACCAAGCTTCTTGTTAATGCAGCAAGAAAGGCCGCATTTTCTTCCGGTTTACCTACGGTTACCCGCAGACAGTCGGCCAGTAATCCGCCTTGAGCGCTAAGGTTTTTAATTAAAACGCCTTGTTGTTTTATCGACGCGAATATTTCATTTGCCCGATTTTCGGGTGTCTTAAACAGAATAAAATTAGCGGCGCTGGGATAGGCGGTAATGCCGTTTAGCGCATTAAGCCGGTTAAAAACGATCGACCGTTCGGCACAAATATTTTGCGTTTGCTGATCGAACAATGCCTTGTTGGACAGGGCGAAATCAGCGCTGATCTGGGTCAGACTGTTAATGTTGTAGGGCAGGCGGATCTTATGGAGTTGCTCAATGATGTCCGGCTTTCCTGCGATGTAGCCGAGGCGTAAACCCGCCAGCCCCAGTTTCGATACGGTGCGCATCACCAGCAGGTTGTCATATTGTCCCAAACTGTCGATAAAGCTGGCATCGGCAAAAGGCGCGTAGGCTTCATCAATGATTACCAAGCCCTTGGCGGCTTTTATGATTTCCCGAATCGACGCTTCGGAAAATAAATTTCCGGTGGGATTGTTGGGATAGGCCAGAAATATGACCGAAGGCTGGTGCTGTTCTATAGCCTCCAGCATGGCCGGTAAATCCAGGTCAAAGCTGCCAGCAAGCAACGGAATGCCGTGGTAGGTGAGCCCCAGGCACAGACTCAGTTGTTTATACATCACAAAACCGGGATCCGGCGCCAACACACAGGCATTGGCAGGCAGCGCCATTAACAGTAATTGAATGATTTCATCGGAACCGTTGCCCAGCAGCACATCGAATTGCTCGGGTATTTGATTCAGGCGCTTGATGGTTGCCGTCAGATGCCTGGCTTCAGGGTCGGGATAGCGGTTCAATGGGCAGTCTTTCAGCGTTTCCAGCCAGTTTGCCTTGATGTCTTCAGGCCAGCTGTAGGGGTTTTCCATGGCATCCAGTTTAATCAAACCGGTGGCATCGGCCACTTTATAGGCGGACATCGCTAATACTTCTTTGCGGAAAATGGAGGAAAGCAGATTATTTTCGGACATATATGAGGTTCAGGGCGAAAGGCGAAAGGCGAAAGGCGAAAGGCGAAAGGCGAAAGGCGAAAGGCTTGGCGCAAGCGGATGGTTCTTTTCGCCCTTGGCCCTTCGTCTTTAGCCTTCTTTTTAGTCTGTTTTTATCCTATATTCCGCAGATCGCGCATGAGCAGTCAGGCTTTCGCCCCGCGCCAATATGGATGCGGTTTTGCCCAGCGTGTCTGCGCCTGCTTGGGAGCAGTTGATCAAGCTGGAGCGTTTTTGGAAATCGTAAACACCCAACGGCGACGAGAACCGTGCGGTGCTGGAGGTCGGCAATACATGGTTGGGCCCGGCGCAGTAATCGCCTAAGGCTTCGGCGGTATAGCGGCCCATGAAAATGGCACCCGCGTGGCGAATGTTTTTGCACATGGCTTCGGGGTCTTCGACGGAGAGCTCCAGATGTTCGGGCGCAATGATGTTGACTACATCGGCAGCTGCGTTTAGGTCGCTGACCTTGATCAATGCGCCACGCGTGGTCAGTGATGTCCTGATGATCTCGGCGCGTTCCATGGTCGGCAATAATTTATTAATGCTTTGCTCAACAGCGTCCAGATAAGCTGCGTCAGTACTGATCAATATGGCCTGGGCATTTTCATCATGCTCGGCTTGCGAAAACAGATCCATCGCAATCCAGTCGGGATTGGTTTTGCCGTCGCAGATAATCAGGATTTCCGAAGGACCTGCAATCATGTCGATGCCGACTTGTCCGAATACCAGTTTTTTGGCGGTAGCCACATAGATATTGCCGGGGCCGACAATCTTTGCCACCGCAGGGATGGTTTCCGTGCCGTAAGCCAACGCGGCAACGGCTTGCGCACCGCCCATCGTAAATACGCGGTCTACACCGGCCAGGTAGGCGGCCGCCAGTACCAGTTGATTGGTTTCGCCGCGAGGCGCGGGCACGACCATGATCAATTCGCCGACGCCCGCGACTTTGGCCGGTATCGCATTCATCAACACCGACGAAGGGTAGGCGGCTTTACCGCCCGGCACATAAAGCCCTACGCGGTCTAGCGGGGTGATTTTCTGTCCGAGCACGGTGCCGTCGGCCTCGGTGTATTGCCACGATTCCATTTTTTGGTGTTCGGCATAAGCGCGGATACGGTCTGCGGCGGTTTGCAGCGCTAAGGTCTGCTCAGCCGGCAAGCCATTCCAGGCCGATTTGAGAACTTCCGGCGATAATTCCAGTTCGGAGGCTTGCGTGATAGCGCGGTGATCGAAGCGGTTGGTGTATTCAACGACCGCTTTATCGCCGTTTTTGCGGACATCGGCAATGATAGCCAGAACACGTTGGTGAATTTCCAGGTCGTCGGTTTCATCAAAGGCCAGCAAGTCTTTTAATTGCCGGTCAAAATCGGCTGATGAGGCATCGAGTCGGGTGATATTTATGTCGGACATAAGATAACCAAAATTTTGAATGGTGCAGTATATTCAATCAAATATGTAAATAGATTGATTAACCACGAAGACACGAAGTTCACGAAGAAAAACAAAAAACTTCGTGTTCTTCGTGTCTTCGTGGTGCAATTTTTTTAAACTGAGCCTATAAGAGGGTTAACCTCTTTTCGCAAGCGTCTTCTCAAACTGGTCCAGCAGCGATTGTATCGCCTGATGCTTCATTTTCATCGCCGCTTTGTTGACCACCAGCCTGGAGCTGATGTTCATAATCAGATCGCGCGGTTCCAGGTCATTGGCCTTCAGCGTATTGCCGGTATCGACCAGGTCGACAATGCAATCGGCAAGACCGACCAGCGGCGCGAGTTCCATTGATCCGTACAGTTTAATGATCTCGGCCTGTATCCCTAAGCTGGCAAAATAGCGTTGGGTTATCTTAACGTATTTGGTCGCAACGCGAACCCGCCCTGCAATCGGGGGCGCATCTTTATGCGCTGCGGTCATTAACCGGCAACAGGCGATGTTCAAATCCAAAGGTTCGTACAAACTTTCAGCGCCGTGCTCCAACAGGATGTCTTTTCCGGCGATGCCCATGTCGGCCGCGCCGTATTCAACAAACGTCGGCACATCGGTGGCGCGGATGATAACCAGCTGAACGTCATCGCGAGTGGTTCGTAAAATCAGTTTGCGGCAGGTAAGCGGATCATCAATCGGCGTGATGCCCGCCTCTGCCAATAAGGGCAGGGCGTCTTCATAAATCCGGCCTTTAGATACGGCGATAGTAATCATAGTCAAACCTTATCGTGGGACGCGGCGTATCGTCGCACCCAATTGAGAGAGTTTTTCTTCGATGTGATCGTAACCCCGGTCGATATGATAAATGCGGTCAACCAACGTATCGCCTTCGGCCACCAGCGCGGCTATCACAAGACTTGCCGATGCCCTTAAATCGGTCGCCATAACCGGTGCGCCGGTCAGTTTTTTAACGCCGGTGCAGATGGCGGTATTCGACTCCAGCTTAATGTCGGCGCCCATGCGCTGCAATTCCTGAACATGCATGAAGCGATTTTCAAAAACCGTTTCGGTAATAATGCCCACGCCGTCGGCGATCGCATTCATGGCGGTGAATTGCGCCTGCATATCGGTCGGGAAGGCCGGGTAAGGCGAAGTCCGGACCGAAACAGCCTTGGGCTTGTTGCCGTGCATATCCAGTTTGATCCAATCTTCGCCGGTGGTGATTTCAGCGCCGGCTTCAACCAGTTTTTCCAGCACTGCGTCCAGAATATCAGGACGGGTGTTTTTAAGCTTGATGCTGCCGCCGGTAATTGCGGCGGCAATCAGGTAGGTGCCGGTTTCGATACGGTCGGGAAGGATGTCGTAGTGGATGCTTTCAACGCCCAGCTTTTCAACGCCTTCAATGACCAACACGTCGGTGCCTATGCCGGTGATTTTGGCGCCCATTTTGTTAAGAAAGTGGGCCAGATCGGTGACTTCAGGTTCCTTGGCGGCATTTTCAATAATCGTGGTGCCTTCGGCCAGAGCGGCTGCCATCAGCAGGTTTTCGGTACCGGTAACGGTGATCTGTTCCAGAACCAGGCGACAGCCTTTAAGCCGGGTCGCTTTGGCATGGATAAAACCGTTTTCGACGGTAATATCGGCGCCCATCTTCATCAGGCCGTTAAGGTGAATGTCAACCGGGCGCGAGCCGATAGCGCAGCCGCCGGGTAATGACACATGGGCTTCGCCGAATCGAGCGACTAAAGGCCCTAATACCAGTATTGAAGCGCGCATGGTTCTGACCAGCTCGTAGGGTGCGACATAACTGTTGATGGTGCTGGAATCGACTTCGATGTTCATTTTCTCGTCGACAGTGAGATGAACACCCATGCGACCCAGCAATTCCATGGTGGTGGTGATGTCATGGAGATGCGGTATGTTGCCGACGCTAACCGGCGATTCCGAAAGCAAGGTGGCCGCCAGAATCGGTAAGGCGGCATTTTTGGCGCCGGAGATACGCAGCTCGCCGGAGAGTCGTGCGCCGCCGGTAATAATTAGTTTGTCCATATAAATCTTAAGGCTAAGGGCTAAGGGCTAAGGGCTAAGGGAAAGTGCTCGGCTTTTTGCGCCTTTAGCCTTTCGTCTTTAGCCTTCTCTATTAATCGGTTTGAATTGCAAAATGGCTCGTTTGATCAAAGCCGCTGAGTTTGGCAAGGTTGAGCAATTGCTCGGGAATATTTTTGAAGCTTAATTGCGTTCTATTCTGCCGGGAATATTTTATCCATTCAATCATTAACGCAAGTCCAGCGCTGTCTGTATTGGATACGCGGCTCAGATCGATGGTGATTTCTTTCGCCGCTTTTAAGAAAGAAAATGACTTGAGCGTCTGTTTGTCGATGGTGGCAAAGGTCAAGTCGCCATCAATAACAAAGTGCCCGTTATTTTCTTTAATAATATTCAGTTGGCTCACTTTTTTTCTTCCGCAGACTTAAACAGGAATTGGCCGAGCGCCTTTTCCAGAATAATGGCAGACTGGGTGATTTCGATTTTTCCGCCGTCTTTTAAATGCTCCTCCGAACCGCCCGCTTCCAGGTTGACGTATTGTTCACCTAACAGACCTGCGGTAAAAACGCTGGCGGTGGTGTCGTCGGGAAGCGTATTGTATTGCGAGTCAATACTCAGTTGTACGACGGATTCATAGGTTTTAGGGTCGAAGTGAATGGCGCTGACCTTGCCGATTTTAACGCCGGCCGCTGAAACGGGCGATTTAACCTTCAAACCGCCGGAGTTTTCAAAGCGGGCGGTAACCGTGTAACTATTCTGTTCGGTAAAAGAACTTAAATTACTCACTTGCAAGGCAAGAAAAATAACCCGACTATGCCGGCAGCGACAAAGAGTCCGACAAGCGTGTCCTGGGTACTGGTGTGTTGCATGTTAATGATCTCCAAACATGAGTGTGGTCAAAATAAAATCAAGACCTAAAATACTAAAAGCTGAATTAACGACGGTACGCGTGGTGGCTCGACTGACCCCTTCCGAAGTCGGGATTGCATCATAACCTTCAAACAACGCTATCCAGGAAGCGACAAAGCCGAACACGATGCTTTTGATGACGCCATTGATAATGTCATCCTGAAAATCCAGTTTGGCTTGCATTTGCGACCAGTAAGCGCCTTCGTCAACGCCTAACAAGCCTGAACCAACCAATTGTCCGCCGATGATGCCTACTGCGCTGAACAGTGCGGCAAGTAGGGGCATGGATAAGAATCCGGCCAAAAAGCGCGGAGAAATAATGCGCTTGATCGGGTCGACGGCCATCATTTCCATGCCCGACAGCTGCTCGGTCGCTTTCATCAGGCCAATTTCCGCCGTTAACGCGGAACCGGCCCGGCCTGCGAACAAAAGCGCTGAAACGACGGGACCGAGTTCCCTGACCAAAGAGGCTGCAACCATGACGCCCAAGGATTCTTCCGCGCCAAAATCGGAGAGTGTGTAATAGCCCTGCAGGCCCAGAACCATACCGACAAACAGACCCGAAATGGTGATAATCAGAAAGGATAACACGCCGATCGAATGCATTTGGTTAAGCAGCAGTCTTGGGCGGGGTAACACGCTGAGTACGCCGGACATAGTTTGTAACAGGAAAAACGTGCCGCGCCCAAGCTTGGTAAAACTGGTGCGGGTCTTTATGCCCAATTGCTGTAGAAATTCAATCATTTTAAATTAGGGTTTAAGGTTCAGGGTACAAGGCTAAAGGCAAAAAAACCTTGAATCTTTAATAACGTTTTCCTGTTGACAACAAATCATCAACATAATCTTTTGCCGGATAATGAAAATGCGCCGGGCCGTCAGCAGCGCCGGTCATGAACTGTTGCACCCAATCGGATTCGGATTGTTCAATTTCCTTAGGTGTGCCTTGTCCGACAATTTTGCCTTCTGCAATGACATAAATATAATCAGCTATCGCCGCTGTTTCCTGAACATCATGAGAAACGACGATGCTGGTTAGCCCCAGGATAGTATTCAACGACTTGATAAGATGAACCAAGGCACCCTTGGAAATAGGATCCTGACCGGTAAACGGTTCATCGTACATGATCATCATCGGATCCAGCGCAATCGCCCTGGCCAGGGCGATACGCCTGGCCATGCCGCCGGAAAGTTCATTAGGCATCAGCTTGCGCGCCCCCCGTAAGCCTACCGCCTGCAATTTCATCAGCACCAAGGTGCGAATCATCGATTCGGGAAGATGGGTATGTTCGCGCAACGGAAAAGCAACGTTATCAAAGACGTTCATATCCGTTAACAACGCGCCGCTTTGGAACAACATGCCCATGCGTTTACGCAGATTGTACAGGTCTGAGCGGCGTAAGCGGTGGACATTGTTGCCATCGACGACAATAGTGCCTTGCTCGGGAAACAATTGTCCGCCGATCAGTTTTAACAGCGTCGTTTTACCCGTGCCGCTAGGCCCCATGATGGCCGTAATTTTACCGCGCTCAAACTCCAGCGAAATATCGTCAAATATTTTCTTGTTGCCGCGAGAAAACGACAAGTTTTGGACAGAAACCAGACTGTTTTGCGGGGAGACGCTGTTATCCATGCGTAATTAGGGCTAATAATTAGAAATTAAACGGACTATTTTCTATGACTACTCCCTGTTAAGTCAATCTATTGTGCTGCTTGTCTCTTGGCAATGATTTTGTAAGGTTGAATTTACTTGAACCTTTTGGATATTCGACCAATAGGTCTTTCAAGATTGTCTGCCGGGTTGGTGTAGTAACCGTCATCTACAGAGTTGGGATGTAAATCTAAAATATTTCGTGTATCCTTTTTTAGTAACTGACGTTGCACCACGAAGGTCACGGAGTTATTAATCGTCGCCTGATGACTGAAGAGACAAAAAATGAATACAGCAATTACCGAAGTAAAGTCTTTACTGGAAAGACTGCCGGAAGATAGCACTTACGAAGACATTCAATATCACTTGTATGTGGTAGAAAAAATTCGCCGCGGTATTGGTCGGGCAGAAGTAGAAGGAACCCTGAGCCAGGATGATGTAGAGCTGAAATTCGGTCAATGGCATACAAAGTAAGCTGGTCGCCGGAAGCAATAGAAGATCTGCAATCAATTGCAGACTATATTGCAAAGGACTCCCGCGTTTATGCGCAGTCGGTTATAGCAAAAGTCTTTGATGTTTCCAGAAGCCTTGCTTCGCATCCATTAATTGGCCGGATTGTTCCCGAGCTTGGGGTAGCCGAAATCAGGGAGCGATTCGTTTACAGTTATCGGCTTATTTATCAGATAGAGGGCAATGAAATTCTTATTGTCGCTGTTATTCACGGCAAAAGATTGATTGAAAATATCTCAGACCGTTTAGAATCATAAAACTGCAATATCATTGTGAAAAATCCTAATTTAAACTATTTAGTCGGTATCGATCTTGGCACAACACATACCGTTGTCGCTTACGCCAAAGCCGATAATACCCAGCAGGAAATACAAATCTTCCAAATCGAGCAGTTGATAGCTCCCGGTCAAGTTGCCGCAAGGCCGTTGTTGCCGTCGGTCCGTTATCATCCGGCATCCGGCGAATTGTCCGAGGCCGATCTCGCATTTCCCAGCGGAACGCCGTCAGAAACTGAAACCGCCGTTATCGGCGAGGCCGCGCGTCTGTTGGGCAGTAAAAGCAAGGGCCGATTTGTCACCAGCGCCAAAAGCTGGCTGTCGCATCCGTCGGTCGATCATGGCGCAGACATTCTGCCGTGGGGCAGTAGCGATGACATCAGCAAGGTTTCGCCTATAGCGGCCAGTGCAAGCTATCTGTCGCACATTCGTACGGTCTGGGGACATCAATTTCCCGATGCACCGCTGGAAAAGCAGGATATTGTGATTACCGTTCCCGCCTCGTTCGATGAGGCGGCCAGGTCCCTGACGCTGGAGGCGGCGCGGCTTGCGGGATTGCCTAATGTCCGGCTGCTGGAAGAGCCCCAGGCGGTTTGCTACGACTGGTTAAGACGCAATACCGGAACCATTAAGCAGGCGCTGGCTAATGTGCATCTGCTGCTGGTTTGCGATGTCGGCGGCGGCACCACCGATTTAACGCTGATCAAAGTAGAGCAGGGCGAGCAGGAACCTAAATTAACCCGCATCGGGGTCGGCGATCATTTAATGCTGGGCGGCGATAATATCGATTTGGCCTTGGCGCATCTTGCGGAAAGTCGCCTGGGTAACGACGAAAAGCGCCTGTCGGCGGCGGATTTGTCGCAATTGATCGAACAATGCCGAATCGCTAAAGAGCGCTTGCTGGCAGAAGATGGGCCGGAGCAAATCAACGTTACCTTGCTGGGCGGCGGTTCCAAGCTGATCGGCGGTTCCCGTTCCGTTGCGCTGTCTAAGGACGAAGTCAGGAAAATTGCACTGGACGGCTTTTTCCCGTTGTCAGGTTTTGATGATTTGCCCGACCGGAAACGTAGCGGCGTGGTCGAGTTCGGCTTGCCGTACGCCGCCGAACCTGCGGTCAGCAAACATATCGCGGCGTTTTTAAAGCTGCACAGCGCCGCGTCCCGCGAAGCCTTCGCCATGGATGCTGCATATACATCCATGGCTATAGGGGCGGGCAGCGTACCCGATGCATTGCTGCTTAACGGCGGCGTGTTTCGCAGTCAGCCGATTACCCGGCGCCTTGTCGATTTAATCCAGTCATGGCGCTCCAGTCCGCCGGTATTGCTGGAAAATAAGCATCCCGAACTGTCCGTCGCTTTCGGGGCGGTCAGTTATGCGATTGCGAGGCGCGATAAGAAACTCAAGATCGGCGGCGGTTCGGCGCGCAGTTATTTCCTGCTGGTCGATACCGACGATTCCACCGCACAGCAAGGCATTTGCATCCTGCCCAAAGGCAGCGAAGAAGGCGACGAAGTCATCCTGAAAGACCGGCGTTTTGCGTTGCGCTTAGGCGTGCCGGTACGCTTTCACTTGGTTTCATTGTCCGGCGATGGCGATTTTAAACCGGGCGATGTGACTGAAATTACCGACCTGTTTCATTCCCTGCCGCCGCTGGCCGTAGCATTTGAAGGCGATGCCGGCAAGCCGAATGCCGAGGTTGTCGTCGAACTGGCGGTTACCCAAACCGAAGTCGGTACGCTTAAAATTCAATGCATTGCTGCTGAAGACAGCAGCCGGCGTTGGGATGTTGAGTTTCAAATCAGGAAAAAGGCGGCCGGTTTGCAAACGGACGCCGCGCTGCCCGGCAATTTCAATCAGATTGCCGAACAGATACAGGCTGTTTTCGGCGCTAAATCCAGGCAGATTGACCCCAAAGCGGTCAAAAGCCTGCGCGCCGATCTGGAAAAACTCACCGGTGTTGCTCGTACCGAATGGACGACGCCCTTATTAAGAGCCATGTTCGGTGTCTTGCTGGAGGGAGCGAAATACCAGCGCCGCTCCGAAAATCACGAACGCGTCTGGCTGAGCCTGGCCGGTTTTTGTTTACGGCCCGGTTTCGGTTATCCGCTGGATGATTGGCGCGTCGAGCAGTTATGGAAAAATTATTCGCAAGGCATCCAGTTTGTTAACGAAACCCAAAACTGGACCGAATGGTGGACGCTGTGGCGTCGGATTTCCGGAGGTCTGGATACGGCGGCGCAGGAGAAGATTTTTGCCGATATTGCAAAATTCCTGAATCCTGCTGCGGCAAGACAACCCGGCGTTGCCAAGCAAATCAAAAACCGCGGTTACGACGACATGGTGAGGCTGGCCGCCGTTTTGGAACGCCTGCCGGTCGCCAAGAAAATACAGCTGGGCGAATGGCTGCTAAAGCGTCTGGAAAAAGCCGGCGAGCCCAGTCAGACCTGGTGGGCGGTCGGACGTATCGGGGCAAGAATGCCGTTTCACGGCAGCAGCCATAATGTCGTTCCTGCCGACATCGTCTGCCGATGGTTACAACAGATTTTGGCGGTAGACTGGAAGAAAATCCCGCAGGCAGGCTTTGCCGCTACACTCATTGCGCGCATGAGCGGCGACAGGGCGCGGGATATTGATGAAGCTATGCGTCTGCAAGTCATTGAAAAACTGAAGCTGAGCAAAGCGCCCGCATCCTGGATCGACATGGTCGAGCAGGTGAAAGAGCTGGACGAAAAAGAAGAAAAACAGATTTTTGGCGAAGCATTGCCGCCGGGATTAAAACTCATCAATGAAGCGTAACATTTAAAGAAGGGAACAATGAAGTTAGTCAGTATCGTCATCATCGCAGGGCTTATCCTGCTGTATTTTATAGATTCGGCATTTAAACTTAATCCGTTTAATTCGGAAATGTTAATTCACAGTGGCCTGAGGTTTTTGACCGGCTTTCTGGTTCTCGGCATCGGGGTTTTTATGCTCATAAAATCAGCTTAAGTTTGCGATTTGTCTTGTATTAGCGCTGGCTTTGGCCGATGACATCTGGGATTACACCCGAGATATTAATAGTTTTAACTTTGAAGTCATGCTGCACAGCATTTATATGATGTTATGGGGTTCTGTGATGGGGTATGTGCTGATGAAGCAGTGGCTGGATGGGCGTAGGCCGGAATAAGGCCATCCAAGCGTAGCGCGAGGTGGCGTTTCCGGCGAATTCGAGAGGGGGCATCGGAAACGCCTTATACTACGAGATATATCCACCGAACATGGGAAAGGTACAATTCAAATATTATAAGCCTTATCAGAGCGTGCCTTTAACATGAAAATTGATAGTGAAACCAGAAATCAACACTACTTACCGCAAGTAGAGCAACGGCTCAATTCATTCAATCCATGTGCGAAAAAAGAAAATCAGAGAATATACTCGTTCAATATTGTTAATAGAGAAGGCTACAAGATAACTCTTTT
>scf_100011_pt373 | contig 59670 bp, 56 predicted proteins | sample Micenr1anaerobic_FD_49594 | JGI IMG/M metagenome (IMG submission 49594) | reverse complement strand
CAGCGGAAACATCTTCTCGGGATTGAGTATGCCGTTCGGATCGAATTGGCGCTTGATGTCCCGCATCAGTTCCAGAGAATTCGCATCCAGTTCCCGATCGACAAAATCCCGCTTTTCCAGGCCTACGCCATGCTCGCCGGACAGTGTGCCGTTTAGCTCCAGCACCAACGAAAAGATCTCATCCAGGCACGCGTGGGCTTTTTTGCCTTGCTCAGGCTGATCAGGATCGAGCAATAAATTGACATGGATATTGCCGTTGCCCGCATGACCGAAGTTGATAATGGGCAGGTCGTATTTCTTTGAAAGCTCGCCCAATCCCGCTATCAACGCAGGCATTTCGGTAACCGGGACCACCACATCTTCATTGATTTTTTTCGGAGCCACCTTGCGCAACGCCGGAGACAGCGCTTTCCGGGTTTGCCAGAGCGCTTTGACTTCGGCGTCAGTCTGAGCCAGTCTAATATCCAACAGTCCGTCATTTTTGGCGGCAGCGGCCACTTTTTCAGCGGCCCTGTCCAACCCTTCCAGCTGTCCATCGACTTCGATCATTAACATTGCGCCCGCATGTTCGGGCAGATCGGATTCCGAATATTGCCGGATCATGTTGATCGCATTACCGTCGATAAATTCCAGCGCACAGGGAATCACCGGCTGCGACATGATCGCGGAAACCGCTTTGGCCGCATCGAAAACCGAATTGTAGATGGCCCTGAGCGTTTTGGTGGCTTCCGGCAGCGGCGTCAGTTTTAAGGTGGCTTGGGTAATAATCGCCAGCGTTCCTTCCGAACCGAGAATCAGCCGGGTCAGGTCATAACCGACCACGCCTTTGCTGGTATGGACGCCGACGCGGATTTCCTTGCCCGCGCCGGTGACGGCGCGCAAGCCTAAGGTGTTTTCCCTGGGCGTGCCGTATTTTACCGCTCTGGGACCTGCGGAGTTATAGGCCAGATTGCCGCCGACGCTACAGAAAGCGGCGCTGGTCGGATCGGGCGGCCAGAAAAAGCCCCGCTCTTTGGCGATGTCCTGCACCTGCTGGTTGGTCATGCCCGGTTCCACGATGATGTAGCGATTATCGGGAGAAAATTCGACCAGTTTGTTCATGCGTTCCAGCGACACAATCAGCCCGCCTTTAAGCGGAGTGGTCGCGCCGGTGGTGCCGGTGCCGCGTCCCCTGGCGGTCAGCGCAACATGGAACCGGTTGCAGGCGTTAACGACGCTGACGACCTGTTCATGCGTGGTCGGGAAGACGACGGCTTGAGGCAGCACATGGCGACGGCTGTTGTCATAGCCGTAAGTCCAGCAATCTTCAGGCGCAGTCAGAATATCTTCGGCAGCAAAAATCTCAGCTAACAGATTTAAGAAACCGGCGGGTAAGGGGGCTATATTAGTCAATGTATTCAAAAACCGTAATGATTTGGTTGACGTCAAATTTGTGGTGTCTGGCCGCGTCTATGGCGGCAGCACCTTCGTTTCTATGCACCAGTCCCATCAGGTAAACCGTGCTTTTTTCAGTGATGACTTTTACCCAGGATGCATCGAATCCGGGTATTTGAGTTAACGCGGTTTTGACTCCGCCGGTAATCAGCGTGTCGTTGGCGCGGAAATTAAAAGGGCTGGGCTGGGCAATAGTCAGCTTGTTGTGCACCAGTTTCACGTTGGGAATGACGCGAACGATGTCGATAATCCGGCTGCGAAATTCTTCCCTGGGCGTCTCGCCGGTGACCAGCACCGCGCCGTTGTATGCGGTTATATTAAAGTGGCATTTGTCGCGCAAGTCGTAATAGGCATTCAGCTTGGCGCCGGCATTATCTTCGATAGCCTCGTCAGCCAAGATGGCATCGCGGCTGCGGCGGTCGTTTAATAACGACAGCCCGGTAATTTCGGCTCCGCCCGCCGTAATCGCTGAACAGCCGGAAATAAAAAGGCTGTGTGCCAGCAGCAGTAATAACAGCGTTTTCATGATTCAGCCGCCAAATAATTGATGGTCGATTAAGTCGCACAGGCAATGGGTAATCAATGCATGTACTTCCTGAATATGTATGCTGGAGTCTGACGGTACGCGAATTTCTATGTCGATTTCATGGAGCAACGGCGCAATCATGCCGCCGTTATTGCCGGTCAGGGCGATGACGGTGATGTCTTTATCGTGGGCTGTGCTAATGGCTTTGGCGATATTGGCCGAATTGTTGCCGTCGGTATAAGCAACCAATATATCGCCGCTTTGCCCCAAGGCTCTCAGCTGCTTGGCGAAAATATCGTCAAAATGATAGTCGTTGGCGATGGCGGTGATGGTGGTCGTGTCGGTGGTCAAGGCAATGGCGGGTAGCGAAGGCCGGTCGCGTTCGTACTGGTTAAGCATGGCCGATGACAGCAACTGGGCGACGGCCGCCGAACGGCCATTGCCGCAAGTGATTATTTTTTTATCATTCAGCAAGGTTGCGACCAGTCGTTGCGAGGCGAACTCGATCAGTTCGCCGAGGCTGGTCATCGTATCCTGCTGGGCTTGAATGCTGTTGGTGAAGTGGTTAATTATGCGATTTTGTAGGCTCATGGCGAACGATTATAAAGGCTATCATTCGAGCCTGCGATATTTTTTAAGTTCAACAGCTTGAAGGTTTTTTGACGGCTTCAGCAGTTAGAAAAACGGAACGCTGATGACGCAGATGAATATGATGATCACAGATCATTCAATGAAAATCTTATTTCATCATAATTATCAGCGTCATCTGCGTTCCAGCACAAACACTGTGCCGAATCGATACTAAAAAAATCAATAAATAGTGTCCAGTTTGGAAATGCTGAAACGTCGTTAGGGAGTCACATTAAAAATTTACCAAGGACTCCCCCCACATGAAACAACTCGCTTTACCGTTAATTGCCGGTCTGCTCTATTGCCAGAATGTACTGGCCGAACAGAAATTGCACGTCGACATTCCCTCTCAACCGTTGGCAACCGCACTGGAGCAGTTCGAGCAACAAACCGGCGTACAAATTCTCTATGCCGCCGATGCCTTGTCAGGGAAAACATCGCCGCAGCTTGCCGGGCAATACACGGCGCAACAGGCGCTGAAAATCCTGCTGGATAAATCGGGGCTTGCCTACCGGTTTACCGACGATCATACCGTTGCGGTCAAGCGTGTCGAACCGGCCGGCGTCAATGACGTTGCCGACGATAAAAAAACGCCGTCCATAAATTGGATACGATCGTGGTGACTGCCACCAAAACCGAACGCCCTATATCGGAGGTGCCCGCCACCACGGCGGTTATCGACGAAAAACAGATCGCCAACATGTACAGCCGCGATACCAGCGATGTGCTGACGCGTGCGGCCGGCGTCGATATTGCCCGTAGCGGCACCAGCGGCATTGCGACGCTTAATATTCGCGGCACCGGCTCGCGTCGTTCCTCGGTTTTGGTCAACGGCCAATACGCGGAGTTCCTCGACACCGGCATCGGCAACCGCAATACCTTGCAGACTGTCGACTGGGACGATGTCGAACGGGTCGAAGTCGTCCGCGGCGCCGGTTCGGCGTTGTACGGCCCCAATGCGATGGGCGGCATGGTCAACGTCATTACCAAGGAAGCGCCCAAGGAAAAGAATGTGACGCGACCGTTCTTTGTCTTCGACAGCTTGCCCACTTATGGCGGCGGCGCATCGACGGGCGGCACCTTGGACGACTTCAGTTACCAGCTCAACGTCAAACACCTGAGTTCGGACGGCTATAAAAGCACACCGAACCCCGCCTTCTTTCCCGGCTCTACCGGGACGGTATCGCATTCGCTGCAAAACGGCGGTTGGGACAAAACCATGCTGGGCGGACGCCTGGGCTACCGGTTGTCCGAGCAATCGAAGCTGAAGTTTGCGTTCAATTATATGGACGAATCCGACCTGGCGTTCGACCGGGTCAATACGCCGCAAAACGGCCAATACGGCCAGTACAGCCTGGAGTTCAAGCACGATTTTTCCGACCGCTTCGATGTGACCACCACGGTCAGCCATCGCAGCCATGTCGCCGACCTGACCTTCGATAATTACTTCTACCCGCTGACGACCACGAATATCACGCCGAGTACGACCTTATTCGAGGATGCGCAGAAGCTCACCGGGGAAGTGCGGGCCCGCTGGATGCCCGCGCAAGGCCATACCCTGCTGTTCGGCTATAACGCGGCCCAGGATTGGACCAAGGTTCGTAACATTACCACCCTGACCGGCGTTGAAACGGATCGCCGCAATGCGGAAATTCAGAACCACGGCTTGTATCTGCAATACGAACTGGAGCTTTCCAAAAAGCTGTTCGTATCGATGGGCGGCCGTTACGACTGGTTCAACTACGACATCAATGCCAATATTGCCACGCCCAACACACAGCGGCTCAGCAAAACCACGTTCGAAACCTTTAATCCCAGGGGCGGCATCCGCTATAAATTCAACGACGATATTTCGGTTCACGGCAGTATCGGCACCGGTTTTCGCGCGCCCGAACCCAGCGCCGTGGTCGGCGGCGTGAACAGCGCATTTGTTGAATTACAACCCAATGCCGGTCTGAAACCGGAAACCTCGGACAGCTACGATCTGGGGATCGATTTTGACACCCCGTTCGGTCTGCATGCCGCCGCGACCGGTTTTTTCAACGATATTTCCGACTATATTCTGTCATCGCGTACCCGCGTCGGCAATAAAACCATCCTCCAATCCCAAAACCTGGCCAAGGTGCATACCTACGGCGCGGAACTGGAGTTGACGCAGCAGATCACCGATCGCTTCAGCCTGTTTACCAACTACACCCACACCATTGCCCGAACCGCAGCGCCGCTGCTGCCCACCGCCAGCGGGCTGCCGCAAGAAGGTTATCAACTGCCCAATGTGCCCGAACATAAAGCGGCTTTCGGCCTGCTGTTCGACTCCTCGCGTATCAGCGGCCGTCTGGAAGGCCGTTATGCGAGCAGGCGTTTCATCAGCGGCGACAGCAGAAATCAAGACGCGTTTGCGTTGTCGTCTTATGTCATGGCCGACATCAACGCCACCTATAGGTATCCGATCGGCAACAAGAAGACGCTGGATTTGACCGCCGGCATTAACAACATCCTCGACCGGCAGTACGAATCTCGCGGCCAAGGTGTCTATAACGAACCGCGGATCGGTTTCATCAAACTGGGGCTTGAGTTCTAAAAACCGTTTGCGGCGCCGGGGTAACCCGGCGCCTCCGATACCCGGACGGTATCGGTTTGTTTCCAAACGCTTCATCGTTTGGAAGTAACGGAGCGTCGGTCAACATAACCGGCGCTCCAGCGGACGGCGTCAAAGAGGATTCTGTCCGTATTTCGCCCTTAAGGGCATCATTAATAATGAGGTATCAACCATGTTAAATGAAATCAAAATCGACGATCTGAGTGTCGCTATCAAAAACAGCATCCATACCGCAATGTGCTGTCATGGACCTATGTGCGATACGGATTGCGCACACTAACCTTGCCATTCGATCGGGAAGCTTCCGGGTTTCCCGATCCCCTTATGCTGGAGTTTGTTGATGGATAAGTTACTGAAGGAATTTCATGTATTAGGCACACGGATCGGCCCTGTCGGCTTCCATGGCCCGTCTGCCAAGTTTTTCGAGTTGTCGCCCGACATTGCCGCGACCGTATTGTCGTTGGAAAAAGACGAACAATCCTGGTACGCGCTGCCGCCGATGGAACGCGAACGCATTGCGCTGGCTTTGCAGGCAGCGTTACCGGACGAGCTGGACTCAAGAACCAACCTGCTAGGCGAGAGCAGCCGGTTGACCGGTTTTTATCTGTTCGTCAGCCAGGAATGCAACCTGGCTTGCAGCTATTGCTACGGCGACGGCGGCGAATACCGCAAAGGCAAAATGATTATGGACGAACGCACCGCCGACAATTTTATCGATAAATTCATTACCGACCAAAATCCCGGCTACCTGATCAATTTTTTCGGCGGCGAGCCCTTGCTTAACCTGCCGCTGATCCAGAAAATCATCGATCGTGTCCGGGCCAAGACCGAACCGCTCGGCATCCGTACGGTGTTTAACATGACCACCAACGGCACCGTCTGGAGCAGCAAAATTGCCGATTTTGTCGGCAAAAACATCGATACCCTGACCGTCAGCCTCGACGGTCCCAAGGACATTAACGACGCGCAACGGCCCGCGTGCGGCAATTTCTCGGCTTACGACAAGACCGTGCGCACTATCGGCGATCTCCAGAAACAAGGCTCGCGCTATACCATCCGCACCATCATGACCAAAAACAGCTTCGGCCGGTTAAAGGAAATCTACAGCCATAATTCCGAACTGGCCGGCAAAGGCGGCGTCGGCTTGAGTACCGTCGATGTCGACGACGATCATGCGCTGGGCTTCACCGATCATGAACACCAAACGCTGGTCGATGAGATCGTCGAAATCAACTCGGAAAGTTTGCGTTCGCTGGCGGATAGCGCCAACCCTCAATTCAACGAATACACCAGCGAACTGTGCAAGCTGCTGTTCGGCCGCCAATACCGGCCGCGGCCCTGCAACGCCGGACAAACCGTGCTGGCGGTCGCCGCCGACGGCGAGCTGTATCCCTGCCACCGCTTCGTCGGCTATCAGGAGTTTTGCGTCGGCAACGTCAACGACGACCAGCCGCTGAACGCCAATTACAGCGAACTTTGCCGGTCGTTCAAGGAAACTTCGGTCGATAAAAACCCGCATTGCAGCGGCTGTTGGCTACAGCATCTGTGCGGCGGCAGTTGTTATGTCATCTCCCATTTGCGCGAAGGCGACGTGTTCAAGCCGCCCGCCCGCTATTGCCACCTGAAAAGAACAGTCTACGACCGTTTGCTGAGCGAGTTTGCCGAGATCATGGCCGATCCGGCCAGAAAAACCCGGTTCGTCGACAATGTGACAAGCTACTTTCACTGAGCAAGGGGCTCTATTATGAAAAAGATACTCTATTGGCTGTCGGCCGCTCTGTTGGCAGTATTGACGCAAAACTGTTTCGCCGCCGCCTGCGGGCCGGTCTACGGCGCGGACAGTATCGCCGAGGATAAGGACGGCAATATCTGGGTTGCCCATTATGAGGATGTCCGATTGGGCCGTCTGGAACCCAACAGCGGCCGTTTCGAGGAATATTTGCCCACCACCCAGGCCAATTCGGCGGTATTGAACCGGAATGACAAAGACGGTTTCAGCTACAAATTCGATTTCGGTTTCAACGGCTTGGCGCTGGACGATAAACGCGGCCTGGTTTGGTCGCTGATCTTCAATTCGGACAAGGTTATCCGTTTTTCGCGTAGCGACCGCCTGTTTACCGAGATCGAGTTGCCCGGCCGCAGCTTCGGCCGTTTTGTCTTGCCTATCGACGCCGAGGGCAATCTGTGGATATTGGCCGGGCCGTGTTGCGGTCAGGAAGGCGCTATGCAGTTGGTGAAAATCAGCCCGGACGCCACGAAGCAGATCTTTCCGCTGGAAGTGAAGCGCGCCATTGCCCCTAGCGTGGCGTTTGCAGGCAACGGACAGGGCTGGGTGTCGCTGACGCAGGACGATGAAAAGCAGGCGGCGCTGTACGCCTTTCGCGACCAGCGTTTCGAGCGCATCACTCTTCCGTCCGAGATAGGCCGAATCATTACCCGTCTGCATGTCGATGCGCAGGGCGATTTGTGGCTGGCCGAGGGCGACGCTATCTGGCGGCTGCACGATAAGGAATTCAAGCGCTATACGATCCCGACTCCCGGCGCTCATCCGTCGGTTCTAGCCGACGATGGCCGGGGCAATCTGTGGTTTACCGAATGGCGCGGCAATAAAATCGGTAGGATTGCGGTGGGCGGCGAAGTCAGCGAATTTCCGATTCCGCCGGAAGAAGAGTCGCCGTTGGCGCTGACCGTTGCGGCCGACGGCAAAGTCTGGTTTTCGACGATGTTCAATTACGAGCTGTTCCGGCTCGATCCGGCTACCGGCAAGATCCAGAGCTTTCCGCTGCCGACGCCCAGCAACTGGTCGAAAAATGCCGCCGCAGGACTGAGCGCCTGCGTGATCAAGCCCAAGGATGCGTTAACCATGGCGGCGGCCAAAGCATCCCCTGTTCCCGCAGAAGCCAAGCCGTTACGTCATCCCAAAGGCTATCCCGACGAACCCGGCGCGGCGGCATTCGAGCAGAATTGCCACACCGCTTGCCACAGCTGGTACCGGATGGATAAGGCGGCGAACCGGCGTAGCGATTGGCGGCCGACCGTGGAGCGGATGATCGACTTCAACAAGGCCGCTATCTCAGCCGAGCAGCGCGAGCTGATCGTCGATTACCTGAACCGGCATTACACGATGGCCAAACATTGATGCACTGCCGCATTCTCCAGGCCTGCCTGCTGCTATGTTGCTTGGGAACGGCCTTGGCCGATAACAGCCGGGAAATCATCAGCGCAGCAGAGATCGAGCGGGAAAAACCGGCCAGTCTGATGGAGCTGTTGCGCAAGCGCGGCGGTCTCGGCGACAGTTCCGGGGCGCTGAGTTTGCGCGGCGTGCCCAAGATAGCGCTATACGTCGACGGCTTTTCGCGCGGCGGCGCGGTAACTGAACTGGAAAAAATCAAACCGCAGGATGTCGCCAGTATCGAAATCATCCGCGGTGCCGCCTCCAACCGCTACGGCGCTGATGCGTTGGGCGGGGCGATCGTCATCACCACGCTACAGGCCAAGCCGCAATGGGAGCTGGGGCTGGTGCAAGGCTACGACAGCCTGGACAGCCATTACAGCCGGGCCATTGGTTCAGGCGCTGTCGGCGGCATCGATGTCAGGGCCAGCTTTGAAGACAGCCTCAGCAACCGTTGGATGATCCAGCGCGACAACAGTCCGCTGCTGTCGATGGCGCAAACCCAGCATAGCGGGTTCGCCAAGCGCGGCGGCGACATCAAGTCCAGCTATCGCAACGACTGGCTGACCGCCGGCGCGGAACTCAACTATCTGGAACAGACCCGCAATTACGGCCGGCCCAATAATTACAACGAATACACCACGGTGCGGCCGAAACTGTTCTCGGAAATGCGCTTCGGCGAGCTGAAACTGAACGGCAAGCTGATGTACGAAGACAACCGTACCGATGTGTTTCGCGACGTCGGCGGAACGCAAAATTTGGCGCTGTATATGCAAGGCCCCGAAACCGAAAACACCGTCAATCTGGAAGTGCAGGCCGATTACCGCAATTTCAACGCCGGGCTGGTTTACGCGGTCAATCAGGCCGGTATCGAGCAACGTCTGGCAAGCAACGGCCAGCGTTTGTTCGCGATGGACAGCACGGTTGAACCGGATCGGCCTGTTCGGCGGCTACGGGCTGGACTTTTGGGACGATTGGCATCTGGATGCCAGCGGCCGCTACGATCAATACGATTATTCCGGCATATCGATTTACGATGCGGGTCTGGACAGCCGCGAGCCCGATGCGTTCAAGAAAGCCTTCAATCCCAAGCTGGCGCTGTCCTGGAAAACCTTGTCCTGGCTGACCTTGCGCAGTTCTGCCGCCACCGGCTTCATGCCGCCCGATCCGGCCACGCTGTATTTCCGGCAGACGCGGCCTAATTACGTCGTTCTGCCGAATCCCACGTTGAAGCCCGAGCAATCGACCACGTTGGATTTCGGCACCGAAGCCAGCTGGCAGGGCGGCAAGGCGGAATTGACCTGGTTCTACACCCGCTGGACCGACAAGATGGAAAGCCTGGTGACGTCCGGTACGCCGAATATCAAGCAGACCGTCAATCTCGGCGCATCGGAATCGAAGGGGCTGGAATTGAGCGTCAATCAGGGCCTGGTGGATGCTTTGAATCTGGCGCTTAATTACACCTTGACCACGACCAAAATCACCGAGAGCCTGAACAGCGCGATTATCGGCAACGAGCTGGCGTTCCAGCCGCGCCACCGGATCAATGCGGTATTGACGTACACCGGCATGCCCGGCCTGACAACCCGGCTTAACCTGCACCATGAATCGGAGCAATATATGGATTTTCGCAATCTGAGCCGAGACGCCAACGGCTACGCCTGGCTTAACATGGCTTACACGACGCTGGATTTTCTGGTCACCAAGAAAATCGGCATCGACAAGCACAGCGTCAACCTGACGCTGGCGGTCAACAACCTGCTCGACAACCGTTTTGAAAAAAGCCTGTTCCAAAGCGATCCCGGCCGTATCGTGCGCGGCGAAATAGGAGTCAATTTTTGAAAACGTCAACGAGCAGATGGAACATCGATGCCGACAACATAACCAAGCGCTATCCTAACGGCCATCTCGCCCTCGACGGCATCAATCTGCAAGTGGCTTGCGGCGAAGTGCTGGGATTGCTGGGGCAGAACGGTGCGGGCAAAACCACGTTGCTGAAGATACTTTGCGGACTGCTGCAACCCAGCCAGGGACGCTTGACGATGCTGGGCATAGACGGCCGCAGCAAAGCCCATGAAATCAAACGCTATCTGGGCGTTGTGTCCCAGGACATCAATCTCGACCAGCCGTTGACGGTACGCAAAAATCTGGAACGCCATTGCAGCTATTTTCCGTTCCGCACCGCCAAGCCCAGCGGCGCATCGACGAATGGCTGGCTTTGCTCCAACTTGAACAAGCCGCGCAGCAAAAGATCCACCAATTATCCGGCGGCAACAAGCGCAAGGTGATGATCGCGCGCGCCTTTATCACCGGACCTAAAGTGTTGATTCTGGACGAACCGACCAACGCGCTCGATCCGTCGGTTCGAGCCGTGGTTTGGGACAGGATTCGCGCCTTTTCGCAGGCCGGCGGCACGACGCTGTTGTCTACGCATCATTTTGAAGAAGCCGAGCGTCTTTGCGACCGCGTCGAATTGATCCATCAAGGCCGACTGCTGAAGCTGGACGGCGAGGAATCTTTGGAAAGCCGTTTCCATGCACTGACCTCCGAGGCCGGGCAATGAGCGGCTTTTGGGCGTTTGTCGGCCGCGCCTTGGGCGAATCTTTAGACAACTGGCGTTCTGCGCTGTTTCGGATGCTGTTCCAGCCGCTGATTTACCTGCTTGTTTTCGGCAAGATTCTGGGCCGGGCGTTACCGGATAGCGGTTATTCGCTGGTTGTCGCGCCCGGCATCGTCTCGATGCTGGTGATGAGCGCGGCGCTGAGCAATATCGGCGGGATATTGACCCGAGGCTATTATTTTCGCAGCATGGAAGGCTGGCTGCTGGCGCCGTTGACGCTCAGAAGCCTGATGCTGGCGTGGATTACCGGCACGGTGCTGACTGCAACCGCCGCGGGTCTGATCGGCAATCTGCTGATTTACGGACTATTGGGCTATGTGCCGGTATCGTTGCCTGCCGATCTGGTTTGCCTGATTTACGGGGCGACGGTTTTCTCGCTGCTCGGCTGCATCGGTTACACCTTGCCGCAGACGCCCGCCAAGGCTCAGGATTTCATCGCTTTCTTGCTGATGCCGATGATGTTTCTGGGCTGTACTTTCTTCAGTTACGCGATGCTGCCCGAGCCTTGGAATATCGCGGCTTTGCTGCTGCCGACCACCTATCTCAGCGAAGCTTTGCGCATCGTCTACGGCAGCCAGCCGTCCGCTCTCGATCCGGCAAGCATCGCCGTCGGCGGGATGTGTGCGCTGCTGTTGTTATTCGTAATTGCCGACTGGTCGTTCAGGCGCAGGTTCCGCAATTTTCTCTGGTAACCGGCAAGGGGCTGTCTGGAGTAGCTGAAAATAGGGCATATCACCTGTTTTGTGTTTTTTCACGCAGCAAAATGCTCAACAAAAACAATAACCAATTGAATTGCAAGGATTACAATGTTGGCGTGCATCCTGCTTGTCTAGCTTGAATAATATGCTGACAAAGGACGCCCGATTATGACCGAAAAAATATCCCGCAATATTTTGCAGGGTTGGTTTCAACATTACTCATCCGATCTGCTGGTATTTTTTTGCCGAAAGGTGGGCGAACCGGACGCCGACGATCTGGTTCAGGAAGTTTATTTACGAGCGCTGACCTATCCGCTGTCGGCAACCATTATCAAGCCTCGCGCCTTTTTATTCAGGATCGCCACCAACTTGGTCGTCGATCATGTCCGCAAACAAAGTTACCGCCAGCACGATAATTATGAAGAGATTGAATACAGGACGATTACCAGTCTACTGGGACCGGAGGACAGTTTGTGCGGGACGGAGCGGTTGAAAAAATTTCGCGATGCGCTGGCGCAATTGCCTGCGGATCACCGCCAGGCATTCCTGCTGAATCGTTTCGACGGCCTGTCGCATATGGAAATCGCTCAATTCATGGGGATTTCCGACAAGACAGTACAACGTTATATCGCTAAAGCCTTCGATCATTGCCTGAGCTGTCTTGAGTTTTAATGGTTAGGCGATTTATGGCGCTTGTGCCAAGTTTAAGAACCTGACAAAATCATTGTTTAGGGTATTTCCATGAAAGAGCATACCTGAATACGCATTGTTTTCTCACCACGAAGACACGAAGAAAAAACATAAACTTCGTGTTCTTCGTGTTCTTTGTGGTGAATCAAATAGTTTATATAAGGTCATTCTTCACCGGACATCGCCTTATTACAAAGAGTCAGCGAACCGCGAGATAAGGTTTTTAAACGGCTTCCGGCAAGTATAATGTTGGCTTATCGAATAATAATGACAATTTATGATAGAACAACCGCATTCCAGCACCGTCCGTCAGCAGGCCATTGACTGGTTGGTGCGCAAGCAGTCCGGGGCTTTTGCCGTTGCCGAGCGGCAGAGATTTGAGCAGTGGCTTGCCGCCGATCCTCAGCATCGCCGCATCTATGAGCAAGTAGAGCGCGCCTGGGGAGGATTGCCTTGTCCGCAAGCCGAATTGTCCGCCGCGCGTAAAAAACAAGCCGCTTGCGATTGTTGTACCGCCCTTTGATGTTGGCTAGCGCCGCTAGTCTGCTGTTTGCCGTCGGGCTCGGCATCAAGGAAGGTTGGCCTTTAGTCGACGGCAGCGTGTTTCAGACCGCAAAAGGCGAGTTGCGGCAAATAACTCTGGCCGACGGTTCGCTGATTGAACTCAACTCGGATACCGAGCTTGCCGTTCATTACAGTTGGCTAGGCCGGTCGCTGGAGCTGGTGCGCGGCGAAGCCTTGTTCAGCGTGGCTCCCGGCAAGTGGCGCCCTTTTGAAGTTTCGGCCGGAGGCGGCAAGCTTCGCGACATCGGCACCCGTTTCGATGTTGCGATCGGCCCTTCGGCAAACCGGATTTCGGTATTGGAAGGCGCGATTGATCTTAGTTTACCGGCGACAGGCGAGCAACGCCAAACCGGGGCCGGGCAGATGATGACCTACAATGCCGCGACCGTCCTTTCCGAACCCGCAGCCGCCGATGTCAAAACCTTTGCCGTTTGGCGAAACCGCAAGCTGATTTTTCGCAATACGCAATTGTCTGAAGTGGCCAGGGAGCTGGAGCGTTATCATCCGGTGCATGTCCGTCTTGTCGACCCGTCCCTGAACAATTTGACGCTTGGCGGGGTTTTCGACAATAACGATCTTGAGCGTTTTCTTGCCACCTTGGAAGCGGTTTTACCGGTTGATATTAAGCGCGGCAAAAACGGCGATGTGTTGATCGATCGCCGTCGGTCATGATCCTGCAAGCGCTTGGCTGGTCGCGTGGCGATTTAAAACGCATTTTGTATCCAGTCGATGTTGCCGTTGCCGGAAATGGCAACCACGTCAAAGCGGATAGGACAGTCTGTTTTGTGGGATGACAGGTAAATATGCGTTGCCGCTATGATACGGGATTGTTTGGCGCGGGTGACGCTCTCAACGGCGCTGCCGTATTTATCGGTTTTACGAAACCGGACTTCGATGATAACCAGCGTCAGCTTGTCGGTCATTATTAAATCGAGTTCGCCTTGTTTGCAGCGGAAATTCCGGCACACCGGCTTGAGTCCTTTGTCGATCAGGAAATCGTGGGCTTGTTCCTCGGCGCTTTCGCCGCGAAGTAAATGCGCCGCTTTGGTCTTGAGCTTAGTAAACAGCATGGTTGATCGGAGTTTTTGGCTCGGGTATCGCTCCGGTATTTTCGGTGCTAAAGCCGCTTATTTCAGGTTGTCCGTCCATGAACTTGGCGCAGATCAGTTGGCGCTTGATGCGTTGGTCGGCGGTCAGCGATAGATTTCCGGTTGCGCCGGGATAGGCATCGGTTTCCAGGTTATCCAATCGTGTAGCCAGGTTATAGGCATCGATACCCATTGCAATCAGGCGTAAATAAGCGCTGGGAAATTGCTTCCAGGTTTCTTTTAGTGCGTCCATGTTGAGTTCTCCCTGATAGGCTTTGTTGAATAACCAAGGGGTATCGCAAAAAGTTATTTTATTGAGGTCGGTATCCAGCGATGCGTTGACTTGTCCGGCGTAAACGGTAGGCATTGCATAAACGGGAAGGTCGCCCGCTTGATAAAATTGGAGTTGGGGATTGATGGAGCGCGCTTCTGCGCTATAGGCGCTTAACAATATGGCATCGGCATCCTGCCGTCTTCTCGGCGTGTATTTTACGCCGGGTATCAACGCAAGGATTTTATTGTAACGTTGTTCGCTTTCATCCAGGTTGAGCAGCTTTTGAATAGGCGCAGAAAAGTCGGTTTCCTTGGGGTTATAGGTTTGTGTTTCCAGGACGGTGCCGCCCCGATCTTGCCAGTCTTCTGTCAGATAGTTGGCGATACGTTTGCCCGGCGCGTTTTCAGGAACAAGCATCAGCGCTCTTTGATGGCCGTCCTCCCACGCTTTATGGGTGATTTGATCGGTATCATCCAGCGGGCTGAGGCTGAACTGGTAGAGCCGGTTTTTTTGCAGGCCCGGAATATGATTTAATGCCAGCACGGGGACGTTAAAGGTAACGGTATCGGCCAGGCTTTGGATCTGTTCTTTCGCCAGCGGGCCGATGATCAGTTGGGCGCCTTCTGCGACAGCTTGGGTATATAAGGTTTGCGGGGACGATTGTTCGCTGTCGTAAAAGCGAAGGGTAGGTTTGGTCGCGTTATCCGCATGGTTGTAGGCTGCCATAAACCCAGCACGGATGGCTTTACCGGCTTGGGCAAAAGTCCCCGATCCGGGCAACAAGAGCGCGATTGCTTTGGCTTGTGGCGCATTTTTCGGTGTGTCCTGAGGGCGATCCAGGAAGCTTAAGTCGGCAGGGTGTGTCGGAAAGGTTGTACGCCATTGGCTTATTTGAGTATCAAAATCAGGCTGGTTTATATTTTTTAAAATGATGGTCAAAGACATCCAGCCGGCTAAGGCGTCTGTTTGGTTGGTCTGTAAGGCGGTGTCAGGCAGCAGGCGCAATGTTTCAAGAATGGATGCCTGATTTTTTTCAAGTTCAGCGGGAGACGTTATTAGCCGGTGCAGCTCAATTCTGGATTTGGCGCTGTCCAGCAGGTTTCCGGTTAATGAGTAGGCAAAGGCCTGCGATTGAAAGTATTTAACCTGATTGTCCCGGTTCAGTTGTTGCGGTTGAATCTGCGCCAAGCTTTCAATGGCCTGTTCAGCCTCGCCAAAGCTGAGCTGGATCTGGGCATAAAGAAGACGCAGCTGAGCATGTTGTTCGGGCGACAGCTCGGCAGGGTTAATGGCGTCGGCACCCTGTTTTGCGGAATTGCCGTCCCCGGCCTGGATTAAGGATTCGACGGACTGTAAGCGCTGCTGATTTTGTTCCAGAGACGATGGCGTTGAGGGATGCTGGTATAATTCAACCATTTGACCCGGCTGGTCGTTCCTTATTAAGGGTTGTGTTACCAATACTTCGTGCTCAGGCAGTCGCTCCTGCATTGCCATATTTTCTGCATCTGTGGGATTTGTGGCAGCGCAACCGGAAAAAACAAGAGGCCGGGAAGCAGGGCGCACAATAATGGCGGCTTATATTTTGGTCGCATCTTTTTAGAGATTTTCAAGTGAGTGTATCGAATGTCAAGTGAATGCGGCAAATTATACGTTGTTGCTACTCCGATAGGTAATTTAGCGGATATTAGTTTCAGGGCGGTTGAAATATTAAAACAGGTTGATTTGATTGCTGCGGAAGACACTCGGCATGTAAAAATGTTGCTACAGCATTATGGCATCAGCAATAAACTGATTTCGTTGCATCAACATAATGAAGATAAGGCCTCCGCCGGATTGCTGGAAAAGCTGCGCGAGGGTTTGTCTATTGCGCTGGTTTCCGATGCGGGAACGCCGCTGTTAAGCGATCCGGGTATGCCGCTGGTGAAAATGGTCAAGGATGCGGGTGTCGATGTTGTGCCTGTGCCGGGCGCCTGCGCGTTGATCGCTGCATTGTCCGCTGCGGGATTGCCGGTTACTCAGTTTGTATTTGAAGGCTTTTCGCCGAGAACCTCGTCGGCGCGAAAAGCGTTTTTTAGTGAACGGTTACTGTGTCCGATAACCTGGGTATTTTATGAGTCCAGTCATCGAATTCTGGCTTCATTAAAGGATATGGCGGAGATACTGCCGTTGGATCGGCAGATTGTTATTGCCAGGGAATTGACCAAGCTGCACGAAACTATCGTGAAAACCAGTTTGGGCGAAGCGCTTAAGTTGGTTGAAGATGATGCCAATATGAGGAAAGGTGAGTTTGTGGTTATTGTCGATGGCGCTGCCATCGATAAAAAAGAGCAAATCATTACGCCTGAACAGGAGAAAATATTGAGGGTGTTGCTGGGCGAGTGCTCGATTAAGACCGCAGTTGCACTAGCCGTGGAGATTACCGGCGTCAGGAAGAAATTGTTGTATCAGGCCGCATTGGATATGGAGAAGGCGAAAGAGGCTTAGTAGTTCCGTTAATGCTGATTGGGGCGTATTTCTGGTCTGTTTTTTGCTTATTAATATAGCCATCGCATATCGCATTAATGTGAATGTGTGATACACTAGGCGCTGAAAGAGTCGGCTGAGCAGTCGCTGTTTTATCGCAAGATAAGATGGAGGAAAGTCCGGGCTCCATTGGGCAGGGTGCCAGGTAACGCCTGGGAGGCGTGAGCCTACGGAAAGTGCCGCAGAAAATATACCGCCTGTCACTTGTGACCGGTAAGGGTGAAAAGGTGCGGTAAGAGCGCACCGCGCAACTGGTAACAGAAGTGGCATGGTAAACCCCACCCGGAGCAAGATCAAATAGAGGGACAGACGCGTGGCCCGCGCGGTTCCTGGGTAGATTGCTTGAGCTGCAGGGTGACTTGCAGCCTAGATGAATGACTGTTCTCGACAGAACCCGGCTTATAGGCCGACTCTTTCTTCCTTTTTCCGAGCATTTCTGCTCGGGATTCATAGCGCTGCTAAAGGCGCAAAAACTGCCCGATAATTATTGCGGCAGTATCTTTGATTCAGTCCTCATTTTTTATCAAAAAAGCTGGAAATTTTCGATAGCTTTACACTTAAAGTACTTTCTCACCAAGATTACACATTTTGTTGATAAAGAATGGGAATTATTTTTCCATTCTTTGTGTGGTTATAGTCCATTCTGATGGTGATGTAAGTCATTGTCGAAAAAGAAAGAATTCAACATGAAATCGTCCTTGACTAGGGGTTATTTGAAATCTATAGTGGACACAAGTGGAGAAAAATGGGAAAAAATGGTTTTTTTGGGTATCCGGGGTAAATCTTGTTTCGAGGCATTAGTTCAATCAACTTAGATGGCAAGGGGCGTCTTGCTATTCCTACCCGTTACCGGGAGGAGTTGCAGGATTGTTGCGAGTGTCAGATGGTTGTTACGGTCGCTGTAAATGAACGATGTGTTGGAGAGAATGGTTGCTTGTGGCTTTATCCGATGCCTGAGTGGGAAAAGCTTGAGCAAACGATCAGTAAATTGCCTACCTTAAATAAAATGGCCGGTAAGTTAAGACGGTTTGTTATCGGTAATGCATCTGAATGTGAAATGGATGGTCAGGGGCGTCTGCTGCTGCCGGAAAAGTTGAGAACATTTGCAAATGTGGACAAGAAAATTGTCCTGGTTGGTCAGCTCAATAAATTTGAACTCTGGAATGAAGAAGCCTGGGGTGCAAAGGAAAGTGAATGGCTGGATGGTGACGATAATGAAGGGTTGGAAGATTTAGGCTCATTATCATTTTAATGCGGGAGATTTGTTAGTGGAACATTTGCCCGTTATGTTTGCAGAAGCTTTGCAGCAGTTGGCTATTAAAGAAGACGGCGTTTATCTGGATTGTACTTTTGGTCGGGGCGGCCATAGTCAGGGGATTTTAAATCTACTGGGTCCATCCGGGCGATTGCTGGCTTTTGATCGGGACTTGGATGCGATTAACTCCGATTATGCGCAGGCCATGCTCGAAGATAAGCGGTTTAAGTTGAAACATACACCTTTTTCTGAGCTGGAAAATATAGTTGTAAGTGAAGGTTTAGCTGGAAAAGTTGACGGTATATTGATGGACCTGGGTGTGTCGTCGCCTCAATTGGATAATCCGGAAAGAGGCTTTAGCTTTTTGCGCGACGGACCCTTGGATATGCGGATGGATGGCAATTCAGGTGTTACGGCGGAACAGTGGCTGGCCGGCGTTGATGAAAAAGAGTTGGTTAAGGTTTTATTTGAATACGGCGAGGAGCGGTTCGCACGGCGCATTGCTCGCGCGATTGTTGAAAAAAGAGCCGTATCGCCAATTACAACAACCAGAGAATTGGCAAAGTTAATTGAAGACGTAGTGCCGGGCAAAGAGAAACACAAGCATCCGGCAACCCGCAGTTTTCAGGCAATCCGTATCGAAATCAATAGCGAGTTGGATGAGTTAAAGGCTGTTTTGCAACAGTCCGCCCGGATTTTGAAACCAGGTGGGCGATTGGTAGTTATCTCTTTCCATTCATTGGAAGACCGAATCGTTAAACGCTTTATCAGGGCTGAGTCCGGAGCCAAATATAACCCCGGCAAATTACCCATTAAAGAAATCGATATAGCTAAGGGTATCTTGAAGATAACAGGTAAAGCCTTAAAAGCAGGCGCGCAAGAAATTGCTCAGAATCCAAGGGCACGAAGCGCAGTCATGCGCGTAGCCGAGAGAGTCTAAGTGGCAACAAGTCGCTATTTAGGGATGGCTGGGTTGATATTGGTGTTGTTGGTATCCGCTCTGGTCGTAATTTACAGCAAATATCAGTCGCGATTAATTTTTATTGAGATCCAAAAGCAAGAAAGAGCGCTGGATCAGTATGAAGTGGAATGGGGGCAGCTGCAATTGGAGCTGACAACCTTGGCAGAACAGAATCGGGTAGAGCAAGTGGCGCGGGAACAATTGAAACTGGTTATGCCATTGCGGGAAAAAATCATTTATATAAAACCGTAAATGATACATTTTCAAGGCAGAAACAGGGCAAACAAGCCGGTCGGTCGCATCGGTTCCCGACCGATTGCGACACTTCCGCCATCCCTGGCGGTCGGCAATTTTTCAGGGCGGTCGCATCGGTTCTCTACCGATGGCGATACTTCCACCATCCATGGCGGTCGCAGGAAAATAGTAGTCGTTTTTATAATGGCTTGTATGGCGGTGCTGGTTGGTCGGGCTGTCGATTTGCAGGTGTTGAATAAACAGTTTCTTAAAGATCAGGGAGATATGCGTCATGTCAGCGATGTGCCGGTTTCGGCATACAGGGGCATGATAAAGGATAGAAATGGAGCGCCGTTGGCAATCAGTACGCCCGTCGAGTCCATTTGGATGAATCCGCAAGAGGTGGAATCGACAAAAGAAAACGAAATCAGGCAAATGGAAAAGTTGTTGAATTTGCCGAAGGGAAAAGTCAATGAACTGGTTAAGGGCGATGCGCACAGGCAGTTTGCGTATATTGCCCGCCAGATCAGTCCGGTGGTTGCCGACCAAGTCAAGGCATTGAAGCTTGCGGGCATTTATTTCGAGCGCGAATTCAAGCGTTTTTATCCGGCAGGAGAGGTTTCCGCGCACTTAGTCGGTTTTACCGATATTGATGATATTGGTCAGGCGGGACTTGAATCGGGATATGAAAAATCATTAAAGGGAATTCCAGGCAGCAAGCGGGTTATCAGGGATGGACAGCGTCGAATTATTGAAGATGTAGAAAATATAAAGGAGCCGGTTGCAGGCCGGAGTCTGGAGCTAAGCATTGATCAACGCATCCAGTACTTGGCGTATCGGGAATTGCAGCTGGCCGTTAACCTTAACAAGGCAAAATCAGCCGCGCTGGTGGTATTGGATGCAAAGAGCGGGGAAATTCTGGCGGCAGTGAATCAGCCGTCATTTAACCCGAATAGCAGGAAGAGCTTAAAGGAAAGCCTGTACAGGAACAGATCGTTAACCGATGTATTCGAACCTGGATCGACGGTCAAACCATTCGTTGTCGCGGCTGCGCTGGACGGGGGATATGTCAAGCCAAATGAGGTTTTTGAAACCCACGGTTTTTATCAGGTTGGGAATCATCTGGTTAAGGATGTGCATAATTACGGAACGCTGGATTTGACAGGCGTGCTGAAAAAATCCAGCAATGTTGCGGTCAGTCAAATGGCATTGCGAATGCCGCCGGAATATTTTTGGGGAATTTACAATAAGCTCGGTTTTGGCGTTGCCGCCGGTTCCGGCTTTCCCGGAGAAGCCAGCGGAAGCTTGCTTGATTACCAAAGCTGGCACGAATTTGATAGGGCGACTTTGTCATTCGGCTATGGAGTAAGCACCTCTGCGCTCCAGTTGGCAAGAGCCTATACGGCATTGGCAGACGACGGCATCTTACACTCGGTTAGCCTGTTAAGGCGGGATGAAGATGTTGATCAACAGCGGGTGTTTTCAGCCAAAACGGCCAAGAGAGTCAGAGCCATGCTGGAAACGGTGCTTATGAAAGACGGTACCGCTTACGAGGGCAGAGTCGATGGCTACAGCGCAGCCGGTAAAACCGGGACGGTAAAAAAAGCCGGTGCGGGCGGGTATGTCGAGAAAAGTTATTTTTCTGTTTTTGCGGGCATGGCACCTGCCAAGAATCCGCGATTGATTATCGTGGTCATGGTTGATGAACCTTCTGCAGGCCAATACTACGGGGGGATAGTCTCAGCCCCGGTATTTTCCAAAGTGATGGCGGGGGCTTTGAGAGTGTTGGAGGTTGCTCCTGATCAGCAGGACAATATGCCCATCTTGTTGACACGAAAAGGCCAATAATATGACTACAGGGCTGAATGATCAGCGTAGCGGTGTGCTGCGGCTGAAAGACTTATTAATCGGACTGACCACATTTTCAGATCAGGACGACATACCGGTCGCCGGCTTGGTTTTGGATAGTCGTGAGTTGGTTTGCGGCGATGTCTTTGTTGCGCTGGCCGGTGCCAAACAGCATGGCTTGGCCCATGTTGAACAGGCTATTAATAATGGCGCCTGTGCAGTCATTTTTGATCCTGCCGGGAATGGTCGGCAGCTGGCGGAGGCTTTTCGGTGCGACAGCTCTACGCTGGTACCGATGATTGCCGTGGAAAATCTGGGTTTAAAACTGGGCGAACTGGCCGCACGTTTTTACGGCGATCCATCGCAGTTTATGACCGTTATCGGCATTACCGGCACTAACGGCAAAACGTCTTGCAGTCAGTTTTTAAGCCAAATGCTGGATGACTGCGGGATTATAGGCACGCTCGGCTGGGGCGAGTGGGGCAAGCTTAACAAGACGCTGAATACCACGCCCGACGCCTTGGCAATTCAGAAAATACTGGCTGAATTATTAAAGGATAAAAAGCGCACCGTGGCGATGGAAGTTTCATCGCATGGTTTGGAGCAAGGCCGGGTCAACGGCGTGACATTTAAAGGCGCAGTATTTACCAATATCAGCCGCGATCATCTGGATTATCACGGCACGATGGACGCTTATGTACAGGCCAAGTTGGCGTTGTTAAATACAGCCGGGCTTGGCTTTCGCGGCGGTGAATTTGGATGACGATTACAGCGAGCGGATTATCGCCGCCGTACCCGAATCGGTGCAGCTATGGCAATTTAGCGCTAAGGGAAAAACAGCGGATTCAGGCGAGTGTGTTAGTGCGGAAAATATACGGCACAAAACGGACGGAATCGAATTTGATGTGCGTTTTCGGGATGAACTTCAGCGGGTGCAAGTGCCTCTGTTCGGCGATTTTAATGTAGAGAATGTCCTGGCCGTTTTGACCGTCATGCTGGCCATGGATATTTCGTTGGATGATGCCGTTAAAAAACTTGCCGGTATAAAGCCGGTTGATGGCCGCATGGAGCGTTTTGGCGCAGGGACCGATCCAATGATTTTTGTGGATTACGCCCATACCCCCGATGCCTTGGACAAGGTTTTATCCAGCTTGCGCAAGCATTGCAAACAGGCTTTATGGGTGGTTTTCGGTTGTGGCGGAAACAGGGATACGGGTAAACGTCCGCAAATGGGAAAAATTGCCGAACAATGGGCGGATCATGTGGTGATTACCGATGACAACCCGCGTTACGAAAACGGACTGGATATAGTTAATGATATTTTGGCCGGTTGCAGCTCGACTGCCAAGGATGGCGGAAGTGTCGCAACCGGTATGGAACCGGTGCGACCAGCGAAGGTTGAAGTTATTCAAAACAGAGAACAGGCGATACAAAAAGTGGTGGCAAGCGCGGCTAAAAACGATTGCATAGTGATTGCGGGTAAAGGCCATGAGCAATACCAGGAAAGCAATGGCGTGTGCGTACCTTTTAGCGACAGACAGGTTGTGATCGATGCATTGAGCAGGCGAAATAGATGAATATGATGCTGAGTGAGATTGCGGCATGTGTGCAGGGACAGTTGGTCGGAGAGGATGTTGCCATCTCATCGGTCAGTATCGATACAAGAGCGATAAAGCCGGGACAGCTTTATGTGGCGATTAAAGGCCATAATTTCGACGGCAATGAGTTTGTGGCCGAAGCTGAACAAGCAGGGGCTGTGGCGGCCATCGTACATCAAGGCATTACTGCAACGATACCGCACATCGTTGTTGACGATACGCGGTTGGCCTTGGCTGAATTGGCAGGCGTTTGGCGGAAAAAAGCGGCAGTGTCTGTAGGTCGCATCGGTTCCATACCGATTGCGACACTTCCACCATCCCTGGCGGTCGTCGGGATTACCGGTAGCAACGGCAAAACCACCGTCAAGGAAATGGTGGCGGCAATATTGAGTGTGAATGCTGACACGCTGTTTACGCAAGGCAATCTGAATAACGATATTGGGGTGCCCCTAACCTTGTTGCGCTTGAACGAACAACACCGGTATGCAGTCATCGAGATGGGCGCAAACCATCCCGGCGAAATTGAGTACACCAGTCAATATGCGCAGGCTGATGTTGCCATCATTACCAATGTGGGAGCCGCGCATATAGAGGGTTTCGGCAGCGTTGACGGTGTCGCCAAAGCGAAAGGGGAAATAATCCAGACGCTTAAGCAGGACGGCGTGGCGGTGCTTAATCGCGATGATGCCTATTTCGACTACTGGAAATCGATAGCCGGAACAAGAAAGGTCATTTCGTTTGGGATAGATGAACGGGCCGACGTGACGGCGCATTCCGTTAAAACGGAAATTATAAATCATGCATTCGCCACTACCTTTGAATTGGTGACTGCAAAGGGCGGGTTGACGGTAAAACTAAAGCTCGCAGGACGGCATAATGTCGTGAACGCATTGGCGGCCGCTGCGGCATGCCTGGCGCTGGACACGGATCTGCAACAGATTAAACAGGGTCTGGAAAGCGTAAAACCGGTCACAGGACGATTGCAGCCGCTGGTAAGTCGCTTAGGCAATATCGTTATCGATGATACCTACAACGCCAATTCGGCCTCACTGAAAGCGGGACTGGATGTGCTGGCTAACTGTGACGGGAAACGCTGGCTGGTTTTAGGGGCTTTTGGCGAATTGGGGCCGGATAGCCCGAAAATACATGAACACATGGGTGAACTCATTAAATCAAGCGGTGTCGTGCGTCTTCTGGCTGTAGGTTCCGATGCCGGAAATACGGTAAAGGTTTTTGGCGAAGGAGCCACTTTTTTTGACACCCAAAATGATTTAATTGAAATGTTAAAGCAAGAACTCAAAGGTGATGAAGCGATTTTGATCAAGGGGTCAAGGGCTCAGCGCATGGAGAATGTAGTGGCCGCATTGGTTGAAAACTTCAGGAAATAAATAATGTTACTTTATTTTGCAGATTATTTGATGACCTTTGATGGGGGGTTCAGGGTATTTCATTACCTGACCTTTCGCGCCATTCTTGGTGCCTTAACCTCGCTGGTCATTTCTTTTATTATCGGGCCGGTAATGATCAGGAAGCTAAGCCGCAACAAGATCGGGCAAAGCATCCGCGAGTTGGGCCCTCAATCGCATTACGAGAAAGCCGGTACGCCTACCATGGGCGGAGCCTTGATATTGGTTGCAATTGCGATCAGTACGCTGTTGTGGGCTGATCTGGGCAATCGCTATATCTGGGTTATTTTGCTGGTGACTATGGGTTACGGCATTATCGGTTTTGTCGATGATTATAGAAAAGTCATCAAGGGCAACAGCGATGGTTTGTCGGCTAAAGCCAAGTATTCATGGCAATCGGTCATCGGTTTAATGGCGGCGGTTTTTCTGTACAAAACCGCAATACTGCCGGCGGAAACCCAATTGATTGTCCCGTTCTTTAAAGACGTCATGCTGAATATGGGCTGGATATATATCGTTCTGACTTATTTTGTCATTGTTGGAACCAGCAACGCAGTCAACTTGACCGATGGACTGGACGGACTGGCGATTATGCCGACCGTGATGGTTGCAGCCGGCTTGGGGATTTTTGCCTATTTATCAGGCCATGTGACTTTTTCGCAATATTTGGCAATACCCTATTTGCCTAATGCAGGGGAACTCATCGTATTTTGTGCGGCATTGGTCGGTGCCGGATTGGGTTTTTTGTGGTTTAACGCCTATCCCGCGATGGTATTCATGGGAGATGTCGGCGCGCTGGCGCTGGGCGCAGCTTTAGGCGTATTGGCGGTGCTGGTCAGGCAGGAAATCGTACTGATGATTATGGGCGGTGTATTTGTCATGGAAACGGTATCGGTGATTATTCAGGTGGCCTCTTTCAAAATGACCGGAAAGCGTGTTTTTCGTATGGCGCCGATACATCATCATTTTGAATTGAAAGGCTGGCCGGAACCTCGGGTTATCGTGCGATTCTGGATTATTACCGTCATTCTGGTGCTGATCGGTTTGGCTACCTTGAAGCTGAGATAAGCAATGAATAAAGCCAGCGCCTCTGTCCAGAATTCTGTAAGCAATGCAGCCATTACCGCATTGTTAAAAAAGAATTTTGCTTTGGATCCGGAAACGGCCAAGGTTTTGGTTGTGGGTCTTGGCAATACGGGAATTTCGGTTGCGCATTATTTGCAAGGCTTAAACTTTAACTTTGCGATTATCGATAGTCGCGGCAAGCCGCCGATGATGGATGAGTTTTTTCAGCAAATGCCCGATACGCCGGTGTTTACCGGCGGATTTGACGAGGCCGCGTTTAAAGTGGCGACGCATCTGGTGGTCAGTCCCGGCGTGTCGCTGAATGAACAGGCGATAATGAAAGCCATTGCCAACGGTTCGAAAATAGTCAGCGATATTGACCTGTTCGCCTGTTCTGTCGATGCCCCCATCGTCGCCATCAGCGGCTCCAATGGTAAAAGCACGGTGACCACCATGCTGGGTGAAATGGCAAAAGCGACGGGGATGAAAGTGGGCGTAGGCGGAAATCTGGGGACGCCGGCCTTGGATTTATTGGCGTTAAATGCCCAACTCTACGTGCTGGAACTGTCAAGCTTTCAACTGGAGCGAACTTCAGCCTTGAATGCCGTTGCAGCGACCGTACTCAATGTCAGTGCCGATCATCTGGACAGGCATGTTGATATGGCCGAATACGCACGGGAAAAACAAAGGGTTTTCAGGGGCGATGGCGTCATGGTCATCAATGCCGATGATCCTGTTGTCTATGCCATGCGGGACGACAGCAGAAAGGTATTTACCTTCTCGATTAACAAAAAAGCCGATTTCTATCTTGGCTACAAGGACGATACTGAATACCTGATGCACGATGAAGCGTGCCTGATGCCGCTGGCCGAATTGCCGCTTGAAGGCAGGCATAACGCGGCAAATGCCCTGGCGGCATTGGCCTTGGGCGTGGCTGTCGGATTGGATGAGCAGATTATGTGCGATGCCTTGCGCATATTTAAAGGGTTAAGCCACAGGATGCAGCGGGTTGCGGAAATACGCGGCGTTACCTGGGTTAATGATTCAAAAGCGACCAATATCGGCGCCTGCGTTGCGGCATTGCAGGGTTATGCGCGCAAGGTGATTTTGATTGCCGGTGGCGACGCGAAAGGCGCAGACATGAATGAATTGACGCCTGCAATCAAAGAAAAAGCAAAAAGCGTGGTGTTGATGGGTAAGGACGCGGGCCTGATAAAGCAGGCCCTGAATGGTTGCGTCCCTGTTTATTCGGCAGACAATATGGCGCAAGCGGTAGAGATTGCAGCGGGTCTTGCCGATGTCGGCGAAAGCGTCTTACTGTCTCCTGCATGCGCCAGTCTTGATCAATATAAAAATTATCAGGATAGGGGAGAGAAGTTTACCAAAGCAGTATTGGCGTTGGTTGACCGCTCCGGTGGTTTTCCGCCATCCGTGGCCGTCATATGAGCAGCCAGCTACTGCGGAGTTGGTCGCATCTGTTTCTTACCGATTGCGACACTCCCGCTATTCTTGGAGGTCGGTCACATTTGTTCCAGACAAATTGCGACACTCCCTCCTTCCTTGGAGGTCGGTCACATTTGTTCCAGACAAATTGTGACACTTCCTCCATCCATGGAGGTCGTAAATGAGATTATCGCGAGCACGGATCGGTCGATTTCATTTTGATCCGGTATTGCTGATTGTGACTACCAGTTTATTGTTGATCGGCTATGTGATGGTGGCATCCGCATCATTGCATCTGGGTATCAAAATGACCGGTAACGGTTTGTATTATCCTGTCAGGCAGTTGCTGCACATAGGTTTGGGACTGGTTTTCGGCGTGATCGTGGCGGCAGTTCCAATGCGGATCTGGGAAGAGAATGGCCCCCGGTTGTTTTTAGCGGGATTGCTGCTGCTGATTATTGTGCTGATCCCCGGTCTCGGCGTAAAGGTTAACGGCAGTGTGCGTTGGCTGTCGATAGGCGGAATGAGGATACAAGTATCCGAAGTGGTCAAGTTTTTTTCCGTCATCTATATGGCCGGGTATGTCACTCGATATCAGGAGTCGGTGCAGAACGCGGCTTTCGGGCTGGTTAAACCGCTGGGACTGTTTTCGGTGGCCAGCCTGTTGTTGTTGCTGGAGCCGGATTTCGGTTCAGCCGTCGTTATTATCATGATCGCCATGGGCATCATGTTTTTAGCCGGAGCCAGATTATCGCAATTCATAGTGCTGCTGTTGATCATTGGCGTACTGGCAATGTTGTTGGTTTATTTTTCGCCTTATCGTCTGGTTCGGGTCACCAGTTTTATGGATCCATGGGCTGATCCGTTGAAAACCGGATTTCAATTAGTCCAGGCGCTTATTTCGTTCGGGCGCGGGGAATGGTTGGGCGTGGGCTTGGGTAGCGGCGTGCAAAAATTGTTTTATTTACCCGAAGCTCATACAGACTTTTTGTTCTCAGTGATAGCGGAAGAATTGGGTTTGTTGGGCGTGGTTACTGTGATTGGTCTATTTTCGTTATTGGTATGGCGCACTTTTGCAATAGCAGTGGCCGCCGAACAGGCAGGCCTACGGTTTTCCGCATTTATTGCCTATGGATTGGGGATTTGGTTCGGCTTTCAGTCATTCGTCAACATGGGCGTCAATATGGGGATTTTGCCAACTAAGGGTCTGACATTGCCGTTGATGAGTTATGGCGGCGGCAGCATGATGATCATGTGCTGTGCGGTTGCATTGCTATTCCGGGTGCAAAGTGAAGTCGCAGAAATAAATGCCGGTACGCCAAAGAGAAATCGGCATGGCTAAGCGCATCGTAATTATGGCTGGAGGAACCGGCGGACATGTTTTTCCTGCGTTGGCGGTGGCTCAAACGTTGATCGAAAAAGGCTGGCAGGTCAGTTGGTTGGGTACGCAGAAGGGTTTGGAAGGCCGGGTGATTCCCGAACAGGGTATAGAGATCGACTGGTTGTCGGTTGCCGGTGTACGGGGCAAAGGCTGGTTGTCGAAAATAACAGCCGTATTGTTGTTGATAAAGGCCTGCATCCAGGCGGTGAAAATATTACGGAAGCGCAAACCCGATGTGGTATTGGGGATGGGCGGATTTGTAGCGGGGCCTGGCGGATTGATGGCAAAACTATTAGGCATACCGCTGATCATTCATGAGCAGAACCGGGTGCCAGGTACCACTAACCGGTTGCTGGCAGGTATGGCTAATCAGGTATTGGAAGCGTTTCCGGACAGTTTTAATAAAAAGCTGAATGCCAGATTTACCGGCAATCCGTTAAGAAAACAATTTGTAGAATGCGCTTCACGCAGAGAAACGCATCCGGGCATTAACATATTAGTTGTCGGCGGCAGTCAGGGCGCCCAGATATTGAATGAAGTTGTGCCTGACGCTCTGGCCGAATTAAACGGTGTAGAAGTAAGGCACCAAACCGGCACGGCCATGCAGGAGCAAGTCGAGAGCCGGTATAAAGAATTAGGCGTGAAGGCGGAAGTGAATGCCTTTATTGAAGATATGGTGTCGGCCTATCAATGGGCGGATCTGGTGATTTGCAGATCCGGCGCAATGACCGTCAGTGAAGTGGCGGCAGCAGGGATTCCGGCCATATTTATACCGTTGCCGAATGCGATTGATGACCATCAAACGGCCAATGCCCGGTATTTAGCCGATGTCGGTGCGGGGCTGATATTGAGGCAAAAAGATTTGAATGCAGCAACGCTGGTAGAACATATAACAAAGGTACTTAAGCAATTGGATGTCATGAGTAAAACTGCAAAAGAATACGCACGTTTGGATGCGACGGAAGTTGTTGCCGGTGTCTGCATGACCGAGGCGGGGCTATGAACCTTCCTAACAGTCAGATGCCGACCAAAGCATTAGGCAGCATCGACCGGATACATTTTGTCGGCATAGGCGGAACCGGTATGAGCGGCATTGCCGAGGTGTTATCGAACCTCGGTTATCAAGTCTCGGGTTCGGATATCAAAGAAAGCGCGGTGACAGAAAGGTTGGCCGATTTGGGCGTGACCATCAACATCGGGCATAAACGGGAAAATATAGCCAAGGTCGATGTCGTGGTGGCTTCCAGTGCGATCGACCGCAGCAATGAAGAAATTGACGAAGCTTATATTCAAAGAATACCGGTAATCCCGCGCGCGGAAATGCTGGCTGAGTTGATGCGTTTCAGGTTCGGCATAGCTGTTGCCGGAACCCATGGCAAAACCACAACCACCAGTTTGACCGCAAGTATTCTGGCCGAAGGCGGGCTTGATCCGACCTTTGTGATCGGCGGACGCTTAAACAGCGCAGGCAGCAATGCCAAATTAGGTTTAGGCCATTACTTGGTCGCCGAAGCCGATGAAAGCGACGCTTCATTTTTATATTTGCAGCCGATGATGGCGATAGTCACCAATATTGATCAGGATCATATGGCGACCTATGAAGGCAGTTATCAGCGCTTAAAAGACACGTTTAAAGAGTTTTTACATCATCTTCCTTTTTACGGGTTGGCGGTGATGTGTCTGGATGACGAAGGCGTCAGGGCGGTCCTGCCGGAAATATCCAAGCCGGTAACGACTTACGGCGTCCATGAAGATGCCGATGTACGTGCGGTCAATATTAAACAAGAAGGCATGCATACTTCTTTTGATGTGATACGAAGAGGCGACTATCCGCCGTTGCAGGTTACGCTGAATATGCCGGGCTGGCATAACATGCTCAATGCGCTGGCGGCTATTAGTGTCGCAACCAAACTGGCGGTGGACGATGTCGCCATTATCAAGAGTTTGGGGGCATTTAAAGGCATAGGCAGGCGTTTTCAACTTAACGGTGACTTGCCGATGGGTGAGGGCAAACTGACACTGGTTGACGACTATGGACATCATCCGCGCGAGATTGCTGCGACGCTTGAAGCCTTGCGTCAGGCTTGGCCGGATCGGCGCTCAGTCGTTGTGTTCCAGCCGCACCGGTATACCCGGACCAGGGACTTATTCGAAGATTTCGTGCAAGTGCTGTCCACCGTTGATGTGTTGATCCTGATGGACGTTTATGCCGCAGGTGAAACGGCGATTCCAGGCGCGGACGGCAGAGCATTAAGCAGGGCAATCCGTGTACGCGGACAAGTTGATCCGGTCTTTGTCGAAAACTGGGAAGAATTGCCGCAAATATTGGCGGGTATCGTCTTAGCCGAGGATGTGATCTTGACCATGGGCGCAGGCAATGTCGGGCAGATTGCCGCACAGTTGCCGCAGTTGTTGGCAGCTACTCTCGATTTGGCATGTTAAATAAGTAAAAGTAACTTACTTTTAAATTAATAAGACATTGTTTTGTAATGATTTTTATTAAGATGTCAGCATGACCTAGGTGGTTTTGCGTATGTATTTCTGCAGGTTAATGCCGTACATTAATATCGCTAAATCTTAGAATGGGGGAGTGTTGTCATACATTATTGGCAATCCCCTTAAAAATAGACAGATCGTACTAATATTTTGTTGATATTTACCCATTAAATCGATTACTTAATAAATTATGCAAGTGCTAATAAGTTATTGTTTTGAAATGATGTTTTATGAAATATCAACTGCGCCTTGTAGAGACGTTGTAGAGCAGGGTCTCTACAAGAAATGACCATTGAAATGACGACTTCATCGACGCAGGAGCAATTACCGAAAGGCCGTTTGCTAAAGCGTGAAAAACTGGCGAAATATACCAGTTGGCGAGTTGGCGGCCCGGCCGATCAACTGTACATTCCGGAAGACCGGCAGGACTTGATCGAATTTATAAAGACGCTGCCTGAATCCGAGCCGGTGTTTTGGATGGGGCTGGGCAGTAATTTATTAGTCAGGGATGGCGGTATACGCGGTACGGTGATTAATACCAAGGGACGATTAAAAGAGATGAGCTTGACCGGTGACGGCTCGGTTTATGTTGAAGCGGGGGTTCCCTGCGCACATGTGGCGCGCTTTTGTGGAGAGCGTGGCTTAACCGGAGCAGAGTTTTTGGCGGGCATACCCGGAACCATGGGCGGAGCCTTAAAAATGAATGCCGGAGCTTTTGGCGGGGAAACCTGGGCTATCGTTAAAAGCGTGGAAATGCTGGATGCGTCGGGTAACGTAACCCATAGAAAGCCTGATGATTTTAAGGTGAGTTATCGGTCTGTAAAGGGCTTTGAAAACGAGTGGTTCCTGGCTTGCCTGTTGACTTTACAGCAAGGCGATACCGCAGTGAGCCAGCAGAAAATAAAAGGTCTATTGGAAAAACGGGGGGCGACGCAGCCGACCAATCAGCCCAGTTGCGGGTCGGTATTTAAAAACCCGGAAGGCGATTATGCGGCAAGGTTGATAGAGCAGACCGGTTTAAAAGGCTACGCGATAGGCGGTGCTTGTGTGTCGGAAAAACATGCGAATTTTATTGTCAATACCGGCAATGCAACGGCAGCGGATATCGAAGCCCTCATTCATTATGTACAGGATAAAGTGGAACAGCAGCAGGGGATAGTCTTGCAGACTGAAGTTTGTATGGTAGGTGAAGCAATATGAAAGCAGTGGAGTTAAACAAGCCTGAGCAATTCGGCCGTGTCGCGGTAATGATGGGCGGTTCGGCGGCGGAAAGGGAGGTCTCGTTAAGAAGCGGGGCGGCCGTTTACGAAGCTTTGAAACGTAAAGGCGTGGATGCGATTGCCATTGATGTAACGGGCAGCCCGATTGAAGCGTTGGCAGGACAGAAGTTTGACCGGGTATTCAACATTATCCACGGCCGCGGCGGTGAGGATGGCGTGCTGCAAGGGGTGCTGGAAGTATTGGATATTCCTTATACCGGTAGCGGCGTGATGGCATCGGCATTGACTATGGATAAGCTTCGAACCAAGTTGTGCTGGCAGGGTTACGGCCTGGTTACGCCTAAATGGTGTTTATTGAAAGACGAATCTGATCTTGACGATTGCATTGAAAAGCTGGGTTTCCCGGTTATCGTCAAACCGGCTCAGGAAGGTTCCAGCATCGGCATGAGCAAGGCAAGCAATCGGGATGAGTTGTTGACGGCCCTGAGCGTTGCGGCGAAATACCGTTGCGATGTCTATGCAGAGGCCTGGGTTAGCGGTAAGGAATATACCGTTGCGGTGTTGGATGGCGAGGCATTGCCGGTTATTCGCCTGGAAACGCCCAATACATTTTATGATTACGAAGCAAAATATCAGGCAACGACGACGCAATATCATTGTCCTTGCGGCCTGAGTCAGGACCAGGAACTGTTTATAAGGGATTTGGCGGTAACGGCCTGCAAGGTAGTTGGCGTTAAAGGTTGGGGAAGAGTGGACGTATTTATCGACGACTTGGGGCAATACCAGTTGATTGAAGTTAATACCGTCCCCGGCATGACCGACCACAGCTTGGTGCCGATGGCGGCCAGACAGGCGGGTATGGATTTTGAAGAATTGGTTTGGCGTATTTTGGAAACCAGTTGCGGGTAATGGGTCATGCATAGCTATTCCCGTCATGCACTTTTACGGGCAAGTGCAAGCCGGCTCCAGGCAAGTTTGTGATGGGCGCGGTAAAAATCATGATGACCGTATTGCTGTTGGCGGGTTTGGTCTGGATGACGGGTTACGGCGTTAAGCGCATCCCGATTAAATATGTGCGTACCGAAGGAGTTTTTCAATATCTCAGTAAGGACGAGATAAAGACGGCTTTGCAGCCTTTGGTGATGACCGGTTTTTTCGATGCCGATATGCAGGCTATTCATCAAGCTGTTTCGCAATTGACCTGGGTCGATACCGTTACGGTTAAACGAGTCTGGCCTGATGCGATAGACATAAAGATACGCGAAAAGAAGCCTTATGTGCGGTGGGGTCAACAAAGCCTGGTCAGCGCGCGGGGCGAGATAATTACACCGAAGAATATAGACCAATTTAAAAACTTGCCCATATTGCAAGGGCCTGAGCTGCAACAGGTGAAGACGCTGGAAATAATGAAGGGCGTTAACACGGCATTAGCGGATCAGTCCATGAAAATGGCGGAGTTTACGATTAACGATCGATGGGCATGGAAGATCAAATTAACAACGGGCTTGGAAATACTGTTGGGACGAAATGAACAGTTAAAGAAATTACAACGGTTTTTGAAAACGCTGGAAGTATTAGGACAAGAACAGGTTGAAAAAATAGCAATAGTCGATTTGAGGTATCCCAACGGATATGCGGTTTCATGGAAACCTGGAACTGAAGAAATTGACTGGAAGAAAATTGCCAATCCGCAACATGAAATAGATGGTTAATCTTATAAGAGTGACACAGAGTAAACAAAATGGCGAAAAAAACAGAGCGTAATTTAATAGTCGGGCTGGACATCGGTACGTCAAAGGTCGCGGCTATTGTTGGTGAACTTACCAGTGATGGCAATATAGAAATAATAGGCATTGGATCAACACCATCGCGCGGTCTGAAAAAAGGGGTTGTGGTAAATCTGGAATCGACGGTGCAATCGATACAGCGCGCTATTGAAGAAGCTGAATTAATGGCCGGATGCCAGATCAGGTCGGTTTATGCGGGCATTGCGGGCAGTCATATCAGAAGCCTTAATTCTCACGGCATCGTGGCCATTAAGGACAAGGAAGTGACTCAGTATGATATAGACAGGGTGATTGATTCCGCTCGCGCGGTGGCAATTCCTGCGGATCAGAAAATCCTGCATATTTTGCCACAGGAGTTTGTGATCGATCTTCAGGAAGGTATCAAGGAGCCTATCGGGATGTCGGGCATTCGTTTGGAGGCCAAGGTTCACATGGTCACCGGCAGTGTCAGCGCTTCGCAAAATATCGTCAAATGCATCCGGCGCTGCGGCCTGGAAGTCGATGACATTGTGTTGGAGCAATTGGCATCCTGCAATTCGGTGTTGACCGATGATGAAAAAGAATTGGGTGTTTGCCTGATCGATATTGGCGGCGGCACCACGGATATTGCGATTTTTGTAGAAGGCGCGATAAAACATACCGCGGTGATCCCCATAGCGGGCGATCAGGTGACCAATGATATTGCTGTCGCTCTACGTACGCCGACGCTTAATGCCGAGGATATTAAGCGAAAATATGCCTGTGCCTTAACGCAGCTGGCGAATGTGGATGAAATTATCGAGGTGCCCAGTATCGGCGATAGAGCGCCGCGCAAGATTTCAACGCAAAATCTGGCAGAGATTATTGAGCCTCGCTATGAAGAATTAATGCTGCTGGTTCAGTCGGAATTAAGGCGTAGCGGGTATGAAGAATTAATTGCCGCCGGGATAGTGTTAACGGGCGGCAGTTCAAAAGTAATGGGATTGATCGATTTGGCGGAAGAAATTTTCCATATGCCGGTGCGTATGGGTGGGCCGCAAAATGTGACAGGGTTAACCGAGGTGGTGAAAAATCCGATTCACTCTACAGGGGTCGGTTTATTAATGTACGGAAAAGAACACCAGGGTGTTGGCAGGGGTATTGATTCTGACGGTCCCAGCGTGTTCTCAAGAATGAAAAATTGGTTTCAGGGTAATTTCTAATAGTTTTGTAAATAATTAAGGGGCAGCGGCAATGGCAATGAAATATGAATTAATGGATATGAGCAATGAACATGCGGTCATCAAAGTTATTGGTGTCGGCGGCGGCGGTGGCAATGCGGTTAGCCACATGGTTGGCAGTCTTGTGGAGGGCGTTGAGTTTATCTGTGCAAATACCGATGCGCAGGCATTAAGAAAGTTAAACATCGATACGATTATCCAGTTAGGCGTTGAATTAACCAAGGGTCTGGGCGCAGGTACCAATCCGGAAGTTGGAAGAATGGCCGCCGACGAAAACAAAGAGCGTATCAGGGAAGTTTTACAGGGCGCCGATATGGTGTTCCTGACGGCAGGGATGGGCGGCGGTACCGGTACCGGTGCGATTCCTGTGATTGCCGAAATTGCCAGAAGCATGGGCATTTTGACGGTTGCCGTGGTGACCAAACCGTTTTCATTTGAAGGCAAAAAGAAATTGGCAACTGCGGAGCTGGGTATAGCCGAGCTTGAACGGTTTGTTGATTCATTGATCATCATCCCGAATCAAAAATTATTGCCGGTACTGGGCAACGATGTATCGTTGGTGAATGCATTTAAAGCGGCTAACGATGTGTTATTGGATGCTGTGCAGGGCATTACCGAGCTTATCGTTCATCCCGGTATGATTAACGTCGATTTTGCCGATGTCAGAACGGTCATGTCCGGCATGGGTGCTGCAATTATGGGTACAGGCTCGGCAAAAGGCGAATATCGGGCGCGTGAAGCGGCTGAGAAAGCTATTGCCTGTCCATTGTTGGAGGACATTAATTTACAAGGTGCGCGCGGCATTCTGGTTAATATTTCCGCCGCTGATATGGGCATTGCAGAGTTCGATGAGGTGGGTAATATTGTCCACGAATTTGCTTCTGAGGATGCGGTTATCAAAATCGGCATGTCGATTAATCCCGAGTTAGGCGATGAGATTAAAGTGACTGTTGTTGCAACAGGAATGGGCTTGCCGTCCCGAGTGGTTAAGCTTGCGCCGAAAGCGACAGCCGGATACGTTAATCAAAATGTGGCCGGTGAAGTCAGTTATGAAGGCCTGGATAAGCCCACGGTCATGCGTCAAAACAAAACTGAAGGCAGAGAAACCCGTTTTGGAGCTCAACCTAAAAAAGACATGGATTTAGATTATCTGGATATTCCGGCTTTTTTAAGGCGTCAAGCTGACTAACGAGTGCGGGTAACAATGGAATCAGTCTCCATTTTGGAGGCTGATTGTGATAAGATTTGCGCTTTTTGCCCTCTTTACTTAGCGTTATTGATTTTATGATTAAACAGCGAACTTTAAAAAACACAATCAGGGCAACAGGTGTAGGGCTACACACGGGCGATAAAGTTTATTTAACTTTACGCCCGGCTGAAGCGAATACGGGGATCCGGTTTCGCAGAGTCGATTTGGAAACTCCGGTGACCATTGAAGCAACGCCGGAAAATGTTGGCGAAACTATGCTCTCGACAACCCTGGTTGCGGGCGATGTGAAAATTTCAACCATAGAACATTTGCTTTCGGCTTTTGCCGGATTAGGTATAGACAATGCGATTATCGATGTCAGCGCCGCAGAGGTTCCGATTATGGATGGCAGTGCCGGGCCTTTTGTATTTTTGCTCCAGTCTGCCGGGGTCGAAGAACAGGACAGTCCGAAACAGTATATCCGCATAAAGCGTAGCGTAAGAGTTGAAGACGGTGATAAATGGGCTGCTTTTGAACCATTTGAAGGATTCAAGGTCACTTTTACGATTGATTTTGAACACCCGGCTTTTGAAGAGCATGTGAAAACCGCCACCATGGATTTTTCATCAACTACTTTTGTCAAGGAAGTGAGTCGAGCCAGAACTTTCGGCTTCATGAAAGACATTGAGATGCTGCGGCAAAATAACCTGGCTTTGGGTGGAAGCCTTGATAATGCCATCGTGGTCGATGATGATAAAGTCATCAATGAAGACGGTCTGCGCTATGCAGACGAATTTGTTAAGCATAAAATTCTTGATGCGATAGGCGACTTATACCTTCTGGGGCATAGCTTGATTGGCGAGTTTACCGGTTATAAATCGGGCCACGGCTTGAACAATAAATTACTCCGCGCTTTATTAAATGATAAAGATGCCTGGGAAATGGTTACCTTTGACGATGAAGAAAACGCCCCGATTTCTTTCATGCGTTCTGCAGAGTCACCCAGACCTGCTGCATAAGGCGGCTGCGAGCGCCAAGCGCCTGGCTGATTTATCAGGCCGGTGCTTGATGCTTCGACAGTTTTGCCAGCGTTGTACTTAATCTCAGCAACGCCAACTTCAATTGCTCATCCGAAACAGTCAGGCTGTGGTTATGGATGAACTCTATTTTTTCTGCCGAAGGAATGTTCGGTTTCCTGCTCGGAGACGCTGTCTGCAACGTCTCTACTCTAACTTTAATCTGCATAATCGAGACCGAATCCCGGGTTACCGGAGCGATAGCGGCGAGAATCGCGCTGTTATAAAAGCGCAGTTGCGACGCCCAGGCAGCCGTATCGGTGTAAACCAGCAGTTTCTTGCCATTAACAACACAGTGCAGTGCATGCTGGGCTATCGTCGCCGGCAACACCTCATGAATACGCTGTAGTACCTGTTTTTGCTGCTCAATCTGGCTGTAAAAGTGAGCGATAGTGCGGCTTGGGAATGATAATGCCGCTTTAAAAGAAGTCGGTTTTTTGGCCATGAGTATTTGTCCGTCAATCAGCGTCGAAAAGTCTTCACCGAGTTATTGGTTTATCCAGGATAGTGGGATATAGTTAGACTTTGTAAGGGAATAGCCGCTTTAATGTAATAATCCACTAGTATCATATCCACAAACATCCAGAAAGATAAGGCCAGGGAGATAAAGTGAGACAGTTTATTCAGGGTATCGCAGAAAACAGCCATTATCAGGCAACGCATTTGTTGCAGATTCTAAGACAGATCCAATCCCGTTATCATTATATACCGGAGGCAGCGATAGAACAGCTGTCCGGCTTGCTAAACATTCCCCGGACGCAAATCATCGGCGTCGTTGAATTCTACAGTTTTTTTCATCTGGTCCCCAGAGGGCAATATGAGCTATTGATCAGCGATTCAATAACGGATCATATGTTGGGCAAGAAAAGCTTGCTCGACTATCTGGCAAAGAAGTTGGATGTTGCCGTTGGCGAGGTCCGGGAAGATGGCGTGGTCAGCCTGGATAATACCTCATGTACCGGCATGTGCGATCAGGGTCCGGCCGGTTTGGTTAACGGCCTTGCATTGACCCGCTTGGACCAGTCCGGAATTGATAAAATCGCAGAGCTGATTAATCAACAAAAACCCTTGGACGAATGGCCTGAGGAGTTATTTCAGGTAGATGACAATATTTATAAATCCGGCTTACTGCTGAATCAACAGATTGAACAAGGCGCCGCGCTTAGATCGGCTTTTAAACGAGGCATCAAGGAAACGCTGAAAGAAATTGACTACTCGGGGTTGAGAGGCCGGGGCGGCGCCGGATTTAAAACGGCGATCAAGTGGCAATTCTGTTCGGAAGAGCAGCAGACTGAGCGCTACGTGGTATGCAATGCCGATGAGGGCGAGCCCGGTACGTTTAAGGACAGGGTGTTGCTAAACGCCTATGCGGATCAGGTTTTTGAAGGCATGACGGTGTGCGCCGCGATTATCGGAGCCAAACAGGGATTTTTGTATTTGCGCGGCGAGTATTTACATCTTTACGACAAGCTGCAAAGTATTTTGGAGCAACGTCGTCAGAACAGTTTACTAGGCAACAATATTCTGGACACAGGCTTGGATTTCGATATTGAAATCTGCTTGGGTGCGGGCGCTTATATTTGCGGTGAAGAATCGGCGTTGATCGAGTCGCTGGAAGGCAAAGCCGGTATTCCGCGCAATCGCCCGCCTTATCCCGTCACTCAGGGCTATTTGGGTAAACCGACCGTAGTCAATAACGTGGAAACGTTTCTGGCGGCGGCCGGCATTGCGGTCAATGGCAGCGACTGGTTTGCAAGCATCGGCACCGAAAAATCGAAAGGTACCAAGATACTCAGCATCAGCGGCGATTGTGCGCGTCCCGGCATTTATGAATATCCGTTCGGCACGACAATCCAAACCATCTTAAATGATTGCGGGGCGGACGATGTGCTCGGTGTGCAGGTCGGCGGACCATCGGGAACCTTTATTTCCAATCAGGAGTTCGACCGCAAGCTGGCTTTCGAAGATTTGGCCACCGGTGGGTCATTCATTATCTTCAACTCCAGTCGTAATATTCTCGACATGGTTCATAACTTCGCGCATTTTTTTGCGCATGAAAGCTGTGGATTTTGTACGCCTTGCCGGGTAGGTACTTCGTTGCTGCAAAAACAGATCGACAAGATAGTCGAAGGTCACGGTTCGGCGGGCGATGTGGTGGCGCTTGAAGAATTGTGCCAGCTGGTCAAAAATTATAGTCATTGCGGTCTCGGCCAAACGGCTGCGAATCCGATATTAACAACACTGGAGCGCTACCCTGATTTGTACCAAAGCCGATTAAAAGAAATCAGTTTTGAACCGGGATTCGATTTGGACGGCGCGCTGGAAACGGCGCGGCGCATGGCGAATCGGAATGATGCCGGCGCGCATTTGGCTCAGACGGAGAGCGAACATGAGTAAGACAATTACCATCGACGGAAAAGTCATCCCTTTTGAAGACGGTCAGACCATCATGGATGCCGCGATGGCGGCCGGAGTCTATATTCCGCACTTATGCCATCAGCCGGAATTTACCCCACACGGCAGCTGCAAGCTGTGTACGGTAAAAGTAAACGGGCGCAACTGTTCGGCTTGCACCTATCCGGCAATGGACGGTCAGGAGGTGCTGAATGAAACCCAGGAGCTGATCGACGACCGGAAAAGAATTACCCAGATGCTGTTTGTGGAAGGCAACCATTTGTGCCCAGGCTGCGAAAAAACCGGTAACTGCCAGCTGCAAGCTGTCGCCTATCATTTGAACATGCTCGACAACCACTTTCCGGCGTTTTACCCGGAGCGGGAAGTGGATGCCTCTCATCCCGAGGTGATGATCGACCATAACCGCTGCATTTTTTGCACGCTGTGCGTTCGCGCCAGCCACGAAAAAGACGGCAAGGACGTGTTTGCGATCAGCGGGCGAGGCATCCACAAGCATTTGATCGTAAATGCAGAAAGCGGCTTGTTGAAAGATACCGACATGGCAGCGACGGATCACGCGGCGCACATTTGTCCGACCGGCGCAATTTTGATTAAGCGTACCGGTTATCAGGTGCCGATTGGCGAGCGTATTTATGATCATAAAGAAATCGATCAAGTGAGTTTGGCCGCATCCGGTTCCCGACCGGTTGCGGCACTTCCGCCATCCATGGCAGTCGGCACGGAGAATATTAAAAATGGCGAATAAAATTAGAGTAGCAACAACATCGCTGGCAGGCTGCTTCGGTTGTCACATGTCGTTTTTAGATATAGACGAGCGGATGCTGCAACTGGTTGAAGTTGTCGAGTTCGACCGCTCGCCGATTACCGATATAGAACACTGCACGAACTGCGACATAGGCCTGATTGAAGGCGGCGTATGCAATTCCGAAAACGTGCATGTCTTACGGGAGTTTCGTAATAACTGCAAAATCCTGGTTGCGGTTGGGGCCTGTGCAATTAACGGCGGACTGCCCGCCATGCGTAATCATATTCCGCTCGAAGAATGTCTGAATGAGGCATATTTGGACGGTATTGGCGTGGAAAATCCGCAGATTCCCAGCGATATAGAATTACCGTTGCTGTTGAATCAGGTACACCCGATACATGAAATCGTCAAAATCGATTATTACCTGCCCGGCTGTCCGCCATCAGCGGACGTGTTCTGGAAATTCCTGACCGATTTGATTGAAGGGCGCGAACCATCCTTGCCTTATGAGTTGGTTCATTACGATTAAGTCCTGATAGATAGCAATGTAGTAGGTTGGGTTACGACTGCATGGATGCAGGAGGTAGGGCAATGCAGGAGCAATTGCGGAGCGGTAGCGTAACGCAACACATCGAAGCGGCAATTGTCGGGTTACGCTATCGCTGACCCGATTTACAAAATACGAGAAAAATCATGTACGAACATTTAGAAACAGCTGAAAACCGGGACAGTTTAAAACGTGTTGTCGTCGATCCTGTCTCGCGCGTTGAAGGGCACGGCAAAGTCACGTTATTGCTGGATGCGGATAACAAAGTCCAGCAAGCCAGATTGCATATCGTTGAGTTTCGAGGTTTTGAGCGGTTTATTCAAGGCAGGCCGTATTGGGAGTTGCCGGTTTTGGTGCAGCGTTTGTGCGGTATCTGCCCGGTCAGTCATCATTTAGCCGCCGCCAAAGCCATAGACCAACTGGTCGGCATCGATCCTGAAAACTTGCCCGTTTCAGCGGACAAGTTAAGGCGCTTGCTGCATTTCGGGCAAGTGCTGCAATCTCACGCCCTGCATTTCTTTCATTTATCCAGCCCGGATTTGCTGTTCGGCTTTGAAAGCGACATCAGCAAGCGTTCGATTGTTGCGGTATTGAGCGAATATCCCGAAATCGGCGTACAGGGCGTAAAACTGCGCAAATACGGACAGGAAGTCATCCGCATGGTGTCGGGCAAACGTATTCACGGCACCGGCGCGATTGCCGGGGGCATGAATAAATCGCTGACTAAAGCCGAACGCGACTACCTGCTCGAAGACATCGACCAGATGATAACCTGGGCGGAAGGTTCGGTCGCGTTGATAAAAAAAGTGCATTGCTCCAACCTGCCTTATTACGATGATTTTGCCACTATACGCACCAATTATTTGGGATTGACCAAACCGGACGGCGCGCTGGAGCTTTATCATGGCGGCATCCGCGCCAAGAATGAGCACGGCGAAACCATTATGGATCATATCGATTATTGCAAATATAACGATTATATCCATGAAGAAGTCCGCTCATGGACCTACATGAAATTTCCGTACCTGCTGTCACTGGGGCAGGAACAAGGCTGGTATCGGGTCGGGCCTTTGGCGCGGGTCAATAACTGCGACTATATCGACACGCCGTTGGCGGAAGCCGCCCGCGTCGAGTTTAAAGCGCACAGCGGCGAAGCGATGGTACACAGCACCTTGGCATTTCACTGGACGCGGCTGATTGAAGTCCTGCATTGCGCCGAAAGCATTAAACAGTTGCTCAATGACCCGGACATCATGGGCTCTGATCTGGTCGCGCAAGGCGAAAAGCGTTATGAAGGCGTGGGTGTGATTGAAGCGCCGCGCGGCACCTTGTTCCATCACTATCAAGTCGATGAAACGACATCGTCACCAAAGCCAACCTGATCGTCTCGACCACCAGCAACAACATGGCGATGAACGAATCGGTGCGGCAAGTGGCGGCGGAATATTTGTCAGGCCGCGAACTGACCGAACCGTTGTTGAACAACCTGGAAGTGGCGATACGCGCTTACGATCCCTGTTTGTCCTGCGCGACCCATGCTGTCGGTAAAATGCCGCTGCAACTTGAGTTGGTCGATGCCGAAGGCAATTTGATCGATAAATTGGTCAAACACAGCGACGGTCAAATTGAGCGGAATAATGCTTAAACCGGTTTTGCTGTTCGGCTACGGCAACCTCAGTCGCGGCGACGATGCGCTGGGGCCGCTGCTGCTGGAATATGCCGAAAGCCATTGCGGTTTGGACGAGGTTGAAGTCTTGACCGACTTCCAGTTGCAAATCGAACATGCGCTGGATCTGGAAAACAGGCGCTTGGTGTTGTTTGTCGATGCATCCGTAGCCTGCGTCGACGCGTTTGATTTTACCGTGCTGGAACCCGCCAGGGATAAAAGCTACACAACTCACGCGATGAGTCCTGCCGCGGTTTTAGACGTGTATCAATCGATAAAAACCAAACGCCGCCGCCGTGTTTTCTGTTGAGCATCAAAGCCGAGCAATTTGAACTGGGCGATGGATTGAGCGCAAATGCCGAAACTAATTTAGTTGAAGCGTGCTCATTTGCAGGGCGGTTATTAAGCAATCCCGACCTTGATTTCTGGCTGACACAGGCGAATGCAGTATGATGGCAGATTCATACCTGCACGAATGGTACATGTCAATCTGACTACAAACGATTGATTGAATATAGGGGCTTTTTGCTGAGATTGATGGGTGGCTGGTGGGCAATTTTACCGCAAGATGCCTAATTATTAAGATCGTAGGGGCGAATTGCATCCGCCCCGAAAAGTGAGCTCAGAGTGAAATATTATTTTCTTTCCTTGAGCAAATCCCTGATTTCAGTCAATAGCAGTTCTTCTCTGGATGGTTCTGTCGGTGCTGCAGGAGCTGCGGCTTCTTTTTTCTTAAGGCTGTTGATGAACTTCACCGCCATAAAAATAACAAAGGCGATAATCGTAAAATCAACCAGGGCTTGAATAAAATTGCCATAATTAAGCGTCACGGCAGGCGCGTTTCCAGCGGCTTCTTTTAGGGTGAATGCCAGCTTGGTAAAATCTACACCCCCGATTAATACGCCAATCGGCGGCATGAATACGTCGGCAACAAGGGATGAAATAATTTTGCCGAAAGCGGCGCCGATTATGATGCCCACGGCCATGTCAATAGCATTGCCCTTGATGGCGAATTCTTTAAATTCTTGTAACATGCTCATAATTGGTATCCTTCATTTTTTGGTTGTATTAACGAGGTGACGCTTTGTCTTCGCCCCTGGCAGAAAGCTTAGGGCAAGTGGGCGGATGGACGATTTCGGGTTGAAGCCCCCAGTTTTCTCCTTCCTGATACATTTACTTTTTATGTTCCTGCATCTTTTGTTGGCGATGCTCCATCATTTGAGCATGATGTGCCTTCATAAGCTCCAATTGCTGCTTTTTTAACGCTTCTTTTTTTGCGGCATCTTTCTCTGACAAAATCTGATTTGACAGGTCATGCATCTGTAGCATGTGTTCCTGCATGGAGCGCATATGTTCATTTTTTGTTCTTCAGACTGGCAACACTTCATGTCCATGCCTCCCATGCCCTGATGCGCGCCCATTTCTTTCATTGGCTCGTCGGCTTTTTGCGGTTCAGCCGCGGAACTGATCATGCTTATGGGTAACAACAGTAATAGGACGGCAGTTGATTTATATAAATGTTTCATCGGGATTACCTTTTGGAGTTGGGTTGATGGGGAGTCAATTGTATGTAAAATCAGAATTCTGCAGAAGTAGAATGTCCGCTATTGGCGGACGAATAAGCAACACAGGTCATTTTAGATTTATTTGATTGTACTTCAATAAGTTAAAACACCTAGAGAAACTGTCTCAATAGAATTTTATGACTGAGCAATGTTCATTTTTTTACCAGAAAGCGCTTTGCCAAAGTCCATCACAGCCAGTGAATCAAGCTGAAAAACAGTGAGGTGTCATCGCGGTCAAAATCGTGTTGCACCCTAAAGCTGGATTCAATGTTGTCGATGCGTTTGTGATAGCCCAGCAGGCCGCTGACGCCGTTTTGCCCCGGATTCGGGCTGGTTATGCCAACCCCCACAAACAGGGCGCTGACCAGGCTGTCAGTGCCGAGCAATTGGCCGGGATAAAGGGCGGTTTCCAGCGTCTCTTCACGGATGCTGTTAGGCAGGGTTTTGTGAATAAAGCGGAAATTGACAAAATCGCCGACTTCCCACGCGGTAAGGCGACGGTTGAAATTGGGATTCAGGAAGCCCAGCGGATTGGCAAACTCCACGCCGGTCGGTCCCATGGCGCGGCCCAGCCGGGCTTCATGACCCAAAAAACCTTTGCGAAACCCCAGGCTGCCGGTCACCATCATATCTTTGGAGCCGTTAACTTTGCCAATGGTGTTATCAACATAAAACATTTCGATGGCCGGGCGCAGTTTGTTTGCACCTTGGTCGGGCGCCACATAACCCACGGTGCTGCGCCATTGTTCGCCATCGCTGCCCCAACTCGCCATCAATTGCTTGTTGTACAGGGCGAGGTAGCCGCCGGGGTCGTCTTGTCCTTGAAAGCTCTGCCATTGCGTGGATACAATATATTTAATGGACTGCCACTCGTTCCGGTAAGAAATTTTGGCGAATTTAATGTCCTGATTGCTGAGATTCCTATCGACAAATCCGCCGCCAAAGCCCAAGCCGGACGGTAAGCGGTATTCGCCTTGTACCTCGGTTTGTTTGCTATCGCCCTGCAGAACTTCCTGTGCGCCCAGAATTAAATCGCCGAGTTCGGGGCGCGTCAGCAAGGGACGCGCAAAGCCGCCAAAGTAGTTAATGTCCTGTCCGCCTGTTTCAGATACCTGTACTCCGTGACCGCCTTTAAAAATCGGAGTCCATAAGATACTGTTGACCTGAAAATCGCCGTTATCCTTACGGTCGTAGAAGGCGTCAAGCTTGCCGCCTTTGAAGTAGGGAGAATCGATGCCGCCTGCGTAAAGGCAAGGCTGAGCGGCCATCAACAAGGTAAAAAGCAGGATCTTGAGCGGCACGGCAAAGTTTTCCTTGCGCTGAATGGAATGAAGTTATGAGGTTGGGGTCCCCCGTATCTATATAGGCATATCGCGTCCCGAAGCGCCTGCTTTTTGTACCCTACTGCACTCCGTCCAGGGCGTTATGCATTGATGGTTTTTTCGCTTGTCCCTCCAATAGGCTCTGTTTGAAGGCGTCCGCAGGAACCGGTCGGCCGAATAAATATCCCTGGAATTTCTGACATCCGTAACGTGTCAGAAGCTCACGTTGAATCGTCGTTTCTACCCCTTCGGCAATGACGTTAATATCAAGATTTTTTCCCAGTGCCAGAATGGTTCGGATGATAGCGGAATCATGGTTGTTAAAAGCCATATTCCTGACGAATGATTGGTCTATTTTTAACTGCTCCAAGGGCAGTTTCTGCAGATAAGACAGCGAGGAATAACCGGTGCCGAAATCATCCATTGAAAAATTGACGCCCAAATCCCTGACAGCATGCATTTTAGCGATAGTGTCATCCACATTATCCAATATCACCGACTCGGTAATTTCCAATTTGAGCAAAGCGGGGTTGGCGCCGGTTTCCGCTAACATAGCACACACGCGCTCAACAAAATCAGCCTGACTAAGCTGTCGGCTGCTGATATTTACCGCCAATTTCAGCTCGCGGGTTTCAGGATGTTTTGCCCAGTCGACCAAGGTTTCGCAGCCTTGTTTCAATATCCAATAACCGATAGACAGGATCAGGCCGGTTTCTTCGGCGAGCGGAATAAATTCGGCTGGCGAAATCATGCCGCGCTCGGCCTGATTCCACCGAATCAGCGCCTCCGCACCGACCGGCCGCCCTGATGCATCGACCTGTACCTGGTAATGTAAACTCAATTCGTTGCGATCCAACGCATTGCGTAAATCGGTCTCCAAAGAGGCCCGTAAATTTAAAGCTTCCTGCATTTCAGGAATAAAAGCGCGTATCACATTCCGCCCGGCTTGTTTGGCCTGATACATGGCCAAATCGGCGCGTTTAAGCAGTTCTTCGCTGCTGGTTTCGTGGCCCAGGAACAGTACAAAACCGATGCTGCCCGTGGAATAATGTTCGACAAATGGTTGCAGTTTATTGTCGATATTACTCTTCAACAGGTAGAATTCAGCCAGATTGCTGCGGATTTTTTCGGCAACGGTGTGGGCCTGAACGGCCGCCTCAATCTCCTGTTCGTCGAGGCACTCCAGCATCACCACAAACTCATCGCCGCCCAGTCTGGCCACGGTATCGACTTCCCGTACACAGCTTTGCAAGCGTCGTCCCACTTCAATCAGCAATTGATCGCCGCGATCATGGCCCAAGGTATCGTTAAGCGTTTTGAAGTTGTCAAGATCGAGGAACATCAACGCGCCGTGAGTCTTGTTACGGTTGCTGGCGTTGAGCGCCAGGTTGAGTCGATCGAAGAGTAAAGTGCGGTTGGGAAGCTTGGTCAGGGAATCGTAGTAAGCCAGGTCCTTGATGCGCTCTTCATCGGCTTTGCGCTGACTAATGTCGGTGAAGGTGCCGACATAGTTGGTAACCGCCCCTTCTGGATTGGTAATCGCGGTTATGCACAGCCATTCAGGATAGATGTTGCCATTTTTTCTTTTATTCCAGATTTCGCCTTGCCAGTATTTATCGCGGTTGATGCTTTCCCACATGGCCGCATAAAATTCAGGGGCCTGCCGACCGGATTTAAGTATGCCTGCGGATTTGCCGATCACCTCATCAGCACTGTAACCGGTTAACTGGGTAAATGATTTATTGACGCGCAAGATATTATTATCGGCATCGGTAACGAGTATGCCTTCCTGGGATTCAAACGCCGCTGCCGCAATGCGCAGTTCATGCTCGGCTTTGAGTCGCAGCTTTTCGCGGTCGAAATTATCCAGCGCATAGGAAAGATCCTCAGTCAGTCCGCGCATCAGGTCGATCAGGTCGGGGGTAAAATAGTCTTGTTCAGCTGAATAGACGGCAATCGCTCCGATGCAGTGGCCGCCACGCATCAGCGGGAATGCCGCCGACGCGTTAATGTTTTCCGCAGCGGCCATGGGTTGCCAGGGCTTGGTACTGGGTTCATTGAGAAAGTTGTTGAAAATTTTCGGTACGCCTTCCCGGATTGCCGTTCCCATCGGTCCGCGCCCTTCCGGCAATGTCTCATCCACCGAGACTTTGATATTCAGGAGGAGGGGCGAATCGGGATGACTGGCGGCTACCGTACGCACCCAGCCATCCGGTTCAAGCATGCCCACCCAAACCAGCTTAAAGGCGACATGATCGGCTATGATCCGGCAGACCTCATTCAGCAACTTAACTTCGTCCGACTCGCGCACAATAATGTCGGCGCTTTGGGTCCATGCTGCATACAGGTGGTTGATTCGCTCTCGCTGCCGTTCGGAATTGCACAGGGCGTCCAGCATTTGATTAAAGCCGTGCGCCAGTATACCAACCTCATCATTGCCCGAGATATGTGCGCGCACGTTAAGGCTTCCTTTCTCGACCTCGGCGGCTACCCGCATCAGGTGATGCAATCTTCTCGTAAGCCTTCGCGCCAGCAGTATTGCTGCGGTCAATACGGTCAGCGCCGCGAACACTATAAAGTTTACGCCCATGGTCACAACGGAACGAAGATTGGCATTGACCCCGTTCATGGTCATTTCTATCCGCGCCCATCCAACATGGCGCAGTCCGGCCATGACCGGTGCGGCAACATCGATTTGCCGGGTATTGGCCAGCAACACTTGAGTTTGGGGAGGGGCGCTTAACAATTTTTGATTTTGTGCGTCAGTAACGAATAGCCCGGCCTCGTCAGGACGCGAGGAACTCAACACTTCGCCGCTCAACGATAAAATATAGGCCCGTTCGAGATCGGGTAAGTCGACAAAGCCCTGCAACACTTCCTTTAATCCGGCAATATCATTGGCCAATACCCATGAAGAACTGCTGTTGGCTAGCGATGTCGTCAGCGATTTACTCTGCTGCATGGCGGCGCTATAAAGAAAATTACGTTGCAGCTCGAATAACAGGCCTGCAAGTCCTATCATCATGACCAGCGCAACACCGCCAAATGACCATGCTAATTGATGTCGAATGGAGCCGCTAAAAAGAATCCGCTGCATTTTGCCTCGATTACGGGCGGTCGTTTTTATGTCCATTTATTCTAAAGGCCGTACTGTTTTGATAAAGGTTGCAATAAATGCCTGCACCGGTTCATAACTGTCGTCATTAGCCGGTTCAAAACGGGTAACCGGAATACGTGCCAACATAGCTCGGCCTTGCTCATGTTTGGCAAGATCAAACAGCAGCGCGGCAAATTTGTCTATCACCGCAGTCGGCAGGTCTTTACGCACTACCCAGCCGTTGTTTTGTAACGGCTCGGTTTGCCATTTGACTTCGAGCTGATCGGCTAACTGGGGGTTCTCTTTGCTGAATGTTTTCCATGGCACCGGCCAGGTTGCTCCAGCCGCGACATGTCCGCGCAAGACGTTGATGATGGAAGATTCCTGCGAACCGACATAACGGTTTTCGATGTCGCGGTTAATATCAATACCGTGGGTATGCAGATAATACTGAGGCATCATGGTTGCAGCCAGCGCAGTCGGCGCAGGGTAGGATACGGCTTTGCCCTTGAGATCGGCGACGGTGTTAATGCCGCTGTCGCGACGTACCAGAATAATACCGCGAAAATCATCGTCATCGGCCATCTTGCCAAATACGCGGTAGCCATGCTTAAGCGAGTTAACGGTTTGATAAGGATTGGGCATGGCAAAATCAAAATGTCCGCTGTAGAGTTTCCGGTCGAATTCTTCATAATTGCGCGACGCTTCCAGGGTAAAATCCGCTTCAGGCATGTTCGCGTTAAGAAAATCGACGATGGGACCGTAAACTTCAAATAGCCGTTTAGGATTATGCAATGGATGGATACCTATTATATATTTGGGCGCCTTGGATTTGCTTTGCGTGCTGAAACTGGGTTCGTAAATATCGTCGGACTGCTTGTTCCAACCCGCAAGCAACGGTAAATCCAATAATAATTTCCACCATTTCATGATGACGGTTTCTTGGTGTTGTTCGGAACCCTCTTTCGATATTTGGGCGGTCTTGGCTTTGTCCGTTACGGATTCCAAGGGGAAGGCGGCGGCAGAAACAGTGAAGTTAAAGATCACCAGCAGCGTTATGAGACTATATCGGCGTAAAATTTCAATCATTATATTAAGGTCGAAGCTCTGCGGCAGCGGTCATCGGGTTACGCTACGTTAATCTGCAAAATAGGTATTATTACGTAGGCGAGGCCAATGAAATGATACTCGTAATGAATAAGTTTTGGAATTTTTTTGAACCGCTCTTGTACAGGGCGGGCCTTAACTTCACCATGACAATAAGCAAATCCTGATTGTCATAAAAGGGTAATATGTAGTTTGTTAAAATGTTCCGTTTATTCTTATTCCAATTTAATTATGCCTAATTTAAATATTCTCGTTGTTGAAGATGAAGATGCCATCAGGGAGATGTTGATGATGGTGCTTGAGCAGGCCGGCTTTAGGTCGATTGCGGCTGCGGATGCCGAAGACGCGCAAAAAGCCCTGGATGAGGCCTTGCCTGACTTGATTCTGCTGGACTGGATGTTGCCGGGCGTCAGCGGTGTCGAATGGGCAAGGCGCTTAAAGAAAGATCCCATGTACCGGGAACTGCCTATTATTTTGCTGACGGCGCGAGGCGAGGAAGAGGATAAGGTGAGAGGTCTTGAAATCGGCGCGGACGATTACATGACCAAGCCCTTTTCCCCCAAAGAGCTAGTGGCGCGTATCCGCGCCGTTTTACGCAGAAGCGGAAAAATAAACGACCTGGCGCAGATCACCTTGGGCGACCTGGTACTGGATACCGAACAGCACCGGCTCAGCATCGGCGATAAACAACTGGAAGTGAGCCCGACCGAGTTCCGTTTAATGCAGTTTTTTATGACCCATCCCGACAAAGTATTCAATCGCACCCAATTACTGGATCAGGTCTGGGGGCGTAGCGTATACATCGAAGAACGTACCGTTGACGTGCATATACGAAGGTTACGAAAAATTCTGGGCGAACACGGCCGGGAGGATTTGGTTCAAACCGTGCGCGGTTTCGGCTACCGGTTTTCAGTAACGGATTCGTCAACCCCTTCTGCATCCCTGTCGTCGTAATCAATATGGATGTTTGGCAAAAAGAACTCATTACCGCATTACTGCTGTTTTTAGCAGTGTCGATAGTCGGTGGAATGACCGGGCTTTTTATGCCCTTGGCGCTGTTGCTGACGCTGGGCATTTTAATGCGCCAGCTGTTCCAGATTAGCCGCTTTGAAAAATGGATACGAACCGGGGGCCGAGCCAAATACCCCAAGACCAGCGGCATCTGGGAAGAAATTTATTACCACGTGTACCGCATCAAAAAGAACGAGAAAAAACGTAAAAAGAAACTGGGCAAAATGGTTGACCAATTTCGCCAGTCCACCGAAGCGTTGCCGGATGCAGCCGTCGTTTTAGGCGCCAATGACGAGATTGAGTGGGCGAATAAAGCGGCCAGGGAAGTTTTCGGCTTGCAGCAATCGGATAAAGGCCAGCGCATTCCCAATCTTATTCGATTCCCTGAATTTATCCGCTACCTCAAATCCGGAAATTATAACGAACCGGTCATATTGCCTTCCCCGGTAAACCATCGCATAACGCTGGCGGTGCGGATTATCACTTATGGCGCAGGCTTGCGCCTGTTATTGGCTCAGGACGTTACGGAGCTGAAAAAGATGGAAAGGATGCGCAAGGATTTTGTGGCCAATGTGTCGCATGAACTCAGGACGCCTTTGACCGTACTAAAAGGTTATCTGGAAACCTTGCAGGACATGGATGACGGAGAGTCGCCCTTGTTGACCACCTCGTTTCAGCAAATGCAGGGACAGACTGATCGTATGCAGCATCTGGTCGATGATTTGCTGTTGCTGACACGACTGGAAACCCGGCAGAAGAAAACCGAGTGCGTTAATATCCCCGCTTTATTAATCCAGATCTGCAAGGAAGCGGAGAGGTTGCACGGCAATGTTTCTTCCCGGATCGAATTAACGCTGGAAACGGATAAACATATCGCCGGCGAAGAGCATGAATTGCGTAGCGCCTTCACCAATTTGCTGGGCAATGCACTTAAATATTCGCCGGAAGATTCGGTGGTAAAAGTGCGCTGGTATCGGTCCAACGATAGCATCGTGCTGGATGTTGAAGATCAGGGCGAAGGTATTGCGGCGACCGATATTCCCCGCGTGACCGAACGATTTTACCGGTCTGAAGTCAAGCGTATCAAGAAGGTGGGCGGCACCGGGCTGGGCTTGGCTATCGTCAAACATGTGTTGATGCGGCATGACGCCAAGTTAAATATAGTCAGTGAATTGGGCAAGGGCAGTTGTTTCAGTTGTTATTTTCCGGTTAAGCGGGTTTGTAATTAACCGAGTCATGCCCGACACGTTATGACGGCAGTGCGCCGCATACCTTACCCGATCGAACTGTAGACATCCTCACGATTCGCTATTTACCCCGCCTAAACAGTCCGCTTGAAAACAAGCGGACTACCCCCCATGTTAGCAGTAACTTAAAAACTCCCAGATGAGGCAAATATTATGCGTATGGACAAATTAACCAGCATGTTTCAAACGGCATTGGCGGATGCACAAAGTATGGCCTTGGGCAAAGACCATCAATTCATCGAGCCGATTCATCTGATGATGGCCTTGCTCGATCAGCAGGGCGGCAGCATCAGGCCGTTGCTGGCCCAGATGGGCATCAACACGCAGTTGCTGCGCACCGAGCTGGTTAGGGAGCTGGATCGTCTGGCAACAGTCAGCGGTTCCGGCGGCGACGTGCAGATTTCCAATGAATTATCGCGACTGCTGAATTTAACCGACAAACTGGCCCAAAAGCGCAATGACAAATTCATCTCCAGCGAGCTGTTTTTATTGGCGGCTTTTGATGAAAAAGGCTTGCTTCAGGACTTGCTCAAAAAAGCCGGAGTCACCAAGCAGGCGGTGGAAAAAGCCATCGATACGATGCGCGGCGGCCAGCCGGTCGATGATCCCAATGCCGAAGAGCAGCGTCAGGCCTTGAAAAAATACACCATTGACCTGACCGAACGCGCGGAACAGGGCAAGCTTGATCCTGTCATTGGACGGGATGATGAAATCCGCCGCACCATTCAGGTTTTACAGCGCCGCACCAAAAACAATCCGGTGTTAATCGGTGAGCCGGGCGTGGGCAAGACGGCGATTGTCGAAGGTTTGGCGCAACGCATCGTCAATGGCGAAGTGCCTGAAGGCATCAAGGGCAAGCGGGTATTGGCTTTGGATATGGCGGCATTGATTGCCGGCGCCAAGTTTCGCGGTGAATTCGAAGAACGCCTGAAAGCGGTGTTAAACGATCTTGCCAAACAGGAAGGCCAGGTGATCTTGTTTATCGACGAGCTGCACACCATGGTCGGCGCGGGCAAGGCCGAAGGCGCAATGGATGCCGGCAACATGCTGAAACCGGCGCTGGCGCGCGGCGAATTGCATTGCGTGGGCGCTACGACGCTGGATGAATACCGCAAATATGTCGAAAAAGATGCGGCCTTGGAGCGCCGTTTCCAAAAGGTGCTGGTTGATGAACCGTCAGTTGAAGACACTATCGCCATCCTGCGCGGCTTGAAGGAAAAATACGAAGTGCATCACGGCGTCGATATTACCGACCCGGCCATTATTGCGGCGGCAAACCTGTCCTACCGTTACATCGCCGACCGGCAGTTGCCGGACAAGGCTATCGACCTGATCGACGAAGCGGCCAGCCGTATCCGCATGGAAATCGACTCCAAACCGGAGGAAATGGACAAGCTGTACCGGCGTTTGATTCAGTTAAAGATTGAGCAGGTGGCGCTTAAAAAAGAAAAGATGCCGCCTCCAAAAAACGCCTGGAAATTTTGGAAGAGGAAATCGCCGATCTGGAAAAAGAATATTCCGATCTGGAAGAAATCTGGAAGGCCGAAAAAGCCTCGTTACAGGGTTCGGCATCGATCAAGGAAAAGCTGGAGCAGGCCAAAACCGAGCTGGAAGCGGCCAGCCGCGCCGGTGATCTGGCCAAGATGTCCGAGTTGCAATACGGCATTATTCCGGCGCTGGAAAAACAGCTGCATTCAGCCGCACCGGCCGAAGCGCAGAAAATGACCTTGTTGCGCAACAAGGTCACCGAGGAAGAAATCGCCGAGGTGGTGTCGAAATGGACCGGCATTCCGGTGTCGAAAATGATGGAAGGCGAGCGCGACAAACTGCTGCACATGGAAGAACAGCTCAGCAAGCGGGTGATCGGTCAGGAAGAAGCGCTGAAAGCGGTCAGCAATGCGATCCGCCGTTCCAGGGCCGGGTTATCCGATCCGAACCGTCCGAATGGCTCGTTCCTGTTTTTGGGGCCGACCGGCGTCGGCAAAACCGAGCTGTGCAAGGCGCTGGCCGAGTTCATGTTCGACACGCCCGATGCGATGGTGCGCATCGACATGTCCGAGTTTATGGAAAAGCATTCGGTGGCGCGTCTGATCGGTGCGCCTCCGGGTTATGTCGGTTATGAAGAAGGCGGCTATCTGACCGAGCTGGTCAGGCGCAAACCGTATTCGGTCATCTTGCTGGATGAAATTGAAAAAGCCCATCCCGATGTGTTCAACATCCTGTTGCAGGTGCTGGATGACGGCCGCTTGACCGACGGGCAGGGCAGAACGGTCGATTTCAGGAATACCATCATCGTGATGACCTCTAACCTCGGTTCGGATGTGATTCAATCGCTGTCCGGCGAGGCGCTGTATTCGGTGATGAAAAACGCGGTCATGGACATCGTCAGCACCAAGTTCCGGCCTGAATTTATCAACCGGATCGATGAGGCGGTGGTGTTTCATTCCTTGGGCCGAGGACAGATTCGCGCTATTTCCGGCATTCAAATCGATTACTTGCGTAAACGTTTGCAGGATCGCGAAATCGGTTTTGAAATTTCAGAAGAAGCGCTGGATTTGTTAGGCGAGGCGGGCTTTGATCCGGTTTACGGCGCAAGGCCGATGAAACGGGCTATCCAGCAACAGCTTGAAAACCCGCTGGCTCAGAAGATACTGGCAGGCGATTTTGTCGCCGGGGATACCATCAAAGTCGATGTTGAACATGAGACGTTGCGGTTTTTGAAGGGTTAAGACGTAATGCTTTGATGCGTCGAAGCCGGACGGGGCATGTTGCCCCGTCCGAAACGTAGGGCGTTGATTAAGTGTTAGAGTATTGCGGAAACGCTAGGAGCGAGGTTGCAAACCCCGCTCCGCTTGAGAAAATAAACGCAAATCACCTTAAAACTTCAAAACACATTGGTACAGGATTCCCTAACTTCCTTAAGCTCTACGGCAATTTCCCGACGCATACGGAAATCCCGCCTCGTGTGGGCAATGTTGTAAGGAATATTAGGGTTTTTTCATACTTTACGGCGGTACGGATAATACCTATCCATTGCCGGTCATTATCTTCCATTTCTTTAAAGCGATTACGAATGCGCTCCAGTTCCTGATTACAATAGGTGATAAAGCCGGCCGCATAAAATACGCTGTTTTTCAGGTAATCCAGCAAAGCAGTCAAATCGCCATTAATTTCAGCAACAACCGCTTCAAAATTGTCCGGCTCATTGACTGACATATTTCCCGGTTCTTCGGCAGCTTTTTTGGCGGGGGGCATCGCTTCAGCAGCAACCGCATTAACAATATCTTGTATCACTTGACTTTTGGCAGGCGGCTTTTCCGCCACTTTGGCGCGGCTGCCGGCTCCGCCGCTTTGGGTTAATTTTGTCCACAATCCGTAACGTAAATAATGCGTCAGGCCGCCTTCGTGCTTAGCTTTATCGTCGCCCTGATAAAATGCTTCCAGGGTTTTGATTTCGGCAGCCCGCTCATTTAACAACCGTTCCCTTGCGTGCAAGGGTTTGGCGATAAATGCTTCAACGGCAACTCGGCTAAAGCGTAAAAACAGCACTTGAAAACCGTGACGGATACGCGCTTGCTCAAGGTTTTCATCAACATCGGAATGCAGCAGGGTTTTGCGTACTTCTTCGGTTTCCCACAGCAGGCTTTGAGTTTTAAACGCAATTTGGTCGATAAGCGCCTGTAGCGCTTGCGCCAACTGATCGGTCAGCTCCGTCTCAAATTTTTTCTGGATTTCCCGAAATAATTCCTCGCGAATTTTGTAATTGCCCTCGCGCGGGTCAGGCATGGAGATCGTACCGCCTGCCGTGTAAATACGTTTTAATTCATCCGGCTGGGCTGTCGTCAGATTAGTGAGCAAAAATTCGATTTTTTCATCGTAAGCGACATGCAGAGCGGCCAGTTCAAAATGTTCCGAACCCACAGCATCGGCTTCTTTGCGGCCCTGAATAACCTCGGCATACCAGGTGTCGAAGTCTTTTTTGATGCGTTGCCATTCGCGGCCCCACCACTGATTAAAATCTTTGCCGAGCAAATCGTCCTCTTGGATTTCGGTTTCATCAAATACACCGTAAATCGGTTCAAGCTTAAACAACACTTCGTTGGCAATTTGTCGAATACCGCTAACCAACGCATCGCAACGCCTTTCCAAGACGCCCGAACGCTCGTGGTCGATGTAGTAATTGATTGATTCTTTTAAAGCAATCATGCCGTCGTTAATGCCAAGCTTTTTCATTTTAGCTTTATCGTCAGCGTTTTTAGTGCGTCTTAGGGTGTCTTCGGAAGGGATACCGAACTCGACCAAATGAGCGCGTGCGCAAACCGGGATCAACCGGCGCTCAGGCACTGATGGCCAATAGCTGCGGTGCTTGGTATAAGTCTCCTTGAAATCGATCTGGTCATCCATGGCGTCGGCTTGGGTCAGCACCACAAACACCTTGTCAGACACTTTTACACTGGGGTCTTCGGAATCGGCAATGACCAGCATTTCTTTTTCAGGGCCGGTGATGGACGGCTGCTTCATTTCCTTGGCGTAAATAATGGCATCGCAGTTTTTTAGCCGCTCGGTCGCTTGCTCGGCATGCATTAAAATGCCTGAGTTAAAGCCCGGCACATCATGGAAAATAATGTCTCGGTCGCTGCGCAAACGCACGGTTTTCAACTGAATGCGCTTAATAGCAAGGGATTGGGCCCGGTTTTTAAACACGGCCGACTGCAATTGCTCGCTGATTTCGCCAATATCGACAAAGTGTTGGCTAAAGCCGCTCTTCTGTTTTGAAAACACCGAAATCTCGCTAAGATGTTTTTCCGTATCATCAAAATCTTCTTGTATTTCTTTGCGCTCGCGTTCGCTTAAAATGCCTAACAGCGCATCGCGCCGCTGCATTTGAAGTTTGCCGATTTCTTCTTTGCTGTAATATTGTATAAACAGCAGTTGATCTTCTTCGGTTTGGGCAGACCATATTTCTGTACTGGTGAAGGTACAGCGCTCACGCGCAGACGGCAAAATTTCCTGCCCTAGCCAGGCATTCAGTAACGCGCTTTTGCCTGCCTTTTCTAAGCCAATCACGGCGACCTCGAAACGGTTGGTATGCAGGCGCTCCAATTGCCTGTTTAATCGCGGCCGCTCAATATTGAGTCGTCTTAGCAGATCAGGGGGAATATCCACGCCGGTCTTATTGCTCAAAGTAATCAGTTTATCTGCCAATACCGATGTTTTTTCGAGTCTGGCCAATTGTTTTTGACAGGTTTCTAACCAAGTAGTCATAAATATTCCGAAATTACCAAAGAGATGAGACGAATTAAATTACCATAGTTTACCGCATTGCGAATTGCCTCAAATAAAAACCGGTAAAACGCAGTCTGCAGGGCGTCAATAGCCTAGCGTATGCGGGTTCAAGGCATGACAAGGCTGATTATCGGCGCATTGGCCGCTACACCAACATCAACTCCTGCAACACCTTAATCTCATCCCTGATCTTCGCCGCCTGCTCAAATTCAAGATTTTTCGCATGCTGATACATGGTGTCTTCCAGTTGTTTCAGTTTCTTGCCTGCCTGCTTGGGCGTCATGGTTGCCTTATAGTCGGCCGGGAATTCCGCCACTTTGCTTAGCAGCTTATTGGCGCTGGTCATGCCTGCGCCGGGTATCGATACTTGCATAATATCGGTGACCGACTTGAAAATGGTCTTCGGCTCTATATGATGCTCGATATTGAACTGGTGCTGTTTTTCACGGCGACGGTCGGTTTCATCGATCGCCTGCTGCATTGATTTGGTGATTTTATCGCCGTACAAAATCGCCTTGCCGTTGACGTTTCTCGCCGCCCGGCCGATGGTTTGCACCAGCGACACGACCGAACGCAGGAAGCCTTCCTTGTCGGCATCCAGTATCGCAACCAGCGACACTTCCGGTATATCCAGCCCTTCGCGCAACAGGTTGATGCCCACCAGCACGTCGAACTGCCCCAGCCGCAAATCGCGGATGATCTCGACCCGTTCCACGGTATCGATGTCGGAATGCAGATAACGCACCCGCACCCCGTGTTCCATCAAATATTCGGTCAAATCTTCCGACATTCGTTTGGTTAGCGTGGTCACCAGCACCCGCTCTTTTACGACAACGCGCTTGTTGATTTCCGATAACAAATCATCGACCTGGGTGGTGGCCGGGCGCACTTCCACGACCGGATCAAGCAAGCCGGTCGGCCTGACCACCTGCTCGGCAAACACGCCTGAATGCTCCCGTTCGTAGGGCCCCGGCGTTGCCGATACATAAATCCGTTGCGGCGCTTTCAGCTCAAACTCATCAAACATCAACGGGCGGTTATCCAGCGCGGAAGGCAGCCTGAAGCCGTATTCGACCAGCGTTTCCTTGCGCGACCGGTCGCCTTTGTACATCGCGCCGATCTGCGGCACGGCGACGTGGCTTTCGTCGATAATCACCAGCGCATTGTCGCGCAAGTAATCGAACATCGTAGGCGGCGATTCGCCCGCGCTTCTGCCGGACAGGTAGCGGGAATAGTTTTCGATGCCGGAGCAATAGCCGACTTCCAGAATCATCTCAATATCGAACAGCGTCCGCTGCTCCAGCCGCTGCGCTTCGACCAGTTTATCCAGCGAGCGCAATTGCTCCAGGCGCTCCTTGAGTTCCACCTTGATCGCTTCAACCGCTTCCAATAACTGCTCTCGCGGCGTGACGTAATGGCTTTTCGGGTAAATCGTGTAACGCGCCAGCCGCCGGATGATTTCGCCGGTCAGCGGGTCGAATAACGACAGGCGTTCCACTTCGTCATCGAACAGCTCTATCCGTAACGCCTCGCTGTCCGACTCGGCCGGGAACACGTCGATCACCTCGCCGCGCACCCGGTAGGTCGCGCGGCGCAGGTCGATGTCGTTGCGGGTGTATTGCATTTCCGCCAGCCGCCGCAGGATGTCGCGCTGGTTAATCATGTCGCCCTTGACCAGATGCAGCACCATCTTGAAGTACGATTCCGGCTCGCCCAAGCCGTAAATCGCCGAAACCGTGGCGACGACGATGGTATCGTCCCGTTCGATTAAGGCCTTGGTCGCCGATAAGCGCATCTGTTCGATATGCTCGTTGATCGCCGCATCCTTGTCGATGAAGGTGTCGGAGGCAGGGACATACGCTTCCGGCTGGTAATAGTCGTAATACGAGACGAAATACTCGACGCTGTTTTCCGGGAAAAACTCCTTCATCTCGCCGTAGAGCTGCGCGGCCAGGGTTTTATTGGGCGCCATAATCATGGCCGGGCGCTGCACCTGGTTAATCACATTGGCGATGGTGAAGGTTTTGCCGGAACCGGTCACGCCCAGCAAAGTCTGATGCACTTCGCCGTCGCTCAAGCCTTCGACCAAGGCTTGTATCGCGGTAGGCTGGTCACCGGCAGGCTGGAATCGGCTGTGGAGTTTGAACTTCTTTTTCACTTGGATTTCTCAATGAACATAACTACTTTAATTGTTCCCATGCCGGAGCGTCACTAGCTGCATTACCACAGCGGGGCGTGAAACCGAGGTAATTCACAAAAATTGGTTAAAAAACTTAAAAGATTATCACCACGAAGACACGAAGGACACGAAGTTTTATTTCTTCGTGTCTTCGTGGTGAATAATAAACTTTTAACGCCGGATTGTTAGTAAGCCATTATACATAGGGTATAATTCGCTTCACCTTTGACATTGATTTTACACGGGGAAACATGAGCATCAAACTTTCTAACAGAGTCCAGGCAGTTAAACCATCACCTACTTTGGCGATTACCGCCAGAGCCGCGCAAATGCGTGCGGCGGGCAAAGACATTATCGGCCTTGGCGCCGGTGAGCCGGATTTTGACACCCCGGATCATATCAAGGCTGCGGCAATTAAGGCTATTGAAAATGGTCATACCAAATACACCGCAGTTGACGGCATCGCCAGCCTGAAAAAAGCCATTATCGCCAAGTACAAGAACGATA